>Ga0164241_10000604_pt1 | contig 59875 bp, 38 predicted proteins | sample OricomyardsoilBY_FD_108780 | JGI IMG/M metagenome (GOLD analysis project Ga0164241, IMG submission 108780) | Backyard soil microbial communities from Emeryville, California, USA - Original compost - Back yard soil (BY) | ecosystem: Environmental > Terrestrial > Soil > Unclassified | place: USA...
GAAGTAGGTCTGTATGACGTGAACGGCCGTCTGGTGTCGCGGCTGTACAGCGGGGAGCGCGGGGCCGGGTCGTTCGACCTTCCGATCGATCTGACGGGGGTTGCGAGCGGGCAGTATTACGTTGCGATCAGCGTTCCCGGTGCGCTGCTGCAGCGCGGGCTCACCGTCGTGCGCTAGTAAGCGTTCGATCGGAAGATATGCGAAATCGAGCGAACGGGAGGGATATCGCACGATATTCCCTCCCGTTCAGCCGATATCATAACGGTACGATAATGCCGGGTCGGGGCAATCAATTCCCCTTCGATCGGCCTCCCGTCTACATTCGAGAGTCTGGTGCTTTGCTATCCGAAGCACAGAATATACGTCACCATCCACCAGGAACCTGGCGACGGGGAGCTCGCCATGCTGTGAATTACCTGTTGCAATGCGCTGATGCATCCTGCAATTATATCCTGTATCGCGGCAGGCCCTTCTCGGCAAAGCATTACTATATATCGAGATTAAGCGGATCATTCCGCGTTGTCCCCGTGCTCGAATTAATAGTGGCATGTTAATGGGACATGCCTCCTGTCACGAGCGTGATAGGATGTGTTGAAAGTTTCGAGTTCGATGAGCGACCATTTGACTGCTGTATCGGCTATCGAAGGCTTCTCCCGGAAATCGGGATATGTTCCTCACCATCCATCCAGCTCTCTCAGACAAAAAAGAGTCGGCCGTCACCCCCACCCAGGCTGCACTCGATGCTGGTGTCACGTACTGCATGATGTATTGCGGGCACTGATCGATGTGTGCAACGGGAAGTTAACCGGGATGGCCTGTCTCGATATATGTACACATAATCTTTTAAGGGTCGTACTGCTATGAACAAAAAGCTAGGAATTTTCGGTGTTGCGCTGATGGGTGTCGTATCGGCAAATGGACTTTTTGCCCAGCCAAATGCTTCGGGCAATGGAGAATTCTCTCTGCAGGGACGTCTCAGGCAAAACGACGGTCAGTCCGTGGCAAACGGACAGCATTCGGTCACCGTGAACCTCTATACCCGTGGCTCGGGCCAGCTGGTGTACAGCGAGACCGACCAGGTAACGACGTTCGATGGCGTATTCTCGACGATGGTCGGTGATAACGGCAGCGGCGGCTCGAATCTGATGATCGACGCGAACGCCGACTATGAGATCGGCATCGCGGTCGATAACGGCCAGGAGCTCACCCCCCGTCTTCGCGTCGGTGACGCTATCAGCGCCATCCATGCCGACATGGCATCCAATGCCAGCGCGGTCGGCGGGTTCCGCGTGGACAGCACCGGCCTGATGGGCAATGCCCTGGTAACGACCGATGCCAACGGACGCCTTCGCTCCTCTCTCTTCGGCAACAGCACCGTCACCAGCATCAACGGGCTTCGCGGCGATATCAATCTTCAGGTGACCGGCAATGGCGTGACCGCCGATACCACCGGAGGAATGCTCCGTCTGAACTTCACGGGCTCGGGCGACAGCAGCGGGCTGAGCTTCCCGTACAACAATGCCCTCAACCTCAGCTCGGGGGACGCCTTCACCCTCAGCAACAGCGGCTCCGGCGCAGTGGGCGTATTTACCAATAACGGCTCAGGCTCGGCGCTCAATCTGAGCGGCAACAGCACGACCAACGCCGCGCTGCGGATTCAGAATCGCGCCAACGGCTCCGGCTCGCGCGCCATCAGCTCGGTCAATGCCAGCGGCGACGAGACGTTCGAGGTGATGGCAAACGGAAAGACGATGATCAACTCGAGCGTCGGCAATGCGCTCGATGTCACGACGACCGCAACCGGCGAGGCCGCTCTGGCAATCAACGGCGGGCTTCGTCTGAACGGACCGATCGGCACCAGCACGATCGATCTGAGCAACGGCTCGATGATCATCACCAACCCGTACGTCAAAGCGAACTCGATCATCATGCTGACGGTGACCTCGGCGACCAACGGCGCCACGATCGTTCCGCTGCGCATTGCGTCGCAGGAGAACGGCAGCTTTATGGTGTCGCCTATCCAGGGAACGCTGGGCCTTCTCACCGGCTCGCTCTCCTTCAATTATCTGGTCATCAACCGGTAATCCCAGGATACCGGAAACGATTATCGGATATACCAATTAAAAGGAGATAGAGAGATGACGATACAACGATTGACAATGATGATTATCTGCGGTCTGGCGTGCGCCGCAAGCGGAGCCACTGCGCAGATGAGGCTTGAAAAAGCTGTCGTCAGCAACGTCGGCGGCACAGTCAGCAATGCGACGACGACGCTCGAGTATACAGTGGGACAAACAGTGGCCGGAAGTGCAAGCAACGGCACCACCACCGGCGAGTTCGGCTTCTGGTTCTCCCCCTCGGTGAGTGGACCATCGTCGGTAGATGTCGAGACCGGTGCCGGTGGGGTGATGGCCGCGCAGGTGTCCCCGAACCCCGCACGCGAGCGGACGACGCTGGCGATGGTGCTGGGGAAGAGTGGCGATCTGGAAGTAGGTCTGTACGACGTGAACGGCCGTCTGGTGTCGCGGCTGTACAGCGGGGAGCGCGGGGCCGGGTCGTTCGATCTTCCGATCGATCTGACGGGGGTTGCGAGCGGGCAGTATTACGTTGCGATCAGCGTTCCCGGCGCGCTGCTGCAGCGCGGGCTCACCGTCGTGCGCTAACGTCCGACGTCGGGATATTCTTTGAGTACAACCAAAAGGGAAGGTGGCCGAAAGGCTCCTTCCCTTTTGCCATATCCATGGCACTGTATCGTATCATCACCCACCCCAACGCCGATTATCCGGACGCCGTGTAACCTTTTTTCACCTGACGGTAATATTGTTCTGTCGCAGGGTACCGAGCTGCAATTCCCGTCAGGGATATGCGGGCGGTCTGTGAATTCAAGGGTCATCTCTACAACATATACCCCCTGTAAGCCCACCGAATTTCCGGTGGTCGACCGCTATCGATATGCCGTTGAAATATATGGCGGGGGATATCTCTGTGCCATTTCGTTTATCGATATACCATGAAGCCGGAATTCCTTCGGTGATACTGTACAGAATACAATCCCTATCGAGAGCTTCCGTAGTTCGTACAAATGTAAGGAGCATCCGCAATGTCTATGATCAAGCGTACAATCGGAGCCGCCGCCACGGGGCTGCTGGCTGTCACCGCCGCATTCGGGCAGCCATTATTGTTTCAAGCAGCTCCGAGCAAAGCAAGTAATGTGGGGTATTACGCGACGAATTACGGAATCTTCGGGCTGAACGTCGTTGCCAATGCATCGGGATTTATCGTGCCGCGGGGATCGGGCCGGACCTATCTCTCCGGGAGTGGGTTGTGGTTCGGCGCGCGAAAAATGGTGGATGGAACGATGAACGATCTTACGCTCATCACCTATAATCCGAACTCCGGGGGAAGCTGGGCGGCGCCGGGCGAGGGCTACAGGGCATCGGTGCCGGAAGGTGAGGAGCCCGCGTCCCCCGTGCTGTACCATTCGATGTTGTACGATCATCTGAGCGGTGAATTCATCGCCGGGAACGAAGGAAATATTCCCGATGATGCTCATCAATGGCCTCTGTGGTCGGCCCCGTTCGCGCTGGTTCGTCCGCTGTCGATGGGATCGTTCGTCCCCCTCGCCAGGGATCGCGCCGCCGATGTCGCGCCGAATAATTTCGCCGCACCCGCATTTATGCCGGGCGTCGATGAGGAGTTCGTCTCCCGGTTCCACGACGCCGAACTTTCACGATACGAGATAAATGGTTTCGGCGGCCAGAATCCGGCGGCGCTTGGATATCCCCTCGGCCTGCAGATGCAGCAGAATATCTACAGCTGGAAAAGCGGTCCTCTGCAGGATGCGGTGATCCTTCAGTACACCATCATCAACATGAGCACCGATACGCTCCATGATTGCGTTGCATCGCAATTGTGGGATCTCGATATCGGATTGCCGAGCAATGATCACGGAGATTTCTATACTCAGCGACCAGAGCTTCGCACGGCATTCAACTGGACCGAGCAGGAGACGAGCGGAACGTATGGCGTGCTGACCACCACGATGCTGGAGGCGCCGATGCTGGATGAGAATGGCTTTATCGATAATACGCAGCGCGCCCGCTTCCGGGCCGATGGCCGTGTGGGAACATTCGCCAATTCGGCTATCGAAGAGGACCCCACCAGCCCGGCGGCCCGCTATAGCTTAATCTCCTCCGGAAATATCAATGCGGATATGGGGGCCGGCGATCGTCGCGGAGTTCTCGGCTCGAAGAAATTCACGATGCGTCCGGGAGATACGGCGTATTTCGCCATAGGATACGGGGTGATAGCTGTCGCTCCGTTTACCGGAAAATCTGATGAGCTGGAACATCTCGTCGGGACGATGGAGGACTTCTATTACTCCGCCCCGGTCATCATCGGCGGGGTCGAGGAGCCCGGTGCTGGAGCGATACTGAGCCTGGCGCCGAACCCGGCGCGCGACATGGCAACGCTCGACCTGATGGTTCCCGCGCGCGGACGCGTGGAGGCTATCCTCTACGATATCACCGGCCGTGCGGTATCCACCCTCTATGCAGGCGAGCGGGGCATGGGCGAGTTCAGCCTGCCCATTGATCTTTCGGGGGTGCCGAGCGGCCCCTACTATGTGGTTGCCACCGTATCGGGCACCGTTGTACGACGGCAGCTTACGGTCATCCGGTAGGAATATCGCACTACCAACGGAGGGGTCACCGGCTGAGAGGGAGGGGCGTCGTGAGATGCCTTCCCTTTCGCTGTCTATGGCCGTCGGGGCCGATTCCATAATGCGCCGTGAAAAAGGATTGGGCCCACGATATCGGTATGAACCAGATGTCATTGGATGAATATTTTTTTCACGGCTGAGGTTTATCGCCGTCACACTTGTTGTGATACTGCGGTCATACCCGGCAACTCCGCGAGGGCGAAATAATTCTTGCCTCCCGCGAGTCGATGTCGGGCGTTCATCATACATCCAACATATCCGCGGCCATCGATGGCCGATTATCGGGAGACCGCGATTCGCATATATAATGCCGATAATTGCCGCTGAATTATTCGGCGGAATATTCGGAGCATGTACGGATGATACCGTTCCCAAGTACTATTGAATTGACGGGAGCGGCTACACTATTCCACAATCAACGGAGAGTTATACTATGTCACAACGTATGCTTGCACTGCTCGGGGCGGGAATGCTTGCTGCAAGTGCCGCGATGGGCCAGTCGATCGTGCTGGATATACGGCATAGCACCAACAGTAATGCCGGTTACGTCGCGACGAACTACGGAATTTTCGGACTGAATCCGGTGACCGCCGAGTCGGGATTCACCGTTCCGGTGAATTCTGGGAAAACATATTTCTTCGGGAGCGGACTGTGGTTCGGCGCGCGGAAAATGGTGGATGGAAGGATGAACGATCTTACGTTCATCACCTACAATCCGAACTCCGGGGCGAGCTGGGCGATACCGGGGGAGGGCTATGCGAGCTCGACGCCGGGCGTTCCTGCCACCTCCATTCTCTATCATTCATCAAACTACGACCGGGAGACCGGGCTGTACACCGGATCGGCTCCTCCTATCGATAACGCATATCGATGGCCGCTCTGGGCGCAGGCATCGGTGCCGGTTCGTCCGATGAGTCCGGGAACATTCGTTCCGTTCGATGCCGACCGCGTTGCGAACGCCGCTCCCTACAACTTCGTCGCCCCCGCGTTCGTGCCGGGCGTGGCCGAGGAGTTCGTCGCGCGCTTCCATGATGCCGATCTTACGCGCTATGAGAAGTACGCCGGCGCTGAGCTGGCGTCGCTCGGCTATCCGATCGGTCTGCAGACGCAGCAGAATATCTACAGCTGGAAGATCGGCCCGCTGAAGAATGCGGTGATACTCCAGTACACGATCGTCAACGCGGGCACCGATACGCTCCACGATTGTGTGGCATCGCAGATATGGGACCCCGATCTGGGAAGCTCGGACAACGATCATGGCGATTTCTATACGCGCCGTCCCGAGCTGCGCACCGCGTTCAACTGGACCGATGCGGAGGGGAGAGGGGACAACCCGTATGGCGTGCTGACCACGACGATGCTGGAGGCCCCGATGATCGATGCCAACGGCTTCGTCGATAATACGCGCCGGGCTGACTTCCGGGGGGAGGGACGTGCCGGGGTGTTCAAGAACTGGGCGATCGCCGAGGACCCGTCGACTCCGGCGCAGCGGTATATGTTCATCTCAGATGAAAAGATCGATCGGGATAAAGGGGCCGGCGATCGTCGCGGGCTGCTCGCATCGAGGACGTTCTCGATGCGTCCGGGGGATACGGCGTATTTCGCGATCGGCTTTACGGTGCTGGACGTCGCGTCATGGGATCCCGGGCAGGATCGCTCCATCGAGCTGGAGGGGCTGGTCGAGACGATGACGGATGCGTATTACGGCCAGTTCCCCATCGCGGCCGCTCCCGCCGGGGCGGCCGGCGTGAAGAGCGGAGTAAGCCTGATGCCGAACCCGGCGCGCGACCGCAGCACGATCGGCTTCACGATGGCCTCGCACGGAGCGGCGACGATCAGCGTGGTGGATGGTCTTGGCCGGACGGTGATGCATACGACGCTCGACGACCTTGCCGCAGGGGAGCACCGGCAGGAGCTGGATATGAGCGGCGTACCGCAGGGGGCATACATTATTACGGTGGCGACGGCAGGGGGACTTGCTGCGGCCAGGCTGCAGGTTGTGCGCTGATACGCCACTGAAGAAATGATATGACCGGGCGGGCCCGCGTCGCATTGGCGGCGCGGGCCCATCTCTTTCGGCGGTAGCGTCTCAGTGTGATCGTCGTGATACGCTGGGCCGGCGTTGAACTCCGGCCCAACATTCTGGCACATTGAGACACGACCCTTTCGGCCCATCTTTTCGCCATCCCCGCGCCAGTCTCTATCTTTGCATACTTACTACGTATGGTAGTGCCGGTGCGGGTTCGGATACGGCATCCCGTGTCTCGTCTCGACGTTACATACATCTCGACTTATTTCATAGACCGGAGATCACACATGCACATCGCACAGCGCATGTCCCGCCTTGGGACCGAGACAGCGTTTGAAGTTCTCGTAAAAGCGCGCAAGCTCGAAGCACAGGGACGCGATATCGTACATCTGGAGATCGGCGAGCCCGATTTCGACACCCCGCAGAATATCATCGACGCGGCCAAGACGGCGCTCGACAGCGGCTTTACGCACTACGGTCCGTCGGCCGGTCTGCCGCAGGCCCGCGAGGCGATCGCCAGCTATATCGAGCGCACCCGTCCCGGCGTGAGCTGCTCGGCCGATGAGGTGGTGATCACCCCGGGCGCCAAGCCGATCATGTTCTATGCGATGATGGCGACCATCGACGAAGGGGATGAGGTGATCTACCCGAACCCGGGGTTCCCGATCTACGAGTCGGTGATCAACTTCCTCGGCGCCAAGCCGGTGGCCCTTCCGCTACGGATGGAGAAGGAGTTCCGGTTCGATCTGGCCGACCTCGAGGCGCGGATCACCAAGAAGACCCGGATGCTGATCATCAACTCGCCGCAGAATCCGACAGGCGGCATCCTCACGCGCGAGGATATCGAGGGGATCGCCGAGATGGCGGTGCGCAACAATATCAGCGTCTTCTCCGATGAGATCTATTCCCGGATCACCTACGATGGATTCGAGCATACCTCGATCCTCGAGTTCCCCGGAATGAAGGAGCGGACGATCATGCTCGACGGCTTCTCGAAGACCTATGCGATGACCGGCTGGCGTCTCGGCTACGGCGTGATGCCGGCGTCGATCGCATCGTTCGTGGCGAAGCTCCAGACCAACTGCACCAGTTGCACCTCGAGCTTCACCCAGATGGCAGGCGTCGAGGCGCTGAATGGACCGCAGGAGCAGGCCGATGAGATGATCGCCGAGTTCCGCCGCCGCCGCGATGTGATCGTCGATGGTCTCAACCAGATCCCCGGCTTCCGCTGCCATCGTCCGCAGGGAGCGTTCTACGTCTTCCCGAACATCGAGGGGACCGGCTACAGCTCGCAGCGCATGGCCGATTATCTGCTGAACACGGCCGGCGTCGCCTGCCTGAGCGGTACCGCGTTCGGCCAGTTCGGCGAAGGGTTCATCCGCTTCAGCTACGCCAACTCGGTGGAGAACATCCAGAAGGCGCTCGAGCGTATCCACGACGCCGTCTCGAAGCTGATGCGCGACGAGGCCACGATCGAGGGCTAATCCCCGGCCGCGACGTTATTCGGTGCAGGGGCGCTTCATCCCGCGTGGTGAGGCGCCCTTTGCCGTTCCATGAGGGGATCGCCGGGTATCGTTCCATGCTTCTGTCGGTTATGGCCGGGACGGTGGCGGGATGCGAATGCGGTGCAGCGAGAGAGGCCCCGGATGCGATACCGGGCATCACGGGGTGTGGTGATCGGGAGATGGGGGCATGTGCCCGAGAAGCTCCGCGCCGGTGGACGGAGCCTGAAGGGTGAGCCGGGCCGGGGGGGGACGAGGATCGCGCCCGCGCGGATGCGCCTACTGTTTCGGCGCCGCCTCCCTGACGATATCGCGAAGCATATCGAATCCGATCTGATCGCTGGTGATATCGATCCGCGTTGGACGGGAGATATCGGCCCCCCCTTCGTTCGAGAGGCGGAGCAGCGAATAGGACCCCTTGTTCAGATGGACCTCCTCCTCGTGGAACCTGGTGATGGCGTCCCACCGGAGCTCGCGGCCGCGCTGAAAGATGTTCCTGATGCGGATCGCCTCGTTGTCGACCTGCACCCACCGTATCGTCCAGAGCTGCCAGAACGCCACAACGCTGATCACCAGCCAGATGATGCTGATGCGGCCGTTGCCGATCGTGGCGATGATACCGTACAGTGCCACCACGATAGTGATGATCCAGACGATCAGCAGGAATCGTTTCGGCGGAAATGTCCGTGGCTCCTCGAGTATGGCTAGAGCTGGCATAGGCTGAAGTTCATAAGGTGCATACGACACAACAAGAGGGGTGAACATTGTACTGCCGGGCGGGTCGCCGACGCGCATGGCGCCCCGCGCTCAGGCATTGGCCTTCTCCGCACGGATCCAGGCGGCCGCTATCCGGATCTCCGGGTAATCGGCTCCCCCGCCGAGAAGGGCGCGGAGCTCGCGCAGCGATGCGTTGGGGAGCGTCGCGAGCTGCTCGCGGATCGATTTCATGATCCCCTTCGGCACAAACCTGTCGATGTTGATCTCCACCCCCAGTTTGATCAGCTCCTCGATATGGCCGCTGATGGTCGAGGGCTGCAGCGCCGAGCGCTGGGCGATCTCCTGCAGCGTATATCCCTCCTGCAGCAGCATCTGGGTGCGGCGAAGCCGGTCGGGCACCGTCGAGCGCTCGTTCTTCCAGGTCTCGTTGTCGAGCGTCGAGGTGATCAGCGCGATAAAGCTCGCGCCGCACAAGGTATACAGATCCTCGCTGGCCCCCTCGATCGCCATGAACGCGTTGCGGCTGGCGGGAAGCTGGTTGGAGACGCTGATCATAAACTGATCGGGACAGAGCGCGGTCGGGGGGATACCATCCCGCCGCGCAAGCCGCTCCCGCACCGACTGAAGCTTTTTCAGAAGATCGGGGTTCTGGCTGGTCTCCGGCTCCCGCCATCCGGGGGTGAACCGGGTGATCGTCAGATGGCGTATCGCGTTGCGCCCGCCGGGAGTGATCCTGATCGTCGGCTTCAGCGACGCGGAGATCTCCAGCAGATGATCGTCCACCAGCGCGTCGGCGATCCGCGCAAGCTCGGCGCGATCGATATCACGCAGCTCCCCGTAGCGATGATAGCTGTCGAGGCCGAACCGGTCGATCGTCACGTTCCGTCCGCCCCGGAGAGTATCGATCAGGGTCATCTTCCCGAACCTTCCCCCGAGCTCCTCGGCGGCGGCCAGCAGCAGCTCGATGGCGCGCGTCACCTGCGGCCGCGGAACGAACTCATCCCCCCGCCCCGACGGCTTCGGTGCGGGACGAAGGCCGGTGGCATACGGTTGCGGCACGGCCTGCGGGTTCAGGCAGATATCGCAGTGGCCGCAGGGGCCATCCTCATGCTCGGCGCAGAAATATTCCAGGATGAAGTCCCGGCGGCAGGTGGTGCTCCTGATATAGCGCTCCACGGCGTCGAGCTTCAGCAGCGCCCTGTCGCGTGCCTGCTCGATGGCCGGCTCATCGATCGGGATGCGGCGTGAGGGGAGGCGCTCCTTCAGGAACTGATAGCCGGTGCCGGGGGTGGGAGGGGTGTAGGTAAGAAGCCCCCCCATCATCAGCGCGCGCATGCTCCGCTCGAACGCCTCGGCACTCATCCCATGCTTGGTCGCCAGGGTCTCCGGGTTGAAGAGCGCCTGCTGCCCGAGCGCCGCCCCCCCCAGCGTGCGCAGAAGGGCGATGATCGTCTTCTGCCGGTCCTGGTCGCGCGTCCGCCGGTAGTATTCCTGCACCTCGGCGCTGGAGGCGAGAAAGCGGACGGCGCCGAGACGCTCGGCCTTGACCTTGCGGAGCACTTCGTTTTTCTCGAGCGCCCCCAGCGTGCTGGCGAGCGCGGCGGGATGGATCTTCGATCGCGCCGCCAGCTCCTTCTCATCGGGAACGAACACCCCCTCGTAGCGGTCGCCGACGCCGACCTGGACCATATCCCAGAGCGCCTCGTAGAGCGATTCGATCTGGTCGCGGTCGGGGAAGCTGGAACGGATGAAGAACTCCTGCAGCCGTCTGTCGCGCGGTCCGTACAGAAGCGTGCAGTCGCTCGGCTTCCCGTCGCGTCCTGCGCGTCCTGCCTCCTGATAATACGCCTCGATCGAGCCGGGCATATCGAAGTGGATCACATGCCTGACGTTCGACTTGTCGATCCCCATCCCGAACGCATTGGTGGCGATGATCGCTTTGACGCGCCCCTCGATAAAGGCCTCCTGTGCCATGCGGCGATCGTTGTCGAGCATCCCCGCATGGTAGATCGCCACCGGCAGCCGCTCGGCATGAAGCATCATCCCGACCGATTCGACGTTGCGCCGCGTGCCGCAGTAGATCACCGCCGACCCTTCCCGCTCCATCTCCTTCCCCATGATCTCCCGCAGCTCCCGCTCATTGTCGGCCGCGTTGATCGCCCGGTAGCTGAGGTTCGGGCGGTCGAACCCGCGGACGAACCGTCGCGGATCGTGGAGCCCGAGCTGGCCGATGATATCCTCCTGCACGAACGGCGTTGCAGTTGCGGTCAGGGCGATGATCGGCGGGCGGCCGAGCGCCTCGGCCGCCTCGCGCAGCCGCAGATAGCTCGGGCGGAAATCGTGCCCCCACTCGGAGATACAGTGTGCCTCGTCGACGGCCAGCAGCGAGATCTTGATATCCTTGATCATCTCCAGAAACGCCGCGCTCTCGAAGCGCTCCGGCGCCACATAGACCAGCCTGTACATCCCATAGCGGATATCGGTCATCCGCTGGCGCACCGTGGCGAAGTCGAGCGTGGAGTTGATGGTGGTGGCCCTGATGCCGCAGCGCGTGAGCGCATCGACCTGATCCTTCATCAGCGCGATCAGCGGGGAGATGACGACCGTGACGCCATCGAGCAGCATCGCCGGAACCTGATAGCAGAGCGATTTGCCGCCGCCGGTCGGCATCACCACAAGCGTATCATGCCGCGCCATCGCCGAGCGGATAATCTCCTCCTGACCGGGACGGAACTCCTGGTAGTTGAAGTATCGCTGCAACGCTTCCAGCGGTGTCTGCGGGCGGTCGTGGTTCAGCATACGCGATGATTCCCGTGAGCGGCGGAATCGAAAGCTCAGTAGATGATAATAATGGAGGGCAAGATACGGAGGAATGGGCTGCGAGTATCCACGGGTTCTGAAATCACGATGGCGAAGCCTCCGCGTCGGTACGGGAGGCTTCGCCATGGAGTGTCGTCCGGGGGAGAGTGGGCTATTTCGCCAGCGTTCCGCGCCGTGCCGGCACATAGCCGTCGAGATCGCGCATCAGCGTGGTGACCAGCAGCCCCAGCACGCCGATATCATCGAGCCATCCCACCACCGGGATCACATCGGGGAGGGCATCGAGCGGGGAGATGATATAGAGCAGCGCAAGCGCGAGCGCCCCTTTCCTGAGGGGCGAGATGGCCGGATCGGCGAGATAGGCGGGGAGATTCCTGATGCGCATCAGCATCGGGGTCGTGATCTTCGAGCGGCTGATCTTCATGGCGTTGCTCTGCTCCGGTATCGCTGTTCATGGTTCGTGACGGCACCCCGCGAGGGATGGCCGATGGTGAGGACGCGAACCCGGAACGGCTATTGGATGCCCCCGCCGCCGGGGCCGTGCGGCGGGGTTCGACCCCACTCGGCTCCGCATCGGAGGAGCGTGGGCGCTCCGGCCGCCGCAGACTTGCGGCGTTCGGTTGGAACGCCGTATCTTATGCTCAATTGTGTAATTAAAATAAGGAACCATTGAAATACCGTTGGATTATCTCGACCATATCGGATGAACATGTAGTACAGAAGCTAGCCCAGGCAATCAACGTCACACCGACGATCGCCAAGATCCTCGTCGCACGTGGAGTCACAACATTCGAGCAGGCAAAGCAGTTTTTTCGCCCAAGCCTCGCCGATCTCCACGATCCCTTTATCATGGATGGCATGGAGCTCGCCGTGGAGCGTGCGATGCGTGCGGTGGAAACGAAGGAGCGTGTCGCGATTTACGGCGATTACGACGTTGATGGGACGAATTCGGCGGGAATGCTCTATCTCTATTTCCAGAGTATCGGCGCTGACGTCGATTTCTATATTCCCGACCGCTTCACCGAGGGCTACGGTCTCTCAACCACCGGCATCGATCGTCTCTATGCCGCTGGCGTTCGTCTGATTATCACCGTTGACTGCGGCATCACCGCCGTCGACCAGGTGCGCTATGCGAATTCGATCGGCGTCGATATGATCATCTGTGATCATCACGAGGCCGGCGATACCATACCCGCAGCGTATGCCGTGCTCGACCCGATCAAGCCCGGCTGCCCCTATCCCTTCAAGTACCTCTCCGGGTGCGGCGTCGGCTTCAAGCTGATGCAGGGGATCGCCACACGTCTGGGAGACGTCGAAAGTCTCTATCAGTACCTCGACTTCGTGGCGATATCGGCCGCCGCCGATATCGTGCCGCTGGTCGGGGAGAACCGTACCCTCGTCTCGCATGGCCTCCGCAAGCTCAACGAAGCGCCCCGGCCGGGGATTCGGGGATTGCTGGAGTGCGCCGGAATCAAACGGGGGAACCTCGGCACCGCGCAGATCGTCTTCGGCATCGCCCCCAGGATCAACGCCGCCGGACGGCTCGGGGATGCCCGCCGCGCCGTCGAGATGCTGATCGAGGAGGATGAGGTGCGCGCATTCCAGCGCGCGCAGGAGCTCGAGAGCGACAACCGGAGCCGCCGCACGATCGACGAAGAGACCTTCGTGCAGGCACAGGTGATCGCCGAGCAGATGCTGAGCGAGGGCTCGCGCCGTTCGCTGGTGATCCATAACCCGAACTGGCATCCAGGCGTCATCGGCATCGTCGCCTCTCGTATCGTCGAGAAGTATTACCTCCCGACGGTCCTTCTCACCTCGGTCGACGGGATCGCCAAGGGGTCGGCCCGCTCGATCGCCGGGTTCGATATCCATAACGCGCTGAAGCGCTGCGAAAGCTACATCGAGCAGTTCGGCGGCCATAAGTACGCCGCGGGCCTTTCGATCCGCGAGGATAATATCGCCGGGTTCCGGGTGGCGCTCGACGAGTTCGCGCAGGGAGCGATTTCCGACGAGATGCTGATCCCCCAGATCCATATCGATGTCGAGGTGAAGCTCTCGGAGCTTACGCCGCCGTTCTTCAATATCATCAAGCAGTTCGCTCCGTTCGGTCCGGGGAATCTGCGTCCGAACTTCATCGTCCGCAACGCCGAGATCGTCGGGTATCCGAAGATCGTCGGTAAGGACCACCTGAAGTTCAGGGTGCGGACCAACACCGGTTATATCGAGGCGATAGCGTTCGGCATGGGAAGCCGGATGGGGGAGCTCACCGGGGGAACGCAGTACGACATCATCTTCAGCATCGAGGAGAACGAGTATCGCGGCACGATCACCCCGCAGCTTCGGGTGGCCGATTTCCGTGTGGAGGCTCCGAAGGGGGGCTCCGACGGCATCGAAACGCGGCTCGTCGTCAATGGCTCCGGCAATGGAGCCGGGAGCGTGGCGCGCACTGCCCTCAACGGGGCGGTGCCGCCGTCGGTATGACGTCACGATATGTTCTTCAGCAGATATTCACGTACGTTTCGATAGCACGATATGGCAGGCCATAGCAAGTGGGCGAACATCAAGCATAGAAAGGGCGCCGTCGATGCCAAGCGCGGCAAGATCTTCACCAAGATCGCCAAGGAGATCACGATCGCCGCGCGCCTCGGCGGCGGTGATCCGGGGAGCAATCCGCGTCTGCGGCTCGCCATTCAGAGCGCTCGCGCGGTGAATATGCCGAACGACAACATCAAGCGGGCAGTGCAGAAAGGGACCGGAGAGCTCGAAGGGCAGCAGCTCGAGGAGATGATGTTCGAGGGATACGGTCCCGGCGGCATCGGTCTGCTGATCGAGTGCGTCTCCGACAACCGGAACCGGACGGTGGCCGATATCCGGCGCATCCTCGGCAAGAACAACGGCTCGATGGCCGATGCAGGCGCCGTGGCCTGGAACTTCAGCCGCAAGACCCTGATCTCGGTCGAGCAGGGGGGGAAGAGCGAGGAGGATGTGCTGATGGCGGTGCTCGATGCCGGTGCCGAGGATGTCAAGGCGACCGAGGAGAGCTTCGACGTCTATGCGCCGACCGACAGCTTCGAGCCGGTGCGGAGCGCGCTGGAGGCCGCCGGGTTCACGGTGACCGCCGCGAGCCTCGAGTATGTCCCCAATCAGACGCTCGAGCTGGGGGGAGCCGATGCCGTGGCCGCGCTGAAGCTGCTCGATCTGCTCGATGATTACGACGATGTCCAGAACGTCTACTCGAACCTCGATATCAACGAGGAAGAGCTGGCGAAGATGGAGGGATGATCCCGGCAGACCGCCGGGCGTTGAAGATTGTTGAAGATTACGGCCACGAACCGACCACCGGTTCGTGGCCGTTTCGTTATTGGCGTCACCATCCTCCTCATCTTTCGGGGTCTCGTAATCCATTGGTCGGCGCGACCGCTTCGTCGGTACGATGGGCCGGGGTGTTACATCGTGCCGACGCCGCGTCTTGACTGAAAACAGTTCATCAGAATTTCTATCACGTGCCGGATCCTCGGGGACATAATACTACCGGAACTCTTTCTCCGGAGAGCGATGAGGCTCTTCTGGAGCGGTTCCTGATAGGGGATGAATCCGCCTTCGTCGTGCTCTACGAGCGCTACGACAAGGGGGTGCTCACCTACCTCCGCACGATCGTGAAGGATTCCCCGGAGCTTGCCGATGATCTGTTTCAGGAGACGTTCGTGCGGCTGTTCCGGGAGAAGGGGAAGTTCGCTGCGGCGCGGCGGAGCGGGGAGGAGTACAAGCCGATTCAGAATCTGCGGGGGTGGCTCTTCCGGGTGGCGCATAATCTGGCGATAAGCCATCTCAGGACTGTTCGCCAGACGACGTCGATCTCGGAGGAGGAGGAGAGCTACCGTTGGGATGAGCGGCTGATGGTGCCGATCGAGGAGTCGTTCGCCTCGCTCTACGGCGAGGATCAGGCGATGAGCAGCGAGAACCTCTATGCGAAGCTGCAGGCGTGCGTCGAGCTGCTGCCGCAATCGCTGCGGGAGGTATATGTGCTGCGTGAGATTCAGGGACTGGAATACGACGAAGTGGCCGCGGCCGTCGGCTGCACGCAGGAGGCGGCGCGGATGAGGATAAGCCGGGCACGGCGCGCGCTCCGGAAAGCCCTCGAAAAATTCATCGGACAGGATGGTTAGCTTCGGCGGCCACAGTTCGATCATCGATGATGAAGTGGGTGGATAGACTATCGAACCAATCTCTACAGCTTACATCCGCATGCGGCAGCAGTACATGGTGAGTGACGTGAATGGCGGAGTGATGACTGAGGCGTAGCTGATTTTGCAACTGCAATGAATATCGAAGATCTGATATCGCAATATATCGACGGCGACCTGTCGAGCGAGGCTGAGGCAGAGATGCATCATCGCCTGGCGGTGTCGCCGGAGGCACGCAAGCTGTTCCGCGCGCAGATCGCGCTGCGGGAGGCGGCGCGCAACGCCAAGGTGCTGCATGCGCCGGCTCCCGAGCTGCGGGCGAAGCTTTTCCAGCGCCTGGAGCGCGAGGAGGGGATGAAGCCGGTCCGGCCATCGGCACCGATGCCGTCCGTGACCGCGGAGATCCCGCGCTCGCTTCCGTCGCGCTCGGTCGGGAAGGATGCCGGACGGCGCCGCAGGGCGATCGCATGGCTCCTTCCGTCGATGGTGGCCTCCATCGTCGCCGTCGCCCTTGTCTGGAATGCGGGCGATCCGCTCGGCCGCCCGGTGGTTCCGGAGCTCGCCGATCGCGGGTATCCCGCCACCGCACCAGCAACGACCTCCGATACGGCTCCTCCCGAGTCTCCGGCCGCCTCCGATGCGTCCGTGCCTGGTTCGGCCGATGCCATCGCTTCCGATGCGGCCGGCGTCGCGACCGGGAGCATCCGGAGCACGGGCGGACCAGCCTCGCCAAGCTCTTCCTGTTTCCGCGAAGCCGGGCATGGAGCGGTGGTCTCCGAGCGTATGGCTTCGGATGACGTGAAGGATGAGGTCATCGCCTCCGAGGAGGTTCCTCCATCGCCGATGATGGCGATGGGAGAGGGCTCGTCGGTTCCTCCGACGGAGAGTCTTGGACGTGAGCGGGCGCGGCGAGCCAGCCCGGCGCTGGCGAAGAGTACTCCGAGGAAATTCCAGGAGCCTGAGCTGCGGACTCTGGGAGCGGAAGGGACACATGATGCGGAAGGACGCGGCGGGGGGATGGCAAATGACATGGCAGCCGAAACCGACGGATCGCGCCTCGCTCTGTCGGCGTACCATACGCAGAACGGGAACGGAGCATCTCCCCGCACGGCTCCGTCGGGCATGAGCGATACGGTGGGCCGCGTGGCGAACCGTATCGCCAGCCAGCCGCTGATCCTTGCGTCGGCATCGGCCGCGCATGGCCGTTCCGATGATGCCTGGGGAACCCCGGCCGATATCGCCTGGGAGTCGGATTCCCATGGCACTGCATCTCTCTACCAGATCTCCTTCGTCGAGCCCGGCGCCGGCAGTGTCAACCTCGATGTGGGGCTGCGCGGAGGAGTACGTCTGGCGGGAGGGCATGTGCTCTTCGCGATGGTGGGGATGAGCGGCTATCATGAGTCGACCTCGGAGATGAACGTTCGCGTTGCGAGCAGCAGCACCACAGACCCATCGACGACGAGAAAAAGGCGCTACGAGGCGTTCGCCGGCGCGGGCTATCAGTATATCGTCCGGGTATCGAAGAGCTGGGATGTGGGGGCAGGGGCATGGAGCAGCGTCGGATCGCGCTATGTGCGCGCCGGCATCGAGATTCCCGTGACCTATACGGCGAGCCGGCAGCTCCGTCTGCATCTGCTCCCCACGGTGCGCTATTCAGGCGTCCACGGCGGCGCGACGACATCGACCGCAAGCTGGCTGGATTCCGCCGGCGACCAGCAGACGCTCACCAGAACCATCTCGCCCGATGGCGACGCCACGGTCGATGTCGGTATCGGTGTCGGCGCATCGCTGATCTGGTAGAATGGGTATCGCGGAATGGGGGCGGCATCCGTGCCATCCAGCTTTGTAGATAGTAGTAACCTTCCGAGGGCCGGCGCGACGCCGGCCCTTTCTGTTTGTATCCCCCTGAGAAGGTTGTTTTTTATCATGTTTCGCTGAAATCAGTTTCCGCCACATCGCGTCGGCATCGACCTCCCCATCCTCTCTTGCTTCGTTTCCCGGCCGTTTCCATGGCTGGATTACAAATCGTATCTTCATGAGCGGGAATCCTTCGCCAGGGACACTTCATACCGGGCAGACGCGTCGATAACAAAAGCCGGCAACGCTCCGTTGTTCATTCGGTAAACGTTTTTTGATTTGCTTGTTCTAACTCGGTCGATCCGCCGATGACGGTTGTGGCAGGGATGTTGAATAAGAAGTAGGCTGATGTATGCTAGATGGTACGTTGATTACTGCGTTGATGTTCATGAGGAAAAGGTAAAGAGAGGTTTGATATGCGAAGCAAAGTTCCCAACATAGTCATAGGCTCTCTGGCGATAGGTCTGTTCATGGCAGGTACGTTCTCCGACAACTCCACGTTGTTCGGTCATTTCCTCCCAGCAGTCCTTCCGGCCGGGGAGACAGGTCCGGGCTCGGAGATCGAAGTGCCGGTCTCGAGCGGTTTCGGCATCTATAAGCCCTACGCCGTCCCGCAGTATCGTCCGCAGGTGGGGCTGCTGGAGCCGGTGGTTGCGGCGAACTTCGCCAATGTGACGGTCGGCGAGGCCGGCTTCCCATGGAACAGCTACTTCACCGCCGGAGAGCGCTCCCTGCTTCAGAAGAACAATTTCGTGGCGCGCCCGGAGCAGATAGGAAGCTTCGGACAGGCCTACGCCCCCGAGCTCAGCTCGGTGGACCTCGGAAGCTTTATCACCGTCGACGCGCTGCTGCATGGCCTGCGCGTGACCGCCGATGAAGCGATGCGGGATATGGAGAGGAACTATGCCGCGCCGGCGCTCAAGGACCAGCTCGCCGACCTCTCCGAGAGCGTCGCGACGCAGGCCACCGCCGAGCGGAGCCAGCCGATGGTGGAGGCCGGGCTGCAATTGCTGGCATATCTGCAGACCGGACAGCGACTGCTGGACCCATCGGCGGCGATCGATCCACGCGTGGCGGATGATGTCTCGGCCGAGCTGCGGAACATCACCTCGGCCGCGGGCCGTGGTGCCTCGGCGGTCTTCCCCGGCCGCTCGATCAACTACGCGATCTTTACGCCGACCGGGTACTATACCATCGATCAGCGTCTGGGGAGCTATTACCGGGCAAAGACCTGGCTGAGCAGCGCTGGGTTCAACCTCCGCACGCAGGGGGGGGAGCTCGACCTGACCGGGGTGCGTGCCGCCGCGATTCTTGCGCGCACGATGGATGGTCTGGCCGCTCAGGGTGATTTTGCCGAGAGCTACCGGAACATCAACGAGCCGCTCGCCTTCTTCAGTGGCAGCGCCGCGCAGGGCTCGTCGTATGGGATCCTCACCAACTCGATGAGGAGCTATTATGGAAAAATGGCTACGTACGGCACCGCGTTCCTGAACGATGATGAGTCGCTCAGAGGGTTCATCGAGTATATGGAGCAGCAGCTCCCGTCGGAGTCGGCCAACAGGGGGGCGCAGCCGCTGTTCCGCATCCTCGACTGGGGTGGTGACGCGGGGACCGGAGAGCTGGCGCAGCTCTGGAGCGATGCAGGTTCGTCGAGCGGATCGTATGGTCTGGCGGTGATGGGGGCGCTCGGCAGCCGCCATGCCGGTGAGATGCAGGATTCGCGTCAGTTCCGCAGCATGTTCTCGCGCCAGCCGGCCGAGAGCTGGACGCAGGATCTTGCTCATACCGTCCTTTATACCGTGCAGCCGCTGGCGTTCGAGCAGGCGCGTCCGGAGGGATATCCCCGCTTTATGCGGAGCGAGGCATGGAACAGCCGCGAGCTTACCACCGCCCTCGGTGCGTGGGCCGATTTCCAGCATGGCGTCGGCACGATGGCGATGCCGGCCGTCGCAAAGGCGGCAAGTATCGGCGGTGGCGGCCAGAGCGATCTGAAGACCGCCGGCTATGTCGAGCCGAACCCCGAGGCATGGGCGCGTATCGCGTCGTTCGCCAGCTACCTCCGCAACGGATTGGTGGAGGGACGGAGCGACAGAATGATCGGGGAGCGGGTGGAGCGGAAGCTGCGTGATATTGAGAATGTCAGCGCCACGCTTATGCAGATAGCGGCGGCGGAGCTGAAGGGCGCCGAGCTTACCGATCAGCAGCTCGAGGTGATCAGCATGATGCCCTCGCGCATCGCGGCCTACGAGACGTTCGCCGACAAGAGCCTGCAGGGTGATGGGTATGCAGTGAGCGCCGGTGCTGCCCGCGTGGCGGGTGGTACTACCGTCGCCAGCGGCCATCCTCTTGCGATCTATGTGATCGTGCCGCGCAACGATGGCGAGGAGGGGCTGATGCTCACCAAGGGTGCCATCGCCAGCTACTATGAGAACGGGGGATCGCCCGAGGATCTGCTTCGCGGCATCACCAGCGCCGGTGGTACTGTCAAGCCGGACAGCCGTCTGGTCGGATCGTATACGGCGGGAGACAAGAGCTTTGCGCAGGACGCCCGGAAGTTCCAGGCCGTGACCGCAACGCTCCCCTCCGCCCTGGTGACGTATATGCCGACGAGGCAGGAGCGGACGCAGCTCGCGATGCGGGCGGAGCTCGATCTGGAATCGGATGTGATAAGCCGTGCGGCGGGTGAGCTCTGGTTCACTGTGCGCGCGCCACAGCTCGAAGGGAACAACCTGATCGTGATGGTTGCCGGCACCAACGGACAGACGCTGAGCCGCACCGAAATCGGGCGTGTCGAGAATGGCGAGCGTCTCGATATGATCCGTGTCAGCAAGCTGACCAACGGACAGTACTTCATCCGCGTGGCCGATCTGGCCGGCAAGATGATAGCTTCGGGACGATTTATGGTCGTCCGGTAATCCGGGCTCGTCGGGATATTTCTCATGAACCATATGATCGCCTTCGGCTCCATAGCGGGCCGGGGGCGATTTTATTATATACCTATTTCTCTTTCAGCATCGTTCATACGTGACCGAGAAGGCAACGGTACTGCGTGTCAATAGCATCGGCGACGTATATGGCCTGGATATATCGGCGGGGAGATAAAAAGAGGATTGCGAAACAAAATAGCTCTTGACCCTCACGCGGCGTCAGCCTGTATATTTGATTGCAAGGAGATCGCCATGGCTACTGCGACATCGACGGTTCTGTATCAGGTGCGTGAATTTGCCGAGCGGTTCGGCGTGACGATTCGGACGCTGCATCATTATGACCATCTCGGCCTGCTTAAACCGACGGTATATTCCGAGTCGGGATACCGCCTCTACAGCGATGCGGATGTTCCGCGTCTGCAGCAGATCGTGACGTTGAAGTTCCTTGGGTTTTCTCTGAAACAGATCGGGGAATTGCTCGACGGGGAAGTGCTGGAATTGCCGGCAATGCTCCGGATGCAGCGCGAGATCATGGAGGAAAAACGGCGGCAGCTCGACCGCGCCATGCAGGCGATCGATAGTGCCGAGCGGATTATTCTCTCGAAATCCGAGCCCGATCGTGATGTATTTATCCGCATTATCGAGGTGATAACCATGGAGCAGAATTTTCAGGATAAAGAATGGTTGAAGAAATATTATACCGAGGAGCAGCTCGCCGACTTTGAGGCGCGCGCCCGGGAAAATCCGGGGGAGGCTGCGCGGGGGACGATGGACTGGACGACGCTGATCGGCGATGTGGAGCGTGCGATCGCCGACGGGGTCGATCCGGCAAGCCAGGAGGGGCAAGGCCTTGCGGCGCGGTGGTCGGGGCTGATCGCGAGCTTCACGCGCGGTAACGCCGGGGTCGCCACAAGCCTCGATGCTCTCCATGCCGACAGCCGGAACTGGCCGGCGACCTTCAAGAAGCCCTACAGCGATGAGGTCGAGGAGTTCATCCGCAAAGCGGGGTTCGGCCGCGCGTCGGATGGCGCCGCTGCGTAGATAGAGCGGACTGCTGTGATGATGACGGTCGTCATTCGGCGACACGGCCGGGTATCGGAGAAATTACCGGGACCCATAGCGGCCGCCATATAAGTATATCGAAACGGGCATCCACGCCGATCCGGCTATGGCCGAGGGCCGGAGTTTCACTCCGGCCCGGCTGTTTCACGGTGCTGGAGCGCATGTGCGGAGCCGGCGCCAGAATATCGATGAGAACCCTGGCTGTTGTATTCAATTTCAATAGATGGCCGCACTGAAAACGCCGAACGCTTTGCTCCCTGTCGCTGTTTCGTCCTGCTGGAGCGTGAGTGTATTGCCGATGCTGGAATTGGAATATCGATACAAACCTGTGGTACCCTCTGCATAGGGAACCGATAGAATGATGATCGGGGGCAACGCTCCGCTGGGCTTCTCTCGACCGCCATTATCCCTGCAGCAGCGACTCGGCGCCGTCGATATAGATTTCGGTGCCGCTGATATGGCTCGATGCGTCGGAGGCGAGGAACAGCACCAGATCGGCCACCTGCTCGATAGTCCCAGGCTTCCCGTCGGTCAGAGGAATGTTCCCAGCCGGAAATTCCACCGGCTCTTTCTCCTTCTCGACGTTCCGCTTTTCGGTGTTCTCATCGATCTCCGTGTCGATGGCGCCGGGACAGATGGCATTGACCCGTATATGATATTTCGCCAGCTCGAGCGCCGCCATTTTTGTGAACGCCACCTGGGCTGCCTTCGAGCATGAATATGCGGTGGCGCCGGTGTTGCTGAAGATCCTGTTGCCATTGACCGACGATGTGATGATCACCGATCCGCCCCGTTGTTTCAGATAAGGGATCGCGTACTTGACCGTCAGAAATGTCCCCGTCAGATTGATGGCAAGGGTCTGGTTCCATTCCTCCGGGTCGAGCTCGTCGAGCGGTGCCCAGACGCCATTGATCCCCGCGTTGGCGAAGACGATATCGAGTCGGCCCCATCTTTTGATCAGCTCCCCGACAGCCCGCTCCATCTCCTCCGGCTTCGATACATCCGCCAGCAGCGCCATCGCCTCGCCTCCCTGAGAGGCGATCTGTTCCACGGTCTCGCGCAGTTCATCCTCGGTTCTGCCGAGGCAGCCGATGCGTGCTCCCGCGCGCGCCAGCCCCAGCGCGGCTCCCAGGCCGATGCCCGAGCCGGCGCCGGTAACCAGCGCCACGCTCTCTTTCAATCCCTGTTCCATGTCGGTGCTTCCTCCGGGATATACAGTGTTCAGGACTGCGCCGCTATCATGCTCTCATGCGACGCATAGCCATTGGGATGCTTCTGCATCCAGCTCCATGCCGACGCGATGATCGTCTCGAGATCCCCCATGCTCGGCGCCCAGCCGAGCTCGCGGCGGATCATCTCGGAGCTTGCCACCAGCACGGCAGGGTCTCCGGCTCTGCGTCCCCCCGCGACGGTCGCGATCGTGCGTCCGGTCACCCGTTCGGCCGTGTCGATCACCTGCCTGACGCTGTAGCCCGCTCCCCCGCAGCCAAGGTTGTAGATACGGCTCCGATCGGCGATCGCCCCCAGGGCAAGGACATGGGCGCGAGCCAGATCCACCACATGGATATAGTCGCGGATGCAGGTGCCGTCGGGGGTGGGATAATCCTGGCCGTAGATGGTGATCGCCTCCCGCGTGCCGGCGGCAACGTCGAGCACAAGGGGGATCAGATGGGTTTCGGGATCATGCATCTCGCCGCATCGCTCCGTGGCGCCGGCGGCGTTGAAGTAGCGGAGCGAGGCCGAGTGCAGGCCGAAGGCGTTCTCGTACCAATGGAGCGCGCGCTCGAACGCGAGCTTGGTCTCCCCGTACGGATTGGTCGGCCGCATCGGGTCGGTCTCCTCGATCGGCTGCTTCGTCGGCTCGCCGTAGACCGCCGCGGTGGAGGAGAAAACGATGCGCCGGATGCCGCAGTCGACCATCGCGTCGAGCAGGCAGAGCCCCGCGGTGACGTTGTTCTGATAGTACTTTCGCGGGTCGAGCACCGATTCTCCGACAAGCGAGTCGGCGGCCATATGGATCACCGCCTCGATCCTGTGACTGGTGAGGGCATCGCGCAACGGTCCCCCTTCCCTGATATCGGCCTGGATAAAGGCGGCCTCGTCGGGCACCGCCTCGCGATGTCCTTTACGGAGATTGTCGTAGACGACGACGCGATGGCCGTCGCGGAGCAGCTCCTCGACCACCACGCTTCCTATATATCCGGCTCCGCCGGTGACAAGTACATTCATTGCGATCAGTTCTTGTATTGAAGTTGTTCCATGGCCGGGGGCATCGGCCCGCGTTCGGTCCGGGGATATCCCCTCAGCGTAGTGCCGGGCTCGTGGTATCGAGCGCAGCGATCGCCCAGAGCCCGCCGTCGCCCCGGCTTAGAGGGAAGCGGAGGGTACGGACTCCGACCGACCTGCTCAGAAGCATCACCGACGCCTCCGCGCTATCCCCCTTCTCCCATCCCGATTCCCCCTGTATATCGATAATATCACCAAGGCGGTCGTTGAGTCGCGCGCTGTAGTCGCGCAGCGTACCGGCAGATACCGTTGTTCGCAGCTCGTCGCTGAGGTAGGGGAGGGCACGCTCGTAGCGGGTGCCGGCCAGCGCGCGGACAAAGCCTTCGCAGACCGATTCGGGCGGCGGCACCATGACGCCGGTATCGTGCAGACCGAAGACGATGCCGGCGACCAGCAGAAGCGTGGCCGCGAGGGCGAGGAGCACGCTGCCGATCGATCTCACTGCATCCTCCTCCGAACCACATCGGCATCCCTGCGCTGGGCCCCCTGCGCCCACGGGTGCAGCTCAACGCTCGGTCTGCCGTTCTGCTCTATCCATCCGCTGCGGACTTCGCTCCACTGATCCCGCTCCACGCCGAGCTGGCGGAGCATCTCCTCGACATCGTTTTCGCTGATGCGTTCGCGTCGCAGCACGCGGCGGATCAGCTTTCCGTCGCGCATGAAGATCACGCTGCTGTTTCCCACCATCCGCTCGAACTTCACGCTCGAGCGGCTCGCCATCTCCACCAGAAGATGGGTGACCACGAGCGTGCCGACGCCGACAACGAACTGGCTGGCCGGCGCATCGGCCCAGAGGAGATTATCGATCATATCCCCGAGGATCAGCGCCAGCACGAAGTCGAAGATCGTTCCCTGCCCCGGCGTGCGGTTGCCGGAGAGACGGGTGATCAGGTAGAGAAAAAGAAACGCGAAGATTGTCCGGACGGCGACTTTATACAGTTCCATCGCGCTGATCTCCTACTCGAGTAGATGGTCCGAATCGGACTTCTCCGACTCGGATGGGTCCTGGGCGGCGGTTGCCCTGGTCATCCTGTCGCGCTCCTGGCCGTCGATATCTCCCCTGCGGAGCGGGCTGGCCCAGTCGTGCAGCAGCACGCTCACCTCGCCGTCGTTCTCCATGATCGCCAGCTTCACCTCGCGGATATCGCTGACGTTGTTGATCCGGAGCTCGGCCATCACATCCTTCTCGTTCATCCTCTCCTTGCGCATCCCCTTCGGCTGCATCTTGCCATCCTTTACCAGGATGGTCGGGGCACCCTCGAGATATTTATCCAGGCCATGATCCCAGAAGCTGAGCCAGGAGTTCGCGTAATGCGCGACCGCCACCACGCCGATCGTCACCATTCCCTGCGCGAACGTTACATCGCCATAGATGATCTCATCGACCACCTCTCCCAGCATCAGCGCCACCAGCAGATCGAACGCCGTGAAATTTCCTATAGCGCGCTTGCCCGAGACGCGCACCACCACCAGCATCACGATATACACGGCGATGGCGCGCAACGCGGTCATCATCAGCTCATGTGTCTCCATCGTCGGCCCGACAGGTTTGTATGTTGTTTCCGAACCCGGCGCTGCGGCGTGATCGTCTCCGCGCCGCAGCGCCATGAGTTTCCTCGGCGGAATATCCGCCGCGTGTTCAGCAGGCACCGACCAGGGCGGGCTGGCCGGACATCGCGAAGGTATAGGCGTGGCGCTCCTTCGGGGGATAGAGAAGCCGTTCGTCTCGGCGCCACCATCCCGGCGTTCCGAGCGCAGGATGATCGTGTTCCCGCCCGTGCGCGATATCGCGGATCATCGCCGCCAGCGGCGTCGGCCGCGGAATCCCCGATCGTATATCGAACGCTCCCGGCTCGTAGTTCATGCTGCACCGCGTCAGGAGGGAATCCCAGTCGAACGCGCCGAGGAGCGACCAGACGGTGACCGCACGGATATCGGCACCGCTGTCGCGGTGAAGACATGCCGCATCATATACTTCCTTCAGCCAGCGCATCTGCTCGTCGCAGGTGCAGCCGAGATGCGTCTCGGTGACCGCAATCGGGATGCCGTACCGCTCCCAGGCCTCCCCGATCAGTTCATATAGTCCTGCGATCCCTTCGGCCAGCACCCGCACCGCTTCCACATCGGCGTAGCGATGGCGGCCGTTGCCACCATGCGCCGAGGAAGGGTAAAGGCCAATCCGTTCATCCAGAAACCGCTCGCTGGTGAGATAGTGGTTGATGCCGATGATATCGGGGGGAAGGGCATTGTCGGCGAGCCACTCCAGCTCCCATTCTCCGATCCCCGCGCCGAGCAGATACTCAGCCATCGGGTGGTCACCATACACCGCACCACAGAGCAGATCGAACGTCAGCCAGCGCCGTTCGTTCTCGAACCGCGACTGGTACGCCAGGGCGGGCGTGCTGTAGGTCTTGCCGAGATCCTCGGTCTGGACAAGCTGTGCCTCCGGGTTGACCGCACGGATCGCCCGCATCGCCAGGATAGTGCCGCGGCATTGCGCCATCAGCGCCCGGGCGAAGCTGGCATCGTCGCGATGATGGGGATACCAGTGCCCGTACAGCCCGCTGAAGCGGGCCGTGGTAAGGGGCTCATTGACCGGCGTATACATCGCAACCCACGGGTAGCGCTCGGCGCATGCGCGGGCGTAATCGGCCAGCTTCTCCGGAAACTCCGGGTCGAGCAGGCCGGTATGCCGGGGGCCGCTGCCATGATGCAGCAGCCCGACGATCGGACGGATGTCGAGCTGGCGGAGCCGCTCGAGACGCTCATCCCCCCAGCTCCAGTCGGCCGAGCCGGGGTCCTCCGGCGCCGTCCGTTCCCAGAGCAGCGGATAGCGGAGGGTGCGGATGCCGAGATCGGCGAACAGCTCGAGATCGGTGATGCGCGACGCATGGCCGTTGAGCTCGAGCTGATCGCAGTAGCCGTCATGGATACGATTGACCGTGCACTCCACCCCTCCCCACAGTTCAGGTCGAAGCTGCATGTGACACCCCATTCCTGTGACCGTTCTCTTTCACGGACCCATCCCCGTTCGCGTGGCCGTTGCCATGCGTGGGGATCTCACCGCCGGCGCTGCCGGCCTGCTTCACATTTCCGTTATCGAAACCGTTCACCAGGGGATGCTTTCGCTCGCTGCCATCCCCGTTCGCATGGCCGTTGTCGATGTTGCCGATCATCGCGAAGCGGTCGATGCCGCTGATCTTCGAGTGGGTGGTCAGCGCCTGCGCCACGACCTGGTCCATGTTGTAGTACTTGTAGGTCGCGAGCCTTCCCACGAAATGTACCCCCGGGGTCGCCTCGGCCAGCGCGCGGTATTTCTTATACAGCTCGGCGTTCTCGGGGCGGGGCACCGGATAGTACGGGTCCCCCTCGGCGCGCGGGTACTCGTAGACCAGGCTGGTGCGGCCATGCTCCTGGCCGGTCAGATACTTGAACTCCGTGATCCGCGTATAGGCGTGCTCGTTCGGGTAGTTGATCGTCCCCGTCCGCTGGTAGGTTCCGCAGTCGTGGTTCTCGAACTTGAACTCCAGCGAGCGATACGGAAGCTTCCCGTAGCGGTAATCGAAGAACAGATCGATCGGGCCGGTATAGATCATCTCCCGGAAGGATATCTCCTTCTGGATATCGCGATAGTCGGCATTGAGCACCACGGTGATGTTCGGATGATCGAGCATATTCTCGAACATCCGGGTATATCCGTGCAGCGGCATCGCCTGGTAGGTATCGGTGAAATAGCGGTCGTCACGGTTGGTGCGGGTCGGCACGCGCGCGGTGACCGATGCGTCGAGCTCCGAGGGATCGAGCCCCCACTGCTTGCGCGTATAGCCACGGAAGAACTTCTCGTACAGCTCCCGTCCCACCTTGCTGACCACCACATCCTCGGAGGTGCGGATACGCTCGGGTGTCTCGGCCATCGAGGAGAAGAACTCCTCGAGCTGGAACGATGTGAGGTTCAGCCCATACAGCGTATTGACCGTGTCGAGGTTGATCGGCATCGGCACGAGCTGCCCGTCGACGCTGGCGAGCACGCGATGCTCGTAAGGGCGCCACGCGGTGAACTGCGACAGATACTCGAACACCTCACGGGAGTTCGTGTGAAAGATGTGCGGGCCGTATTTATGCACCAGGATGCCGGCCGCATCGTAATGATCGTACGCGTTGCCGCCGATATGAGGGCGCTTGTCGACGATCATCACTTTTTTCCCCGAGACACGGGCCAGCCGTTCGGCAAGGACGCTCCCAGCGAACCCTGCTCCTACAATCAGATAATCGAACATGTTCGTTAGTCTCCCTGCGCTGTCATGAATGGTGAGCCACGGCGCCGTTGGACGTTGTCCGCGCCGGCTGTGGCAGAATGATCGTGTTCATCGTCGGGGCGGTTGTCGCCATGGCGGGGGCCGTGGCCGCGCTTCGGTTGGCCTTGACGGCGAACCTGATCAGGCGGTTCATCCGCTCCCAGGTGTTGTCCCACGAATCGTTCGCAAGGAATGTATCGACGCTGGCAAGCCATGCGGCGGTGTCCTGGTTCGCCATCAGCTCCTCGGCAGCGGCCACGAACTCCTCGGCGGTGCCCGCGATCTTCACGAGGTTCTTCTCGCCGTACGGACGCACCACATCGCGGATCGGCGCCGATATCACCGGCTTTCCGGCCGCCAGATATTCGGGGGTCTTGGTCGGGCTGATGAAGCGTGTCGATTCATTGATGGCGAAGGGGAGCATCGCGGCGTCCCATCCGGCCAGATAGGAGGGAAGCTCGTTGTACGACTTGCCGCCGAGATAATGGATGTTCGACCGTTGCGGCAGATGCGCCGGATCGATCTTCACCACCGGTCCGATCATCACCAGATGCCAGTCGGGACGGAGATCGGCGACGCTGGCAAGCAGCTCGATATCCATCCGCTCGTCGATCACCCCGAAGAACCCGATCCTCGGATGCGGGATGTTCGCCTGATCGGCCGGATCCTCCTGTGCCTGCCGTGCCTGCGCGAAGTGTCCGGCATCGCTGCTGCTGGGGAACGCGTGCACGCTTCTGTGCTGGTCGCGCTTCGCCTCGTACAGGCTCTGTCCGCCGGTGAAGACATGATCGGCGCGGTTGAACAGCTCGGCCTCGCGGAGCCGGAGCGCCGGGGGCGCCCCCTTGAACGCCGAGAGCTCGTCCATGCAGTCGTAGATGGTGGCGGCCGGCTTCAGATGGCGGGTAAATCCGAGCGCCATCGGCGTGTAATACCAGAGGATATAGTCGTTGATATCATATTTGCTCATCACGAAATCGAGCAGGCTCTGCTGAGCCGCATCGATCTGTTCCGGGCTGAGCGAGAAGGGGAGATGGGGGACCACCACCCAGACGCCGCAGTCGCGGCGGGAGATATCGACGCTGATCGGTCCTTCGCCAAAGATCGGCTCCTCCACGAAGAAGACGCGGCGCTGCTGCGCGCAGCGGCTCAGCAGATGCTGCGGGCGCTGGTAGACGAAATCCCAGCGAAGGTGGGAGAGGCAGATCAGATCAGGGGCGTCATGACCGGTCCTGCCATCATTGTCCGATCCGAGGTGCTCCCTCTGTCCATCCTGTCCATAAGGCGTATTCTTCATATCCGTCAGTAGTATTAAATGTTCAAAATGTTCTGTCGATCGGCGCACTGCGGTCCCGTTTACCGGGTAGTGTCTCAGTGTGCCAGAATGTTGAGCCGGAGTTCAACTCCGGCCCAGCCTCTCAGCGCTCGACGACCAAACTGAGACACGACCGTTTACCGGGCCTGCGGCGCGGGCACTGCATGCCGTTCCATATGCATCTGTCGATGCGTGGCATGCAGGTGCTGATCATCTGTCCATGTGCATGGCTGTATGGGGAGGAGCGATGAGCACCCCCATGAGCTGACGCGGCGAGGATGGGGCCTCACCGATATACGTCCGCTCGAACAGGCATGCATTATGAGTCGCGCGGCGATGGAGTGATCGTTCGCCGCGCCGCCGAAGCACGTGATCAACTACAGTGCCATGATGCGAAATGAGAGATGGACTCGCCGTGTGGCTCCGTATGGCGGATTATTCGTCCCAGAATGGAATGGCGATCGCTCCATACGCCTGGCCCTGAGGGATGGTACACGGTAGGATCAGATAAGAATCGGCCGGAGGGTGGGGAGATGGCTATCCTCTTATCCGCCTCGATCGAAGCTCCGGATACCGCCGACTTATCCACACCGGCATCCCGAGGCGCATTTCTTTTTTGAGCGTCAGCCTTTCTTTTTGTGCGGTGGCGTCGGCGGGGAGTGTCGGGAATGCAGGGGCAATAGTGAGGATATCTCCGGAAGAGCCGCAGTGGAGCTCCTCCGGAGAGGTGAAGGCTTCATGGGGCGCACGAGCGGCTTATAGCGCCGCCGCCTCCTGGAACTCGTACGGGGTATGGGCCGCCGGGTGGCCGTCGAGGCCTTCGATAACATCGACCGTCACGGCATGTCGCTCGCGGAGAACCGCAAGCAGGGGATCGAGCCGATCGTAGAAGACGATCACCACATCGCTGGGTCCGGCCGTATCGATTGCATTGGCAAGCGCCTCGGCCTCGTCGAGGATGATCTCGCACCGGCGATCGGGCGCCTCCTTCATCACTGCGTTGCAGAGGATGCCCGCCACTTCGCCCGGGCGGCGTCCCCGCAGATCGTAGTCCTCGGCGATGATCAGCCGGTCGAATCCCTTTGCCGCCACCCGTCCCAGCTCCTCGATGATCGTGTCGGTACGGTCGCCGGGGGCGCCGATGATCCCGGTGACATGGCGGCCGCTCCAGCGGGAGATCATCTGGGTGACCATCCGGAACGCCTCGGGGTTATGGCCGTAATCGACCATGACGTAGCCGCCGCTCGGGAGCCTGTAGAGGTTTGTCCGGCCGGGGTTATGGCGCTGGTTCCGGAAGCTCATCATCGCGTTGGCCGTCTGGTCGACCGTCAGGCCGAACGCGCGGCAGACCGCCACGGCGGCCATAACGTTCTGTACCTGAAACTCGGCGGTGCCGCAGAGCGTGATCGGGATCGCCGATGCCTCCACCACTTTCCGCTCGGTGCGGCCGCAGACTTCCATCACCCATCCTCCCTTCAGCAGATAGACCGTTCGGCCTCGGTCGAGGTGCTCACGCACCACCGGATTGTCGCGCCGCATCGAGAAGTAGACCACGTTCTTCTTCACCCGGTTGACGCGCGGCACATCCATCAGATGCGCCAGCCGCTCGTCGTCGGCGTTGAGCACCAGCGTCCCCCCTTCGCGAACGCGCTCGGCGACCAGCGACTTGATATAGACCAGATCGTCGATATCGTTGATCCCATCCTGGCCGAAATGATCCGGCTGGATGTTGGTGATCACCGAGATATCGGACCAGTCGTAGCCGAGCCCCCGGCGGAGTATCCCCCCGCGCGCCGTCTCGAGCACCGCCACCTCCACGGCAGGATCGCCCAGCACTGTCCGGGCCGATGCCGGGCCGGTGGTATCGCCGGAGACGATCGGATGCTCGTTGATATAGATCCCGCCGGTTGTCGTCATCCCAACCGTCCTCCCCGACTCGGCGATGGCATGGCCGATCAGCCGCGTGACGGTGGTCTTGCCGTTGGTGCCGGTGATCGAGATGATCGGGATGCGCGACGGCGTGTCGGGGGGATAGAGCATATCGATGATTGCCGCTCCCGCGTCGCGGGGCTCCCCCTCGCTTGGATGCTGATGCATTCTCAGCCCCGGTGCCGCGTTGATCTCGATCACCGCGCCCCGGCCATGCGCCATCGGCATGGCGATATCCGGGAGCATCAGATCCACCCCGCAGATATCCATGCCGATGATCCGCGCCGCCCGCTCGCAGATCTCGACCACCGTGGGATGCACCTCGTCGGTGACATCCCTGGCAACGCCGCCGGTGGAGAGGTTGATCCCCTCCTGAAGATGCACCATCTCGTCGGCGGCCGGAACGTCATCGAGCGTGCGTCCCCATTTCTGCAGATGCGCCGCCACGATCGGCGTGACGATGATCTTCGTCAGCGGCTTCTCATGGCCGTCGCCGCGCAGCGAGCTTTGATTTGCGATCTCGATCAGCTCCGCGATGCTGTGCTCTCCGTCGCCCACCACATGGGCCGGTATCCGCTCGCTCGCGGCCACCATCTTCCCCCCAACAACCAGCACACGGTAGTTCCGCCCCTCCACCAGCTCCTCGACGATCACATGGCGCGAGTACTCGCGGGCGATGGCGAATGCTGCGCGTATCTCCTCGGGGGCGATCAGGTTGAGCGAGACCCCTTTCCCCTGCCGGCCGTCGAGCGGCTTGATCACCACCGGACCGCCGATCTCCCGCTGTGCCGCCACAGCATCCTCCTCGGTGCGGACCACGACGCCGCGCGGGACCGGTATCGATGCGTCCTCCAGAAACTGCTTCGTCATCTGCTTGTCCCCGGCGATATCGATGGCGATGGAGCTGGTGTTCCCCGTCATCGCCGCCTGGATGAACTTCCTGTGCTTGCCGTAGCCAAGCTGCACCAGGCTCCGGTCGCCGATCCTTCGCCAGGGGATGTTGGCGCGCTCGGCCGCGTCGATGATCGCCTGGGTGCTCGGCCCCAGCTCCGTGTTTGCTATGATGCGCCGCGCCTCCCGCATCCGCTCATCGAGCGGGAACTCCTCCCCCTTGACGAGCGCGTCGACCAGATCAACGGCGATTCCGAGAAGATGGCGCATCCCCTGCTCGGCTTTGTATGCCACCACCAGATCGTATTCCCCCGGCTCCCCGGCGCGGCGGGTCTTTCCGAATGTGACCGGTATCCCCGCGCGGTCCGAGAGCTCGAGCGTCACCCGCTCGACGATCCGTCCGAAATGCATCCCCTCGTCGAGCTGCTCCATGAAGTCCCCGAGCTTCCCCCGCGTTCCGTAGTGTCCGCGCACTCCGGGGAGCGCGGCGAGGAGACGTTCGTTGAATCCTTCGATATCGTGATTCTTTTTTCCGGCGAGCTCTTCCAGCGAGAGCTTCGCCACCAGCACCGGTCGGTGGCTATGCACGTTCGGTCCCGGTATGGTACGGATGCTTCCGATGTTCATTGTCGTATAGAGGTTGTTCCCGCGACGCCAGGGCGTCGTGTCGGGAGATGAAAGCATGGATAGTTGTTCCGCGCGGTATCGATGCGCGGCCGCATCGGACCGGCCCGCATGGGGTCGCGCCGATCCGAGCGTGAACCAAAGTCGCTGATTCTTCCCGCCGCGTCCCCGGGCCAGGCCGGGCTGACGATGGTGCCGGCGTATCATGTGCGCCGCTTCTTCCCCGAGAGATCGATGCGGCGGTCGCTGTTTTCAAGGAAGCGCTCGGAGACGGCGAGCGATCCGTCGCGGACCATCCGTTTGCCGCGCGCTATCACATCGACCAGCTCGAGCGAGTCTTCCGTGAGGATCACCACATCGCCGTCGCGTCCCGCCTCCAGATGCCCCTTCTCCGGCAGCTTCAGCACCTCGGCGGTGTTCGATGTGACGAAGGGGAGGATACGCTCCAGCGGGAACCCGTGATCGCGGATGCAGGAGCGGAAATCATTGAAAAGATTCCGCGGCGTGCTCGCGCCGGAATCGGAGGAGATGGTGAGCTTCGCCGGGTCCCCTCCATGCTCCAGGTAGTAGCGGATCGTGCCGGCAAGGCCGGTATCGACGGTATCGACATCGACGTGCGCCCCCAGCTTCGTCAGCGCGATCGCCTCGTCGAGGAGCTTCGTCGTGCGGCTCACATGGGTCGGATAGAGCCAAGAGGCCTCGATATCGAACTCGTCGAGGATCTTCCTCAGAGGCGCAAGACGGCTTTCCCCCTCGCCGACATGGAAATGGGTGATCCCCGCCTTGCCGCTGAGCAGCCCGCCGATATGGGTGTCCAGCACCAGCTGCCCCAGCTCCTGCGCGGTCTGCTGCAGCGAGCGCTTATCGGAGATCGCCACCTCACCGGCTCCCACCACTTCGTCGATGAAGAGCATATCCTTCCGGATGGAGCCCATCACGGTGGTGGGGGGGACGTTGTAGCCCCCCGACCACATGCGCGTGGAGAGCCCTTCCTCCTTCAGTCCCTTGACGCGCGCCAGCAGTCCGGCCATCGTCTTCATCGTGGTATCCACCCCCAGCACCCCGACCACCGTGGTGATGCCGCAGGCGACGATCTCCGAGAGGAAGATCATCGGGCTCTGGGTGCTGAGCCCATCCTCGCCGCTTCCCCCCAGCAGATGCTCGTGCGGATCGATCAGTCCAGGAATCACCACGCACCCCCTGGCGTCGATCACATCGTACTCGACGCCAAGCAGGTCGAGCGCCCGTTTGTCGACGCTTCCCGTCTTGATGATCGTTCCCATATCGATCAGAATCGATTTACGCCCCCGGGGCTCCGGGGCATAGACCGTGCCGTTCTCGATCAGTGTCAGCATATGGAAGTTCGATTTTGATGGTATCGCGATGCGTTATTCATACGGGCCCCATGGGAGCCCGCATGAACTGTACGGTTATGCTATGAACATATCGGCGAGAGCGTTTACCTCGGCGACCGTGAGGGGCTCGTCGACTATCCTCGGGGCGACCTCGGCGTTCCTGGCGCCGAGCGATGCCATGTCGATCTCCCCCTGCATCACGTTCTCCTCGCCGATATGGATCGGCGCGCGTGCCGTTACATCGGTCCGGTTGAGCACGACGAAGGTCATTCATCGGAGGCCGACGGCTCCGGAGGGGAGGCAGCGTCCGGCGCGCTCGATAGTGGGGAACGTCATGGAGCATCACTTCGCCCCAAGGTCACGGGCCTGATGTGAGCGCCGATAACGATCGTCCGGCTCGAGAATTCCCGGGACGCGCCTCCCCGCTCAGAGCCGGGAATTGCCGCCAGGGCGTTCGCGTACGCTACAGCGCCTCGATCAACTGCATATCGGGGAGGCGGGGGACGGGGATGGCCCCGTAACGTCCGAGCACCTCGTTGATGACATCGATATCGTCGTAGAAGATCACGATGGCCTCATGCTCCCGCATCCCCTGAATCGCCGATGCCAGCGCCTCCCCCTCGTCGGCGATGAAGGAGCAGTCGAGTTCGGGACGGCTTGCCTTGATCGCCGCATGGAGCATCTGCGGAACCTCCCCCTTGCGCCTGCCGCGCGTATCGCGGTCCTCACGGATGATGATGCGATCGAACCCGCATGCGGCGATCGAACCCGCCGCCTCGATGATGCAGTCCTTGCGGTCCCCCGGCACCCCGATGATGCCGGTGACATGGCGGTCCTTCCAGCGGGAGGTGATCCCGCAGATCGCCTCGAACGAATCGGGGTTGTGGCCGTAGTCGACCATCACGTAGCCGTTGCCGACCTGATAGAGACTGGCGCGGCCCGGGTTGTGCTGATCGGCGCGGAAGCGGCGGAGCGATGCGTTGATGGCCTCGCGGCTGAGTCCGTGGGCGCGGCATACGGCGATCGCCGCAAGCGTGTTCGCCACCTGGAAGTCGGCGATGCCGCCGAGCGTCACCGGAACGGCGAGCACCTGGACGACATGATGTTCGATCTCGCGGATCGCCTCGACGACCCAGCCGTGGCGGACGTAGTATGCACGCCCACCGCTCGCCAGATGCTCGGCGATGACCGGGCTGTCGGGATCGAGCGAGAAGAGCACCACCTCTTTGCTGCGCATCAGGGTCCTGCGCCGCTTCAGCACTCCCATCGTCTCCGGATCATCGGCGTTGAGGATAAGCGTTCCGCCGTCGCGCACCCGCTCGGCAAGGAGCGACTTGATATGCACCAGATCGTCCACGCTCTCGATCCCATCCTGACCGATATGGTCCGGACGGATATTGGTGATCACGGAGATATCGGACCAGTCGTAGCCGAGGCCGTTGCGGACGATGCCGCCGCGCGCGGTCTCCAGCACAGCCACATCGACCCGGGGATCGGCCAGCACCGAGCGCGCCGAGCGGGGCCCGGTCATATCTCCTCTGACCACCGTCTCTCCGCCGATGATGATGGCGTCGGTAGTGGTCATGCCCACCGTCGCGCCGCTTTCGGAGATGATATGGCCTATCATCCTCGTGGTCGTGGTCTTGCCGTTGGTGCCGGTGATCGAGATGATCGGGATGCGCGAGGGGGCCCCATCCGGATAGAGCATATCGACGATCGCGCCGCCGACGTCGCGCGGCGTTCCGGCGCTCGGATGATGATGCATCCTGATGCCGGGGGCCGCGTTGACCTCGATGATGCCGCCGGAGTTCTCGTCGAAGGGACGGGTGATGTCATGGAGCATCAGGTCGATGCCGCAGATATCGAGCCCGATGATCTGCGCCGCGCGCTCGCACATCGCCACGATCTGCGGATGGACGATATCGGTCACATCCTCGGCTGTGCCCCCGGTGGAGAGGTTCACGCTCTCGCGCAGATACACGCGCTCCCCCTGCTCCGGGATATGCCCGAGCGTCCGCCCGCTCTTCTCGAGATAGGCCTCGACGATCGGGTCGACGGTGATCTTTGTCAGCGGCTTTTCATGGCCGTCGCCGCGCAGAGGGTTTGTGTTCTCCACGGCGATCAGCTCGGCGATCGTGCTGGTGCCGTCGCCGGTGACATAGGGGGCGAAGCGCTCGCTTGCCGCCACCATCGTCCCGTTGATCACCACCACGCGGTAGTTCCGGCCGGCCAGAAGCTCCTCGACGAGGACCGACGAGCAGATCGTTCTGGCGATGGCGAACGCCTCGGTCACCTGCTCCGGTGTTGTCAGATTGAGCGAGACACCACGTCCCTGATTGCCGTCGAGCGGCTTGACCACCACCGGCCCACCGATCCTCCGCATCGCGGCGATCGCCTCATCGGCGCTGCGGACGACGGAGCCCCGCGGCACCGGCAGCCAGGCATCCTCCAGAAGCTTCTTGGTGAGCGCCTTGTCGCACGAGATATCGACGCCGATCGAGCGGGTGCTCTCGGCGATCGTCGCCTGCACATATTTCTTGTTGCGCCCATGTCCCAGCTGGATCAGGCTCGACGCGTTGACCCGGGTCCAGGGAATGCCACGGCGCTCGGCCGCATCGACGATCGCCTGGGTGCTGGGGCCGAGCGCGCTGCGGGCGATGATCTTCCGTGCCTCGGCCAGTCGCTCCTCCAGCGGAAACCCGCGGCCGGCGATCAGCTCCTCGATCAGCTCCACGGCGGTCGTCAGCAGGAATCGCATCCCTTCCTCGGATTTGCACTCCACCACGACGTTGTATACCCCAGGCTCCCCGGCATAGCGGGTCTTGCCGTAATAGGAGTCGATGCCGGCCGGGCCGCTCAGTTCGAGCGCCACATGCTCGACGATATGGCCGAAGTAGGTGCCTCCTTGGAGCCGCTCGATGAACCCGCCGGGTCTGCCCGCGGCGCAGTGATGCTCGTGCAGACCGGGGAGGAGGGCGACAAGCCGCTCATTGAACCCGGGCAGTTCGCAGCTCTCTACCTTGGTGAGCTCCCCGAGCCGGAGTTTCATGATCATGACAGGGCGATGGGTATAGATGTTCGGCCCGGTCACCGCTTTGATATTTTCTATGGTCATAGTCTCTTTCCGCTGATGCATGTATGTTCAAGAGGCCGAAGCCCCGGCAGTAGTAGCTGTTCTTGTAGTTATAGTAAACCTGTAGCCGGCGGGGAGCATATGCAGACGCACTCCGCTCAGCGCAAGGTTGGCGTCGTCCTTCAGATCATCGACATTGGTGAACTCCAGCGATGACGCGTCGATCACCGTCACGGCCCCTTCACCCAGCACCTCCAGCTCATCCCCCTGAACCAGGATCGCCGTGTTCTCGTCGATGCCGAATCCGAGGTGGGAACGATGCAGCGCCACCGCATACAGGAGCCTGCCGATTCTTCCGCGCTGCGCGAAGTGCTGATCTACCACGCTGTTTGGCAGAAACCCCATCCCTTCTCCCAGCTTCACGATCCCGCGCTGCGGATGGGTTTCGGCATCGCCGCTGATGATCATCAGATCCGACATCATCGACGCCCCCGCGCTGGTTCCGCCGATGACCAGCCCCTCCGCATATCGTTCATGCAGTGCTTTGCCGGCTGCGGTCCCTTTCAGTACCTCGACGATGCGGCGCTGATCTCCTCCGGTGAAGAATACCCCGGTGGCCCGGTCGATCTGCTCGCCGATCTCCTTCTGATCGGCCTCGCGGCGCGACGGGTCGAGGGCCGATACGCCACCGACGCCACCGACGCCAAGGTCGGTGAAGACCTTGATGTATTCTTCACCGACCTCTTCGGGGAGCTCCGTGGCGATCGCCATCACGATGATCTCCGCCCGGTCGCCTCCGGCTGCCTCGACGAACCGCCTAAGGATCGTGCGGTCCCCTTGTTTATCCTCGGCTCCCCCGATGATCAGAAGGGAGCCATCTCCTGTATCGCTCATACTTGTTGTTGTTCAATGCCATGTATACCGCATCGGAGCATCGTCCGTCATCGACGGCCGGTGCTCACTCGGTGATGATCTCAGCCCGGTATCGCCCCGCCGGCGCGTTCGGCGCGCGTCTGCAGGAAGCTCGGGGTCGTGCGGGTCGTCAGCGACGCCGCGATCTCGAACAGTCCCAGCACCACATGGGGCGCCCAGACGTAATCGCTGAAGCCGAAGAGCCAGGGGGAGAGCGCCAGCAGCGCTCCGTTGGCGAAGTCGAGTATCAGATGGGTTTCCATCGGTATTCTGCGTACAACCCCCATCTCATAGCGGGTGAACAGGCTGACCGTTGCGGCCATCGCGCCCAGCGCGATCGGCACCCATTGTTCGGCCCCTCCGCGCGCGAACCCGAACAGCCATGGGGTGGCGATCAGGATGGCGCTCATCAGATAATCGAGCATGCCGTGGATGTTCGTTGGTATGAATCTCATCAGATGCCTCCCTCACTTCTGTTGATGTGCTTCCTGCAGCTTCATGGTACCTGATGGTACATACCGGCGCCGAGCCAGCAAGTAGCGTGCCTCGGCGCCGGCATACGGTACCCTGGTTGTCAGCGTGTGGCATAATGAATTCCGTGGGGCGATACGAGTGGCACACGCAGCGCTTACAACGTGCCGATACCGTCACGTATCGTGTCGGCCATCCGGCTGTACTCGCCGGTGTTCTCCTGCTGATTCATCTCCATCCCGCTCTCCGGGCCCCCCGTCTGGCTGTTCGCCTGCCGACTGCGGCGGCTTGCCTCCCCCCCGAGGCGTCCGATATGCGCCATATGCTCGCGGTTGCGGCTGACGCGCTCGCCACCTTTTCTGCCCGCCACGCGCGCCTCATCCGGAGTGAACTCATGGGCCGTTCCCTGACGATGCGCTGCCTTTCCCCCCTTGCTGGCGATCGCTCGCTGTTTGTTCTGATCCATCGAAGCGAAGCCGCGATTTCCTGTTCCTGCCATCTCTCTATCTCCTGCTGAAGTGAATAACTATAGACCTCGTGAAGTATGTGATGCCCGCGACTCTTCCCTGTTCGGGTATCGCCGGAAAGGCCCGACAGCCGCCACGAATCAAGCCTCCGGGGGACTCGTTATTCAACCCTCGTGCCTCTCGATGGCTGTTATGATCAGGTGGAGAAAGCGCTCATTGCGGCTGGAAACGCGGGAACTCCCCATGATTTTTTTCGGTTTACAATGGTTTCGAGACCGCGCCCCGAACGCAGTGTATAATCGCCCGTTGAGTCTGCTTTCGCTTCGTAGGAGGATCTTCCATTTTGCAGAACATGGTGGACGGAAGCGAATGTGGATAACTTCGCCTCCTGCTTACGGCGTGGAGCAACGGCGCGGTCGGGAGGCACGATGATATGCAGCGGAGGAACGAAGGGAGCGCGGCCATCGATGCGAACGGCGGGGAGTGCGCGCGAGCCTCATGCACGCCGATCGTGAGGAGAGTGGAACGAGAAAAAGGAAACCGCTCATCTCCGACGATGCTACCCGGCCACGTGTATATCGTTGGAGAATGAGCGGTTCCCGTTTCGGGGTCCAGCCGAATGGTCGTAGGGGCTATTCTCTGCGGGCACTCTGCCAGTGATAGCTAGGGGTGATATGCCTGTACTCGGTCCCGTGGTCGTTAGTAGCCCTATCATAATTCATATGCCATATCGGTCGGGGATTGCCGGGTGATGCGAGGGGAGGGGGCTCCATCGTCGACCCCCATGAATCGGGCTGTCGATGCGTGCGATCCATGATGCTTCCGGGTAATCTTCCGGAAAGGGGGGTGGGGTGGCCGAAGCTCCCGTCGCGGGGGAGCGGGCGTCGGAGGACTTCGCGTCCGCCATCGCAACGGCAGTGTTGCAGTGTGTCGGAATGGTGGGGTGGCGTTGAACTCCTGCCTGGCGTATCGGCACTCGACAATTGGTCGGAGACGCTGCCATCGCAACTTCCGTCTGGGATCGGCGGGGAGCGCCGCCGTATATTGGGCGGTGACCCGGATACGACTTATCATATCGCTGGTTCTTGCCATTGCCGTGATCGCGGGGCGGATTGCCCCGATCGATGCGGCCGGCGCGTTTCCCCGTACGGGCTCGATGATGGCGTTCATGTCGGGCGAAGAGCCCCGGCATACCATCGCCGCATGCGACGCGGTCGAGCGTTTCCAGGAAGCGCTTCCTCCACAGCTTCGCATCATCGCCCCCGTTCCGGTTCATATCCAGATGTTCTGGCTGGTCTCGGCGATCATCTTCTTCGGCTGCCTGATGGCGCGCGGGATGATCGTCCCCATCCCCCTCTTCGGTCCGGTCCTCCACCGGCGGACCTATCTCCTGCACTCGGTTCTTCTGATTTAGACAGCACAGACCGCACGGCCATGTGATTCTCTCCGCCGCTCCCCTCCATTCCGGATCGGGCACCAGCGGAGGTTCGTTCGCGTGCCATGCGGGATCGCCACGCCCATTCCATTTCCCATGCTCTCGTTCTGACGCGGTCGGCTCGTCCCCTCCGCGCCATCGCCATATGTCGTTTCCGCATCACGGCCAACGAGGGGGCGTCCGCCTTCCTCACCTTCCGTCCGATGATTCCGGGGGAGGCCATGCCGTGGCATTATCCTATCCTTCAACCGTTATACAGGAAGATCATGAACAGCCTTCATCATATCCTCGCACAGGTCGCACGTCCCGCCGGAGCCGACTGGATCGAGCCATTCGTCATCGGCATCGTGGTGGGATTTCTCACACTGATGGTGGTGCGGAAGTTCTACAAGCGCTTCTGAACCCTGCCGGATAGGGGGCATCAGCAATGGCCTTCCGGCAGCCGCCGGGAGGCCGTCCCCGATCGATCATCATCATCCGCCTCCCCGGCAGCCGGCAGGGGGCGGGGGTGCTGTAACCATATGTATCCCCGTTGGGGACCGCCGATCGGCCTTCCATCATTCCCTTCGTTTCCTGTAGATTAGCACCATGGCTGAAAGAAAATGTGTTTACGACCCGCTTGTTGAGCTGATGGCCTACTATGCGGGAAAAAAGGATACCCGGGAGAAGGTCGACAGCGCAACGCTCACGGTGGAGGAGCGGCTGAAGCAGAGGATCATCGATGGCGAGCAGATCGGCATCGACAACGATCTGGCCGAGGCGATGAAGCGGTACGAGCCCCTGGCGATCATCAACGATATCCTCCTGGGGGGGATGAAAGTGGTGGGGGAGCTGTTCGGCTCCGGCCAGATGCAGCTTCCCTTCGTGCTCCAGTCGGCCGAGACGATGAAGCGCGCCGTCGCGTATCTGGAGCCGCATATGGAGCGGAGCGAGGGGAGCGAGAAGGGGCTGATCGTGCTTGCGACGGTCAAGGGGGATGTGCATGATATCGGGAAGAATCTTGTCGATATCATCCTGACCAACAACGGCTACAAGGTGGTGAACCTCGGCATCAAGGTGCCGATCGAGTCGATGCTCGAGGCGGCACGGCAGCATCATGCTCATGCGATCGGGATGAGCGGGCTGCTGGTCAAGAGCACGCTGATCATGAAGGAGAACCTTCAGCTGATGAAGGGGCGCGAGATCGATATCCCGGTGATCCTCGGCGGCGCGGCCCTGACGCGACGCTACGTCGAGCAGGATCTGCGCGATATCTACGGTCCGAATGTCGCCTACGCCGGCGATGCGTTCGACGGTCTGCACTATATGGAGCGTCTGATCACCGGCCTGTCGCTTGCGGCGGAGGATGCAGTGCAGGCTGCGGAGCCATCGGCGGCCGGGGAGGGCGAGGGGGATGCGTCGATCGAGGAGCGCGCCTCGGGGGATGTCTACGCCAACGCCAATGTCCGGCAGCGCTTCTCCGAGCGCGGTGCGGTGCGGGTGCGCCAGGCGGTGGAGGATGAGCTCGATACGCTCGCCGAGATCATGGGGGTGGTCCCCGAGGATATCCGCACGGCCGATATCGCCGAGCTGATGGTGGCCGAGCTGAACGAGTCGGTGATCGGCGGCGGCCGCATCAGGAATGTGGAGGAGGGGGTCTACGAGCTGACCAACATCGCGATGCTGCCGGAGCAGTGGAAGGCGGGGGCCGGCATGGAGCTGGTGCGGGCGATGCGTCGCGCCGCCCGGTCAGCCTCCTCCGACGCGGTGGTCTATGTGACCTGCGATCCGAGCGACGCCGAGCTTGCGCGCTTCTACCGGACGCTCGGCTTCGACGCCGTGCCGGTGGATGATCCGCGCGCCATCGTGGCGAACGACAAGATCGACTACTGCATCGACAACTACGGGATGGCCCCGGCGCTCTTTATCTCCAAGCCCTCCGTCTCGCTCGGCGAGTCGGTCGGCTCCTCGCTCGATGTGTCGATCCATCTGCAGGCCGAGCAGACCCGCGATGCCGATTTCCCCGTCGTGGCCGAGAACTTCGAGACCGACCGTGGCGTGCGCCGCCTTCGTATCGTCTCCGATATCGACAGGACCCTTCCGGTTCCAAACCCGCCCTTCTGGGGGACGCGCGTGGTGGAGAACATCAAGCTCGAGAAGGTGTTTGAGTATATCAACGAGGTCGCGCTGATCCGCGGACAGTGGCAGGTGAAGAAGGGGAAGCGGAGCGCCGAGGTCTATCAGAAGGAGCTCGATGAGGTGGTCTATCCGAAGTTCGAGGAGATGAAGCTCCGCGCCAAGCGCGAGCGTCTGCTCGACCCGAAGGTGATCTACGGATACTATCCCTGCCAGGCCGACTACAACACGCTGGTGATCTACAAGCCGAAGGGACTCACCGGCGACGGTCTGGTCAACGAGTGGAGCCTGAAGCCCGGAAGCCACGTTCCGGCCGGCGAGCTCGAGGAGTGGATGCGCTACGAGTTCCCCCGCCAGTCGCATGGCCGCCATCTCTGTATCTCCGACTTCTTCCGTCCGGTCGAGAGCGGGGAGTTCGATACGGTCGCCTTCCAGATCGTCACGATGGGAAAGCGCGCCGGGGAGTACTCGGCCGAGCTGTTCGCCGCCAACAACTACGTCGACTATCTCTACTTCCACGGTCTGTCGGTGGAGAGCGCCGAGGCGCTGGCGGAGTACTGGCACAAGTCGGTTCGCGTGGAGCTGGGGATCGCCGGCGCCGATGCCGCCGATATGCGCCGGCTCTTCTCGCAGGGCTATCAGGGGAGCCGTTATTCGTTCGGATATCCCGCCTGCCCCAACCTTGAGGATCAGACGAAGCTCTTCGAGATGCTCCGCCCCGAGCGGATCGGCATCCATCTGTCGGAGGAGTTCATGCTCGATCCGGAGCAGTCGACCAGCGCGGTGGTGGTGCACCATCCGGCCGCGAAGTACTTCAATGTGCGTGAGTGATCCCCGCCTGGGGAGAGATGAGCACGACAGTGCATAACGGGATACAATGGCCCCCCCGTGCATGACGCGGAGGGGCCGTTGCCGTCGATGGCCCGCGATATTCGTCGCAATCTCACGCACGATGATGGGCTTATCTCCCGGCGGTTGAAGTGCTAATTGAAGGTGATCGGATGATGTCCGCAGCGGGAGGCTGTATGCAACGCAGGACAATGGACTCCAGAGGTCGTCACGGCAAGGCCGATCAGCCGGTACACTCTGCAAGGATATGGTACTCATGCGATGACCATCGCGCGGTTCCCGGCTGATCTCCTGCTCGCCAGGCGCGGAGCGGATTTCTTCCGGGTCCACCATCGGTTTATGCTTCCGTCGCGGTCTCTTCCCGGTCGTTCTGCACCGCCGGGTGTTCATCGGAAGACCACCATATCCCCCCTCCCCTTTTCGCCGCCAGCCATCTTTTTTCACCCTGATCACGTTCTACCCAAATCTTTTAAGAGGTTTTTAAGAGCGGCGAATAGACTGATTATTGTTCGATCACCGAGAAGTCTGGAGAGGCGCTACTCCGGGCCACGATCGGATCGGACGGTATGCATTCGCATGAACCGAGAGAATTGATGATACAGGCGATGCTCATGGTCCCACGGCTGAACCTTGCCGCGGTGGGGCATGATATGGTGATCCTCGGGGTGCGATGCGAACTGTTCGCCGGTCGTGGCGCCGGAATGCGTTGAGCCATCGGCGGAGCGCCGCTCGGGCGCGCGATGGCGTGGCGGTGTCGATCATCTACGTTTAATCATACGGAAGGCTATTATGAGAATGGGGAAGTGTTTGCCGCGGAGCCGATGGATGCTCTGGAGTCTGCTGCTGCTGGCGATGACGATCGCCGGGGGAGCGCGCTCGTCCGCGCAGAAGAACCCGTGCGACGAGCTGAGCGTCGGACTGAATTATGTGGGGCCCGGCTGCTGCTGGGAGTTCACCCTGAACAACAACTTCGCGGGGACGAGGATCGGCAGCGTGACGGCGACCCTCCTCACGCCGGGCGCGCACGTCGAGAGCGGGAGCGGGCCGTTCAACAACGCCACCACCACGCTGACGACCATCACCTGGAGCTTTCCGAATTATGTTCCGAACGGGGCCACCAATGGCCTGCGGGGATGTTTCTACAACCCGACCGCCGGGCCCATCACCGTGGTCTTCACATGGAATGCTGTCGGGTCGATCCCCTGCCATGATACCCTGACCTTCGACTGTCCGTTGCCGCCGCCGGTGGATTCCTGCGCCACCGATACGCTCCGTCTGAACACCGGATGGGATCACGCGACCAAAACGGCGGCGCCGGAGGGATCCTATTCACCTTTCTGGAATGTGGTCGCCGACCCATCGCCGAACACCACTGAGCCACGGCCTGCCTTGGTGGTCAATACGTTCGGCGGATGGGCGGGACCATTCGGGCGGAGCCGGTGGATCGGCACATCCCCGGGCAGCGCCACCGGTACCTATGCCTTCGAGGCGTGCTTCTGCATGAAGGAGGGGGCGCGCAATCCCGAGCTCTATCTCCAGCTTCTAGCCGACGACCGGGCCAGCATTTATCTGAACGGAACGCTGATCGGGCAGACCCCATCGAGCAACGCGTTCCTGATGCCTCCGACGGTCATCGCCATGGATATCGCCAAGCTGGTGGTACCGGGGCGCAACTGCCTCAGGGTCGAGGTGGAGAATACCGGCGGCCAGGGGATGGGCGTCGATATCGACGGCTATATCGTCTCCAGTGGAGGGGGTATCCTGAAGCCGAACTGCTGCAGCCCGACCGGGAGCATCATCGGCACGAAGTACTGGGATCAGAACCTCAACGGCAAGCGCGATCCGGGAGAGCCAGGACTTCCCAACTGGACGATCCGGCTCGGCAGCGGGGCATCGGCCACGACCGACGCGCTCGGCAACTACTACTTCAGCAATCTCGCTCCCGGCACATACGAGGTGGGGGAGGTGCAGCAGCGGGGATGGCAGCAGAGCGCTCCGGCGGGCAAGACGCACACCGTCAGGCTCGATGCCGGACAGGTTGCCGCCGAGCGTGATTTCGGGAACTACCAGGAGGGGAACCAGGGATGCTTCTCGATCATCGAGCCGAAGGTCACCTGCACTCCGAACGGCTATCAGATCTGCTTCCAGGTCGCCAACGGATCGAGCTTCCCGGCCACATACTTCACCGTCGTCCCCACGACGCCCGCAGGCCTGACGGTCTCGCCGGCGACGATCGCCTTCGCCCCCGCCCTGATGCCGGGGGGAACCTCGCAGCAGTACTGCATGACGCTGAGCGGAGCAGGGGCGACGGCCGGAACCACGGTGACTTTCATCGCCGCCATGTGCGATATCACCAAGGGGCAGTGCTGTGTCGACTCGATCCGCCTGGTCCTTCCGAAGTGCGAGATCCAGGAGTGCTGCGCCAACTTCGCCAAGGCGTTCTACAAGGTCACCGGCTCCGCTTCGAGCAACGGCGTGACCACGCTGGCGGGCTCGCTCTCGGCGGGCTCGGCGCTGATGACCCGGGTTTCGGCGACGATCATCCAGAGCACGATCAACGGCCGCCCCGCCTACGGTTATTTCATGCCGGGGAGCGGAGCCAACACCATCCTCGGGTTCGGCTCCGGAAGCATGGCCGTCTCCCCATACTCCCATGAGGTCAACTGGGGGCCCGCCGGTCCGGTGAATCTGAATACGCCGACGGCATTCAGCCTGAAGATGCAGTTCCCCCCCCTGGCCGGGGCGCGCGACACGCTCCGCTACGATATCCGGGTGCGCTACACCGATGCGGCCTGCGTCACCTGCGACACGGTAATCCATATCGAGCGGGTACGCCGCAGGATCATCATCTGGGACGATAACGACTCGAATCCCGGCAGGATTCTCGAGGAGAAGGAGGGGAACGGCCGGAGCCTCCAGAGCGATGGTCCGTCGATCAGCGGCCAGCTCCATCCGAACGACAGCGGCTCGCTCAGGATCGTCTTCCCTGCGTTCCCTCCCGAGCTTGGCGATGCGATCTTCACCGGACTGTCGATCGAGCCGGAGGATGCCGGCCTGATCGGGGCGACCGCCGCCGAACAGGGATATGCCTTCGTGGTTGCCAACGGCAGTGCCAGCACGCGCTTCTCGCTCGAGCCGGGGAGCACGTTGAACATCGGCCTGCGCTACGCGAGCCTCGGGGGGAAGAATTCGGTGCGGCACCATCTGGTGTTCAGCTATGCCGCCGATGGCGATACGCTTCAGGAGGATGTGACGGTGGTGCTCCGCCGGGAGGGGCTCGCTGGCGATGCTCTGACCCCCGCCGTCCCCTCGCTGGGGGGCGTCAGGACGTACGGGCTGCATCTGGTCAACAGTAACGGCTCGCAGGAGCCTATCAGCCGGTTGCTGATAAGCACCGTCGGCGCGGCCAGAATCATGGCGGTCGGCCCGACGGCCAGCCAAAGCGCCGCCTCGCTCAGCTTCGGTGAGACCGGGGTGGGAGAGTTCGGGCGCCAGGGGATCGCGCTGAATCCAGGCGCATCGCGGGAGCCTATCTATCTCACCCTCTCCGGCGTGGAGGGGAACACGACCACGGTCCATTTCGTGACGCTCAACGCCGAGGGGCAGCCGATCAGCGAGGGGGATGTGATCCTCTCCTCACCCCTTTCCTCGGTTCGTGGCGATGAGGGGGGAGATGCCACAGCCGGCGCGATGCTCGGGCAGAGCTACCCGAACCCGGCGGGGCATTCGGCGACGATCGGGTTCACGCTCCCCGCCGGAAGCTCCGTGACCCTGACGCTCAGCGATCCCGGCGGCCGTGAGGTGATGCGCCCCATCGACGGGGAGTCGCTCCCCCCTGGAAGCCATGTGGTCTTCCTGCGGACCGATGGGCTGGCAAGCGGGACCTACTACTATACGCTTCGCGCCGGCGGCCGGGTCGAGACGCGGGCGATGCAGGTGGTGAAGTAAGGCGAATCTCGAAGCGATCGGCCTAGTGATGCCGCTTGCCGGGGATTGATTTGGGGGAAGAAATTCCGGGTAATCGGGAGGATCGCTTCGGATAGAGGCCCTCGGGTGGCGCAGGCCATGCGAGGGCCTCGCCGTGAACGAACGCATGGCGGAGCGAGTGCCGTGGCGCGTGGAGAGAGTGAGCGAGTGGGAGTGATATCTACGAGACGGGCCGGAGTACACCTCCGGCCCGTCACAGTTACTGCTCTCCGCCGCCGAAGCGACGGGGAGATGGCCGCGGATATAGCTCCGGCCGGATACCGATCGATCAGCGGACGATAAAGCCGTCGCGGACATCGGGATCGTTGTCCATGATCGCGATCAGCGTGGGGGCACTCTCCGGTGAGTTCGCCGCCAGGAGCATCCCCTGCGATTCCTGACCCATCAGCTTCGCCGGCTTCAGGTTCGCCACCACCACGATCTGCCTGCCGAGTAGCTCCTCCGGCTCGTATCTCTTCCCGATGCCCGCGATGATCTGCCGTTCGAGCGTGCCGATCCTCACCTGAAGCTTCAGCAGCTTATCGGACTTCTTCACCCGCTCGGCGGCGATCACCGTCGCCACGCGGAGGTCGAGCTTCATCACATCGTCGATCGTCACCTCCGGCTTCAGCTCCACCTCGATCGGCGGGGCAGCGGGAACCGCTTGGGTGCCGGCCGATGCGCCGAGCTTCGCCACTTCCCGCTCCACGATCTCATCCTCAACCTTGGCGAAGAGGATCGTCGGCTCGCCGAGCTTCGCTCCGGTCGGGAGCCTCAGCTCGGGGATCGTCGACCAGCCGCGCTCGTCGGTTTCATCCAGGCCGAGCATGCCGAGCATCGTCGCCGAGGAGAAGGGGAGGATCGGCTCGAAGAGGATCGCCAGCGACCGCACCACCTGCAGGCAGATGTTGATCGCCGTGGCGCAGCGCTCCGGACTTTCCCTGCGCGACTTCCATGGCTCGGAGTCGTTGAAGTACTTGTTGGCGGCGCGCGCCATGTTCATCGTCTCGAGCGTCGCCTCGCGGAAGCGGAACGCGCGGTAGAGATCGCCGACGCGGCGCGGCGCGCGGGTCAGCTCCAGAAGCATCACAAGATCGGCGCGGGTGAAGTACTTCAGGTACTTCGGCGCCAGCTCGTTCAGGATCGCCTCGTCGCTCTGGGAGGAATCGCAGCAGCGGCGCAGATCCTCGGCCAGCAGTTGCTTCAGCTCCTCCTCCTTCTCCCCCGACGGGGTAAGCGGCGGGACCGATGCGTCGAAATAGCGTCCGGCGAACTGCAGGGTGCGGTTGACGAAGTTGCCGAGGATATCGGCCAGCTCGTTGTTGGTCCGCGCCTGATATTCGCGCCAGGTGAAGTCGGCGTCCTTGTTCTCCGGCATGTTCGCCGCCAGCGTATAGCGAAGCGGATCGGGGGGAAAGCTCCCCAGATAATCCTGCAGATCGATCCCCCACTTCTTCGACTTCGAGAACTTGGCCGATTCAAGGTTGAGGAAGTTGCAGGCCGGGACGTTGTCGGGGATCACATACTTGTCGCCGTCGCCGTCGTTGTAGCCCATCAGCATCGACGGGAACATCAGCGTATGGAACCAGATGTTATCCTTGCCGACGAACGCCACGTACCGGCTCTGCGGATCGAGCCACCATTTCCGCCACTCCTCGGGATTGCCGCGCCTCTGGCTGAGCACCTTCGTGTTGGTGATATAGCCGAACGGCGCATCGAACCAGACGTAGAGCTTCTTCCCCTCATAGCCGGGGAGCGGCACATCGATTCCCCAGCTCAGGTCACGGGTGATGGCCCGCTCCCCCAGCCCCTGCTTGAGCCATCCGCGGGTCTGCTGCAGGACATGGTCGCGCCAGTCGCCGGCATGCCCATCCACATAGGCCTCGAGTCTCGTCTGGAAATCGCCGAGCTTGAAGTAGAAATGGCGCGTGGTGCGGAGCTCCGGGGTTTTGCCGGTGAGCTTGCTGACAGGGTTCTTCAGTTCCGTCTGGTTGTAGGTCGACGAACAGTTGTCGCACTGGTCGCCGCGCGCCCCCTCATGGCCGCAGACCGGACAGATCCCCTCGACGAAGCGGTCGGGGAGGAACATATCGGCCTCGGGATCGAAGAACTGCTCCTCCTCCTTCTCGACCAGATAGTTCCCGTTGTGGAGCGCCAGAAAGAACTCCTGCGCGGTCTCGCGGTGCTCGGGCCAGGTGGTGCGTCCGAAGATGTCGAAGTCGATGCCGAGGCCACGGAACGCCGCCTCGTTCGCCGGATGGTACTTGTCGACGATCGACTGCGGGGTCACCTTCTCCTCGTCGGCCGAGATCATGATCGCGACGCCATGTTCGTCGGATCCGGAGATATGGATCACCTCTTCGCCGCTGGAGCGGAGGAAGCGGGTATACATATCGGCCGGCAGATATGCTCCGGCCACATGGCCGAGATGGATATAGCCGTTTGCGTAGGGAAGGGCGCTGGTTACGAGTGTGCGCGCGAAGTTCTGCATGATGGAAAATTCGGTAGAGCCACCATCGGCGTGGCGTCGGTAGTAGTCAGTGGAAATCATCGGGCCGGGCGGAGAGGGGAGCCGTGCGGAGATATCCGTGAACGGCGATGTCGAGCCCCTCGACCGGGAGCCCGACATCCTTATCCCCGGTCCCGCCGTCGCCGCAGGGATGCTCCGGCGACCTCGGGACGATCGTTCGTTATTCTTCCTGCGCCTCGCCGGCGAACGCCTCGAGCCCGTTGTCGGTGACGTCGCGGTTCATATCCTGGATCTGCACCTGAACGACGCGCCGGTTGTAGGTCTTCAGCACGGTCATTCGAACGTTGTCCCGCTCGAACGATTCCCCCGCCTCCGGGATATGGCCGAACCATTTGTTGACCAGCCCGGCGATCGTCGTATAGTCGTCCCCCTCGGGGAGGATGAACCCGGTGATGCTGTCGTTGACATCGGAGATGGTCATCGAGGCGTTCACCACATAGGTGCTGTCGTCCTGCTTCTCGACGCCGATCCCCTCCTCGTCGTACTCGTCCTGGATCTCTCCCACCAGCTCCTCGAGGATATCCTCCATCGTCACCAGTCCGGCGGTGCCGCCGAACTCGTCCACGACGATCGCGAGCTGGTTCTTGCTCAGCTGGAACTCCCGCAGAAGCTCGGAGATGTTCTTGGTCTCCGGGACGAAGAACGCCGGACGGAGAAGATCCTGCAGGATGATCAGGTTGTTGTGCTCGAGCAGCGTGATGAAATCCTTCGAATAGACCACGCCGATGATGTTGTCGATCGAGCCGGAGTAGACCGGCATGCGGGTATAGCCCTCCTCGACGACGAACTTGATCAGATCGCTCTGGCGCTCCTCGATGTTGAGCCCGACGATATTGGTGCGGGGGACCATCACTTCCTTGACGATGGTGCCGCCGAACTCGAAGACGTTTTCGATCAGCTCATGCTCCGACTGCTCGATCGTCCCCCCCTCGCGTCCCTGCTCCAGCAGCAGCCGCAGCTCCTCGCCCGAGTGGTAATGCTCCGACTCGCTCACCGGCTCGATGCCGAAGGTGCGGAGGACCTTGGTGGCGACCCAGTTGAGCGCGACGATCGCCGGCTTCAGGATCAGATAGAAGACCCGCAGCGGAAACGCCACGGCGAGCGTGGTCTGCTCCGGGCGCTGGATGGCGAGCGATTTCGGCGCCAGCTCCCCCAGCACGATATGGAGAAACGTGATCAGAACGAACGCCACCGGCAGCGCGATCTTATGCGCCAGCTCGGGATCGGGGGTATAGCCGAAGATGCCGAGGATGGCGATGATAAGCTGTCCGACGATCGGCTCGCCAACCCAGCCGAGGCCGAGCGAGGCGAGCGTGATCCCCAGCTGCGTGGCCGAGAGGTATTCATCGAGATGGGTGATCAGACGCTGCGACATCTTCGCCGCGCGGCTTCCCCCCTGTGCCCGAAGCTCTATCTGTGAGGAGCGAACCTTCACAAGAGCGAACTCGGCGGCAACAAAGAACGCGTTCGCCAGCACCAGCAGGAATGTTATGAATGTCCCGAAAAGCGGATTATCCATGGGTGCTGCGTGCTCCTGTCAAATGATGGGAGCTGTTCTGCGAAAGCATACTCTGCGGTTGCGCGCCGAGGCGCCTACTAAATGACGGGTCGTCCATACGTTCTTGAAGATAGTATCAGATCTCTCCCATTACAAGCAGCGATGCCTGGGGAGCGTTGCCCCGCGCCGTCGCCTCGGACGCCGGATAAATGGGTCGTCGGGCTCGATACGGACCGCGCGGTCGGAAGCCCTGCTCAGGCTCCGGGACAAATCTACGAGTTTCGCGGCGTTCCGCGAGGGGAGCCGGGAGGCACTTCACCGAATCGCACACGCGGCCGGCGGACGTTGCCCGATGATAATCAGCTTTTTCCCTATCCAACCACGCGCCACATATACCACGAAGCGATCGACCGGTAGGGCGCCCATCCTTTCTCCTCGGCCAGCCGCTCCATCTCCCGGGGCTTCGGGGAGCTCTCCAGTCCGTACGCCACCTGCATTCCCCGCTGTACCCCCAGATCCCCCGTCGGCAGCACGTCGAGCCGGCCGAGCGAGAAGATCAGGAACATATGGGCCGTCCAGACCCCGATTCCCTTGACGGCGGTCAGCTCGGCGATCACCTCGTCGTCGGAGAGCGACCCCAGATCGTCCAGCCGCAGGGTGTTCTCCAGCACATGTGTCGTCAGCGAGCGGAGATAGCCGAGCTTCTGCGGAGATATGCCGGCTCCGCGGAGCAGCTCGTCGGGGATCTCGGCCATGATGCGGGGATCGAATACGCCGCCGAGAGCCTCCAGCAGTTTGCGGCTGATGCTGTCGGCGGCACGGGAGCTGATCTGCTGGCTGATGATGGCATTGACCAGCGTGGGGAAATAGTTTTCGTGGGGACGGAAGCGGGGCAGTCCATGCGTCCGTATCAATCCCCGCAGCACCGGATCGCGCCGCGACAGGGCGCGCCCCCCTTTCCCCAGCAGCATCTCGAACTTCTCGAGCCCATTATCCTTCTCGATTGCCCCATCATAGCGTGTCACATTCCACCCCAGCCGATGTTTATAGAAGAAGCTCGTCGGCTCCGGCCCGCCGCGCTCTGACCGAACTTCCGGTGACTAATTGCTTACGGCCATGAACCATCCTCTGCTCGCCATCGTGATCATGGCGGCGTTCCATACGGTATGCCACGCGCAGAACTTTCCCGACCGTGCGATAAACTACGACCCTCTGGGCGAACATCGCTACGACAGCGCCGGATTCAGCGCGCTGACCGGATCGAATCTCCACGCGGAGTTCGGACGCTATTCCAACGGCAGCGGCGGCTCGCACCGATGGACGGCAAAGACCGGGGGGACGATCGAGCTGGCGCGGTGGGATTCCTCCTGGAGCATCGCCATCGTCGGCACGGCCGAGATCACGATCGATCCGCACAACGATATCGCCTTCAACCCCCGCGCGATAAGCTGGGAGGAGGGGGTGATGGTCTCGCGAAGGATCGGGAGGAACATGGCGCTGCAGCTCGGCGCCATGCAGCGCTGCAAGCATGATATCGACAACGTCGAGTCGATGCTCAGCGGCGGACATCTGGAGGAGCGGACGCTGATCTACAGCGGCGCCACGATCCGGCTCCTTCTGCGTCCCCATGCCCTCCTGCCGGGGAGCGATCTGCTGCGGGGAGGGCTCGCCCTCCGCAACGAGCTGTACGTACATACGCTCGACCATCGTATCGCCGGGGAGTCGGATGCGGAGGGGCGGAGTCTGGAGGCGATGATCGCCTCGCACGTTCTCATCGGGCGCCTGGAGCTTCACCTGCCGGAGTCGCGCGTGGCGGCGCATCTGAGCGGAAGCCTGATGCTGACCTATTTCGGCGAGCGCTTCGGGGTGGCGGGCTACGATGCCGGAGCGATCACGGCGTTCGGATCGGTTCCGCATCTCGAGCTGGGGGTGGATCTGATCAATCCGATCGGGGGAACCCTCAGCATCTTCGCGCGCGGCGAGTGGCAGCGCGACGCCGCGATCCTTCCGAAGCCGCAGCCGGCCCGGCTGTTCCTCCTCGGCGTCAGGTTCGGCGATGCCGGGACGATGTGGTAGCCACGGGGCTCCCTGACCAACGCCTGCCCGTATCATCATGCCGGGGGGCAGCGGTGCGGTGCGCGCGACGATAATCGTGCCGCCGCATCGTCGTGTTGTAAGCATCCCCGCCGTGTGCGGCCCCGGCACCGATCGTCGTGGCCCCATCGGGCTGATGGTGCGGGTGAGTCCGGCGGAGGGAGATCGGCGCCGGATGGGTTTTCTCCGTCGTATCTTTACGCCATCATTTCAACCGATCATCCTGAGAGATATCCACGACCAATCGATGAGCAAGCAACGGACGCCGCTGATGCGGCAGTACCATCAGATCAAGGAGAAGTATCCCGACACGATCCTGCTGTTCAGGCTGGGGGACTTCTATGAAACGTTCGAGGACGATGCCGCGATCACCGCGAAGGTGTGTGGCATCACGCTGACCAAGCGGGGAAACGGGGCCGAGGAGAGCACCCCGCTGGCCGGGTTCCCCCATCATCAGCTCGATAACTACCTCCCCAAGCTCGTGCGCGCCGGCTACCGCGTGGCGGTATGCGAACAGCTCGAGGACCCGAAGTTCGCCCGGGGGATCGTCAAGCGGGATGTGATCGAGGTGGTGACCCCCGGCGTCGCCATGAACGACAAGCTTCTCGATGCGGGGCGGAACAACTATCTGGCGGCGGCCTATATCGACCGCGGCCGCTGCGGCGTGGCCTATTGCGATATTTCGACGGGAGAGTTCCAGGCGGCCGAGCTTCCGCAGAGCGAGCTCGATGAGGTGCTGGAGTCGATCGGTCCCGCCGAGGTGATCGTCAGCCGGGCGCAGAAGGATCTGCTGGCGAAGCATCCGCTCAGCTCCGAGCCCCGCATCACCAAGCTCGAGGAGTGGATCTTCGACCATGAGTATGCATCGGAGCGGCTTCGGGAGCACTTCGGCACCCAGTCGCTGAAGGGGTTCGGCCTCGACGGGATGCCGCTCGGCACGATCGCGGCCGGCGCGGTGATGCACTATCTGATGGAGACGCAGCGGGCGCGGCTTCCGCATATCCGCAAAATCATCCGCTACAGCCACGGCGAGTACATCGCGCTCGACCCGGCCACCAAGCGCAATCTCGAGATCGTCTTCTCGGCGCACGACGGCGGACGGCATGGCTCGCTGCTCGGCGTGATCGACCGCACATCGACGCCGATGGGAGGCCGTCTGCTGAAGAAATGGCTGGTGCATCCGCTGAAGTCGCGCGAGCAGATCGAGAAGCGTCTCTCCTCGGTCGATTGTCTGTACAGCGAGCCGTCGATCGCCGCCGAGCTCGAGAAGGAGCTGCGGATGATGAGCGATCTGGAGCGGGTGATAGCGCGCGTGGCAACCGCCCGCGCCACCCCGCGCGATCTGGGGTCCATCCGCGCCACGCTGGAGCGTCTTCCCCGCCTGGTGGAGCTGCTGGGACGCTGCTCCTCGCCGACGCTGGTCACCCTTGCGCGCGCCCTTGCGCCGATCGACGATCTGCTCGAGAGGCTCAGCCATGCGCTCCCCGATGAGCCCCCGGCAGCCCTCGCCGACGGCGGCGCGATCAGAGGTGGATTCTCCCCGGAGCTCGATGAGCTGCGCGATCTCCGGGCCACCGGCAAGAGCTTCCTGGAGAGCCTGCAGGAGCGGGAGCGGGGTCGCACCGGCATCAGCTCGCTGAAGGTGGGCTACAACAACGTCTTCGGCTACTATATCGAGATCACCAACGCCAACCGCGACCGCACGCCGGAGGACTATATCCGGAAGCAGACGCTTGCCAACGCCGAGCGCTATATCACGCCGGAGCTGAAGGAATACGAGGAAAAGATCCTTCACGCCGAGGAGAAGCTGGCGACGCTCGAGCGGGAGATCTTCACCGAGCTGCAGGCCTATACGGCCGAGCGGAGCGAGCCGATCCTCCGCAACGCGCAGCTGCTGGCGATGCTCGACTGCCTGGTGGGGTTCGCCCGCCTGGCGCGTGAGCGGGATTACCACCGGCCGGTGATCGAGGAATCGACCCGTCTGGAGATCATCGGCGGGCGGCATCCGGTGGTGGAGACGCTGCTTCCGCCGGGGGATCGGTATGTGCCGAACGATACGCGGCTCGACACGGACGCACAACAGATCGCGATCATCACCGGGCCGAACATGGCCGGCAAAAGCTCCTATCTGCGGCAGGTCGGGCTGATCGTTCTGCTGGCGCAGATCGGCTCGTTCGTTCCTGCCGAGCGGGCGACGATCGGCGTTGTCGATAAGATCTTCACGCGCGTCGGCGCGCAGGATAATATCGCCGCCGGGGAGAGCACATTCCTGGTGGAGATGCACGAGGCGGCCAATATCCTCAACAACGCCACCTCCGGCAGCCTGATCCTGCTCGATGAGGTCGGGCGCGGCACATCCACGTTCGACGGCATCTCGATAGCATGGTCGATGACCGAATATCTCCACGAGCGGATCGGGGCCCGGACCCTTTTCGCCACGCACTATCATGAGCTGAACGCACTGGCCGAGCGCTTCCCCCGCATCGATAATTACAAGGTGGAGGTGCGCGAGCATGAGGAGCGGGTGATCTTCCTCAGAAAGGTGACGCCGGGGACGGCGGATCACTCGTACGGGATACAGGTAGCGCAGATGGCGGGGCTCCCCGAGGAGGTCACCTCGCGGGCCAAGGAGATCATGGCCCAGCTCGAGAGCGCCTCGGAGGGGAACCCGATCGGCGGCACCGAGGAGGGATTGCTGCAGGCCGCGTCGGTGCGGGCACGGCGAAACGGGGCCGCCGTCGCGCCGTCGCCGGGAGCCGAGCCGGTTCCGCAGATATCCCTGTTCGAGCTCCCCGCCAATCCGAAGCTGCAGGAGCTCCGCGACCAGCTCGAGAGGATCGATCTGAACCGGCTGACGCCGCTGCAGGCGATGATGGAGCTGGGGAGGCTGCAGGAGCTTCTGCGCGACGGCCATCCGGGATGACCGCCGATACGTATTACGGATGTGGTGTGGGCCGTGTGATGAGGGTCGCGATGGAATGAGATGGATTGAAGTCAGCTACGACGGTGCATCCGCGCTCTTCGGCAACAAAGGGCGCGGATGCGCCATGCTGCGCGATGGATGGCCTCGCGCGGATAGATCGGGAGTCGCTGGCCGGTCCCCCATGCTCCCGTTAGAGTCCGGGGAGCATCGCCATATATTTACCGGAGTATTGCTCCATATCTCGGCGCAACTTCTTATGTTGCATTGAGTAGGTCCCTCACCCTGTTTCCGTCTGGTTGGTATAGCCAGTGGAAGCATTGTATGCCTTGCGAATTCGCCGCCCCTTCCGATCGAATCCCCAGGGTTGCCATGCTATGAACAATCGATGATATCCGGCAATGCTGCCGAATATCATGTGGAGCCCTTATATCCACCCCCATCGATTTCAGGCATTGCAGCAAAAGCGTGTTGACATCAACGATCGTTAGTTGTTCTTATACATCCTCAAACAATTAGGACGAACCGTTATGAAACAACAGTACACCCTGCTGTTGAGCACCCTTGTGGCGTTGTTGCTACCGGCAATGCAGGCATGGGCCTCACTCAGCGACTATGAGTTCCAGGTACAGCTCGGCTCGTACATGGATATCAGGGGCACCGAGCTTATCTCGGGCTATGATTACGAAGGCTGGGGAGATAGGGTCTCCGAGGTCACCGACATCGGCTTCACGTTCTATTTCGATGGCGTTCCCTACAACAACTTCTCGGTCAGCGAGAATGGCCTGATCGGATTCGGACCGAACCCGGTGAGCGGATGCTGGGAGAACCAGCTTGCCACCGAGGATGGACTGTGCGGCGGCTATGCCGACGACTATGATTATACGCTGTTCCAGACGCCGCATCTGGCCCCGTTCTGGGACGAGCTCTGGGTCAACGAGGGGGGCGCGATCAGCTATACGGTGCTGGGGACCGCGCCCAACCGTATTCTGGTGATCGATTTCAACAACGTCAATACCGATTATATCTTCGGCGAGGCCAGCAGCTACTGGCAGGTGCGGCTGTACGAGGGGAGCAATAAGATCGAGTATTACTACGATTACATGAGCTACGACTACTGGCAGTCGTACTACCTCGGCGAGGGAGGAACGGTCGGCATGGCCGCCGGCGGCTCCAATCTCCTCAGCGTCAGCGCCAACATCGATTACGATGCCGAGACGATCTACTACTCGGTCGGCACCAAGCCGGACGATTACTTCTCGCTGCTCGACCCGGAGGCATATGGATACAGCATGATTCCGTCGGGAGCGATGCTGTCGTTCACGCCGCCATGCACCATCCAGGCCACGGCCGCCTCCCAGAAGGGGGACACGCTGCTGAAGGGGGAGGAGATGATCCTTGGTGGCTCCGCCACGTTCACTCCCGTTACGCTCAGCCTCAACGGAAGCTGCGAATCGCTTTCCTATACTCTGAAGATCACCGGAGCTAATGCCGGCGATTACCAGATCAGCCCGACCAGCGGAACCTTCCTCGACGGGAGCAAGCCCGTTAAGCCGGTGATCACCTTCACGCCGACCGGAGCCGGCCAGCGCAATGCAACGCTGACGGTCACCGATCAGCGCAATCGCTCGGTCTCCTTCCAGCTGGCGGCCACGGGCCTTTCGCGTATCGTCTATACGCCGAACCTGGCGCAGGGTGGAAGCCCCAATCTCGCCAACGGCGATACGCTGCTGGCTGCGATCCGGGTGCGCCGCAACCAGAGCGGCAGCTTCACGCCGTTCACGCTGACGAACATCAGCAGCAATACATCGTTCCCGGCGGCGGCCGTGACGTTCGCGATCACTGGCGCCAGCGGCGGCCAGTACTCGATTGCTCCCGGCTCGGTGTCGCTCGCGGCCGGCCAGAGCTCGACGCCGGTGATCACCTTCTCGCCGACGGGAGTCGGCCGGATCGTCGATACGCTGGTGGTGACGGCCGAGGGACAGAGCCGCAAGTTCGTTCTGCTGGGATTTGGCGATGCGATCGGTGCGCAGTTCTTCGTCAATGACAAGCCATTCGGTTCCGGTGCTTCGCTGTTTGCCGGAACATCCACCTGCCTCGGCGAGGGGGGGACCGATCTGGCGATCGATGTGCAGAATATCGGCACGGGGCCGTTCGAGGTGACAGGCCTCGACGTCTATGCGATCGATACCACGAGGATGAACCAGCCGCCGTATGCGCTGCAGCGCGATGCGAACGGACAGCTCGTGCGGATGACCGATTACGTGATCACCGATGTGCCGTACGTTCCGGGAGCGACCGTCAGCTATCCGGTCATCATTCCCGAGGGGAAGACGCAGCGGCTCTATCTTACCTTCGTCGGCAGCCAGAGCGGACGTCGCTTCGCTCGTGTGTTCATCAATACCAACGGCGAGAACTTCTCCGATCTCAATGCCGAGGGAATGCAGACCCCAGGCCTGCTGTCGGTGGATGTGTATGGGACCGGCGTCGGCGCCAGGATTGCGGGGAGCACCGACGGGAGCATGCCGAAGCCGCTGGTGTTCGGGCCGACCGAGCTCGGCGAGACCCGCCAGCTGGCCCTGCCGATCTATAACGCCGGACAGTGCACGCTGCGGATCGATGCGCAGAAGCTGCGGATCTTCTCGGGGGATGTCGACCAGTTCAGGATCGTTGCGCTTCCGACGAGCGATATCGTTCTGGCACCGGGTGCGAGCAGCTCGATCATGGTGAGCTTCACGCCGAACCAGGTCGGCTCCCGCCGCGCAACCATGGCGATCGCCACCAATGACATGAGCCTCGGACAGCCGGGCAACAGCGTGAGCGGCGTGCTCTACGTCGACGTCTACGGCGTTGGCGGGTCGGGTCTGTATACCGAGTCGCCAGTGTTCGCTCCGACGGTCATCGGTGGGACCGCCGCCGACTACAGCCACGGCGTCGTCCAGATCATCAACAACGCCAATATCGCCGCGCCGATCACCGGCATCGAGATCATCGGCGATGATGCGGCCGACTTCACGCTCGATGGACCGCTGCCC
>Ga0164241_10000605_pt1 | contig 59873 bp, 76 predicted proteins | sample OricomyardsoilBY_FD_108780 | JGI IMG/M metagenome (GOLD analysis project Ga0164241, IMG submission 108780) | Backyard soil microbial communities from Emeryville, California, USA - Original compost - Back yard soil (BY) | ecosystem: Environmental > Terrestrial > Soil > Unclassified | place: USA...
CCCTGCAGTGCGGCTAGGTTGCTCGTTCAGCATGTTCGTGTTTTAAGTAGAAGGAAGAGTGACCTTGTCCTGGAGTGGTTTGGTGTGATCGTATCACCGCTATCTGCGTCATCAGGCAGACAAGCGGGAGCCACGTTCAAGGGACACTAGCAAAACCAAAGTCCACCGAGTGCGCCCGGTATAGGGAGATGTCCAGTGGTGGCAAGTCCGGTCAGGTGTCAAAGCCTGACCGGGCACAGAGGATAAGCTCCCGATGGGCGAGTCCTTTAGCCCTGGTACCGGAAGGGGAAGCCGGTACCAGGGCGCCCCTATCTTCACACCCTTCAGTTGTGCTAGGAGGCACGGTGTCGTTCTACGGCAGAGCGGTCTGTCATTGCGGAAAAGCCTTCGACATCACAAAGGCCCGCAAGGAGATTGCGCCTCCAGAGCTCCAACAGCGCTGGCCACAATCTCACAGAGACGCCCCTCCGACCGAGGTGTGGATCTGCGAAAGGTGTGGTGGCATACATTCAACTGTTCAGGAGGTACGACAGGTGGTTCGTGGCCCAGCAGGCAATTCAGGCCTTCGGCACTCAGTCCAACACCTGAGCGGCCAGAGCATCAACACATGGCAGGTCGGCGACAAGATGGTCGACATAGTCGAGTTCAAGACTTATCCCAGGAGGTTCTACGTGCAGCCCGAACCGCTCATCTTCCAGTGCTGGCAGCTCTTGATGAAGAAGGTTGCGATCATCAAGGCCGAGCCGGAAGGTGCAGGTGACAACGAGATCCAAAAGATCGACCGTGAGATAGCTCGTCACCAGGCTCGTGGCATCGCCGAGACGCTGGGCATTCTCATGATGCCTTTTGTCGCACCTGTCGAGGGCTCGTCCAAGACGCCTGCTGACATGGTCGTGACGTATGCCATCAAGAAGCACGATGACCCTGACTTCCAGGTACCCGGCCTCGGTGAGCACCTGTGGGATCCGACCAAGAACCCCGACGGCAGTCTGCGTGTTCCGGTCAGCGACAAGTACGCCTCCACGCACACGGCCAAGAAGCCCCCGGCGAAGCCGAAGGTGGACAACAAGTCCACCAAGAAGCTTTCGCCCGAGGAGGCTGCTGGAGTCAAGGAGGCCGTGTCGTCCGGCATGTTCTCCGAGGAAGACGTCGCGTCGATGTTCAAGGTAAGTCTGGCCGAAGTGAAGGCCGCTTTGGCTTGAGGTTCATCCCAGGCTGTGCTACGCTTGGGGTAGCACCACACGTCTTAGAGAGAGACAGAATGCCCAAAAAGCCTCCCGCCTTGTGCATGTTCTGCGGCGACGCTCCATGCACCTGTGGCGACTCGGTGAAGCAGCGCGTAGCGCGTAAGCCTAAGCCCGGTCCGCGGGAGAGGCCAGCCCCGTCTGATACCCAACCGGCTCTGACCGGCGGATCTGACGGGGCTGGCTCCTTCTCTGAGGAGCCTTTGCCTGAAGCGAAGACTCGCACCTTCAAGGTACACGACAAAGAAGAGCGCGACTTGGACCTTGAATCAGCCCAGCGCGTTCTTCTTTTGAGTGGGATCTTGCATCCGTCTGCGGAGGCAATAGTCCGCGACGAACTTAATCCCCCAAAAAGTCAAGACATAGATCGGCGGACAGCCGAATGGAAGGCTCGACATGGCTAAGAGTTGGTGGAAGTCCAGTGTCGTGCCTCCCGAGTATGACTGGTTCGAAGGCCAGGAGAAAAAGCGCTTCAACGTAAAGCCGCGTACTCGTGAGGACATCATCGCGTACATCAAGAAGCGTGACCCGCACCGCTGGTGGCGCCTCAATAGAGACATCAAGTGGATCCGAAAGAGACTCAAGAAGTTGGGCCTCAATCCTGAGGACTGGAGAGAACTGTTGTGAGCATTCCAATCGGCCTAGAGCTGAAGAACGGAAACTGGATCTGCAGCATCGCTCATCCAGAGATGTCGCAGCCTGATCCATTCCAGACGACGTGGTGCGAACACATCAAGTCGATCATAGACAACGGAGATGACGCTGAGATGTACCATCTCGGCCTGAAGTTGTCGGTACCGATCTTCCCGTCCAACGACATCTGGGTGCTCGTCATCATCGACTCTGAACCCGTCGTTGCACGGTCGGCCCTAATGACGATGGAGTACACACCCGATATCGGCTCGACTAGGAAGATCCCGCTAGGACTCTGGAACCCCGGCGAGGGTGCCATGTCAATGCGGACCTGTGTCGTGGACTACATCAAGTCTAGATTGGCGCCTGACGAGAACCTCACGTCAGGTCCATTCAAGACTCGATGCCCGAACAACTCGCACCCTTTGAGCGCGTCTCGCATCATGGCCGATTACCAGGATGATCCAGGCTGGAAGTGGCAGTGTCTCTGGAACATGGTAATGGAAGGCGCATGCTCGCCCTGCTTAGGAGACGCCTTCGGCGGGGCCGACGACAACTTCGGCATCGACGATTCTGTCATCACGAAGCCGAGGTGGAGCTGATGCCTGAGGCTTACAAGCCTGGCCAGCGTCAAAGGAAGTATGGTCAGAACCATCAGATCAGTGAAGATCGTTACGCCTGGGTCGTGACCGACGCAGGCAAGTTCCTCATCTTAGTTGGGTCGGAAGGTAAGTCCGGGAGTGACGTAGTTCTGTTCGCTCCTCGACCAGGGAAGATTCTCGACTTCGCAATCAACCTCACCAACCTGACTGAACCCGAGCTGAGTGCTCTGGAAGAACTATTCAAGACGGCCTTCGAGTGGGCCCGACCCGTTGTAGTGCAACGAGACAAGGAAGCTGAACATGCTTGGAACGCTGGTGACGACTCTTACACCCGCAGCTATCGAAGCCTTCCAACAGTGGTGTACCGGAAGAGGCCGGGCCCAGAACACGGTCAGGGCCTACGGGAGCGACTTGAGGGCCTTCCTGACGTCAGCGGAGGGTCAGGTGACGATGGAGGAGTTCGAGGAACTGGCGCAGAGCTGGTTGAACCTGACTCGGAACGTGGTGAGTCCGGCGACGACAGCCCGACGTCTGACTAGCCTCAAGAGCTTCGCCAAGTGGGCGAAGTGGGGCTCAGTCCTCGAGGAGTACATCGCCCCGAAGCCTGGCAAGACGGTGCCGCACCCGATCCCGGAAGGCGCGGACGGACTGCATCGCATGATCGAACAGTGCAAGAACTACCAGCAAGAGGCGCTCGTCGCCTTGGGCGGATTCGTCGGCTTGCGTGTGGGGGAGTCACTGTCCTTCACGACGCACATGCTCGACCTGGAGTCCATGCTGGCGACCATCCGAGGCAAGGGCGACAAGACTCGTGTAGTCCCAGTGTCCAGTCAAGCCTGGACGCTGATCGCCCCAGCTTACGCGATGGCGATGTCGAACGAGACGGGACACTTAATCACCTACAAGGATCGGTTCGCCCGTCAGATCATCACTAACCTCGGCGTCAAGGCCAAGCTCAAGCGTCATGTCAAGAGCCACGACCTACGCGCCACCTTCGCTACAGCAGCCTACGACAAGACCGGAGACATCAGGGTCGTCCAGGAGCTGCTTGGGCACAACTCGTCATCTACAACTGAGATCTACACCGGCGTCCGTCTTGAGACGCTGCGAGAGGCAGTGGACTTCTGATGGATCACACCGCATGGATCGTTCTCGTGTGCGACCCGAGTACTGCTACCTGGTCGGTGGCAGTCAACATGTCCGTAGCACACTACGGGGCGGTCGAGGCCGAGAAGGGGGCGCGAAGCTTCTATGAAGAGATGCGCCTCTCTGGTGACAGCGCCACTCCAGCCATCGTCCTGTGTACCGCAGACTTCGTGAACTTCTAGGGGGTAGTTATGCCAAGGCTTACATTGCGAGAGGCTACGCTGCGTGTGCTGCGTAAGGCGCACAACTCGGTTCAGCCTCCCGCGACCTGGTGTCCTCTCACGACCGAAGAGGTTGTCGAGCGGGTGCGACAGTTCGAGGGCTGGGAGGAAGTTCCAGCCGACGACGTGATGGTTAAGCTGCGTCTTCTCGAAGATGACGAGAAGATCAAGCTGCGTCTGCGACACAACGGATTCGCTTGGAGTCTGACATGAGCGAGCCAAAGTGGAATAACGACAACCCCCAGAACTGGGAGACGTATTGGGAAGCGTGGTATCAGATCGGCGACGCTAAACCAGTCTGTGTCAACCAATGGTGCCACCGAGAGCAAGAAGCTATCGAGGCAGCTGAAACTGTTCTATCAGAACAGCTCAAGAAGGTCATCGAGGTTGGCCTCAAAGTAGAGGCTAAGCGATGGACGGTCAGGCGACGTCACCGCAGACAGACACAAACGTTTCCCGAGTCAGATGTTCGGGAGTACGTCGTTGCAATGTGGTACGGCACTCTGAAGCAGGTATCGAAGGGGGCGATTCAAGATGAGCGCCGAGCGTAAGTACACCGACCGTGACGTCCGGGAGAACCCAGACTTCTATTTGACTGTCTTGACCTATCTCGCCGAGTACGAGGGCGAGTTCGACTTCCTCGTCGACTGCAAGATGCGAGTGGCGATGGAGCGTGAGCTGACCGTCGGCATGGTGCGGGGTGTCCTGAACTGCATGAGGCACGACCCGCGTGTTACCAATCTTCCTGAGCCGAGAGACTTCAGTCTCGGCGACGCGATGGCTGAGGTGATCTCATTGCCTCGGAAGAATCGCAAGAAGCGCTCTATCGGCAAGCCCTGTGACATCGAGGACTTCCACCCTGAGCACGGCGGTCATGTCTTCAAGGAGGGGGACTATGTCTACGCAGATGGGTATGAGTTCTGTCACGGCAAGTACCCGATCAACCGCCAGGACTTCGCGGTCGACGCCCAAGTCAAGGCTCCCTACATGATGAGCAAGTCCGGCAAGATGATCCACAAGGTCAGTCGGACTACAGGCGACGCCTGGTTCATGTGGCGTCCGAACCCTCACGAGAAGGGCTGGTACTACACTCAGGACGGTGACCCAGACCTCTACGTGAGGACTGCCTGCAAGTACCCGCGCATCATCGACAACCCAAGACTGCTCGAAGAGACACACCTTGACGAAGCGCTGGCTTCGTTGGTAGGGTCCAGTGTACACACCCACGAGCTTTGCAAGAGGTGCTTCGCGTGACTACCGCAACCAAGCCCAAGAAGAACAAGTACAAGTCGGGCTTCTGCAACGACATCAACAAGACGCCTCAATGCGAGGGGACCAAGCCGGTCACCCGAGACGGTACTCCCATGCCCGTTTGTCTCGATTGGGAGAACTGCCCGTGCAAGTGTCACGAACTGGTGACACAGATGTACGAGATGGCCGAGATGGAACGGGAGCCTGCCGAGCAAAGTGCTGAATACCTGGCTCTCCAGCACGAACGAAGCGCTCAATTGACCTTGATGCTGGATTCTGTGTATGCGTTGACGGTCCGTTCACGGGCTCTCTCTAGTTCCGATGGCCCCGATGTCCACCCCGGCGACGAGGGACCGTTCAATGGTACCCCTAGCGCCCAGGATGGCCCCGTCTCGACCCTATCCGCTCTAGTTCCGGCGCGGCCCGTGTTCACCCGTACCCCTACGGGACGAAGAGCACGCGGCCAGCTCGAATACGACGTGCTGCAGGTATGTCGTGAGTACGCCGAGGGCGTCTGGGAGTGGGAGGCATGTACGCCGAAGGCGGTCGCAGAGCAGATCGGCAAGATGAACTCAGTCGAGCCGCCTTCGACCGGGGCGATCAACGCTGTCTGGGACCGATGGGAGAAGATCGGCTTCGCCGAGCAGGCCAAGAAGCCGTCGCGGTTTGTCAAGTTCACAGGCGAGAACACAGACATGGCCCTGGATCGAATGAAGGGCGCAACGAAGCGTGCCAAGAAGATGGCTCAAGCTGAGCAGAAGCGCGGAGTGCTTCGCCCCAGGGGTAGGTAGTGGACAACCGAGCCTCGATCTGGCAAACTACTCACCAGCACCCCCTCTTGTCGGGTCGGGATGCTGACGAGGAGCCGCGCTTGAGTCGGCTCCTCGTCTCATTTCGGAGTCTGTGATGCCAGAACGTGACCGCATCGGGCTCCCGCCTCGCATCTTTCTCTATACGGTTGATCAGGTCGCGCAGATGCTGTCGCTTACGATCCCGTACGTCAAGAACACTCTTCTGTTCTATGACCGTCGAGAACCCGGCCTCACTCCCAAGACAAGACTCAGAGCAATCAACATCGCGCCGGAAGGAGAGACGCCAGAATGGCGCGTGACCGAGCGAGAACTGATCCGCTATCTGCGGAGTCGCGGCGTGAAGTTCTACGAGACGGGCTACGGCATGTAAGAGCGCCGCAGTTCATCCCGTACGACGAGACACCCGACCCTATCTCGTCCAGAGAGGCCTTCAAGGCTGCTGGCGCAGCAAGCGCGACCTTCGGGGAAGTGCTAGCGAAGATGGGGGAGTCGATCCTTTTCGCCTTCGCTAAGAAAAACGGCAAGAATCACGCAGCAGAACAGTTCAAAGAGATTCAGCGTGGAATGGTCATCTTCCAGCAGGTCGTGGACGAGGCTAACATAGTTCCGCCGAGAATAAAGATCCCGACTGTGAAGACGGTAACTCCGAAGCGCAAGAGGATCCCAGACAAAGTCCCGTATTACGTCAAGCTGACAAAGCCGCGCCGCCGATAGTGACCGATGGTTGCACGGGGAGCGCGGTAGTCATAGGGTGGTGACCATGAGCGATGCACTTAAGGCTCTGCAATACGCGGAGGAGAACCTCGGCGTAAACAAGGTCTTTGAGGAGCTGACAGGCTACCTCAACGACCTCGATGTATCAACTTCGGATCTAGACAAGGCCCTAGATGCGAAGCGTGAGTTGGAAGAGGAGTACGCTGACGCGGAAGTCGACCTCGTCAACGAGAAGCGCGGTCTGCACCCGGAGATGTCAGATACGAAGTTCCGCCAGGAGCTGAAGATCTGGGAACGGGAGAACGACCGAACGAACACGCTCCGCATCCAGCTCAATGCTGTCAAGAGTGAGATCCAAGGACTGGAGTTCGACCAGGCCGTACTCAAGGCGCGCATTACAGTGGGTTCGGCTCGACTTACCGAACTTGGTGGCTATCTCAACTACCTCACGGCAGTTAAGAACCAGGCCGAAAACGCGAAGAAAAAGACACAGGAGAAAGCATGACAGTCAGTCGACTCGAAGGCCTCGAAACCGGACTTGATGAGTTCGGTATCGAGGACGCAGTCATTCCTCGCATCACGATCGTTCACAAGGAGGGGCGGTTCAAGGACAGCCTTTCCAACCAGGAGTTCGAGTCCATCACCTGCATCATCCTCGGTCTGGTCAAGCAGCGCTCGCTGTGGCACCCGACTGTGGACGAAGGTGACTGGCCGATGTGCCGGTCGATGGATCACAACACCGGCTTCCCGAACTTGTCCGACGAGCAGCCGAAGGAGAAGCGCTTCGACCTTCTCTGGGACAAGGCTGGATTCGACCCCAAGGACTTCCCAGCCGGCGACGACGGCATGGTTCGCCTTCCCTGCGCATCATGCGGCCTCAAGGAGTGGGGCTCGCACCCCGACGGAAAGAAGCCCTACTGCAGCGAGCAGTTCACGCTGCCGATCCTGTACGACCCGGACGGCGACGGCATCTGGGTGCCAGCCATCGTCACGTTCCAGAAGACGGCCCTCAAGGGCCTCAAGGCGTACCTGTCCTCGTTCGCCCGTTCGAAGTCCGCGGCCTTCCAGGCCGTCACGGAGATCTCACTTCGGATGGAGAAGAAGGGTTCGACTGACTACTCGGTCCCCGAGTTCAAGAAGGTCGGGACCACCGAGGAGGAGAACTGGTTGGAGTACTCGACCAACTACCGCACGATGGCAAACTTCCTTCGAGCTGACCCGGGGAGCCGGGACGACAGCGAGAGCTCGGCTCCTGCCACCAAGGCTCCCGAGGCCAAGGAGGAGCCGAAGGCGGACGACAGCGACAGTGACGTTGTCGACGCCGAGGTGGTGGAGGACAGCGCGGACACCGCGAAGTCGGCTGACACCAGTAGCGAGAGCGCGCCCTCAAGCGACTCGGCTACCGAGGACGACGACGACCTGCCGTTCTGATCCTTCACCTAGCGGCCCCGGCTTACTCGCACCCCCGTCGAGAGGCCGGGGCCGCGCCCTTTCCTAAGGAGAAACCTTGTGAACGACGAGACACCAGAGACGCCCGAGGAGGGCTCAATGGTCTACATGCAGATGCCACCCGAAGTTCGACAGATGATCGAACACCAGCGCATGCACGCAGAGGCGAACGCGCATGCGACTCTGGACTTCCTGCGAAGTCTCGACGAGGAGCAGCTCCGCGCCTTCCGTGGCGTGTTGAGCGCAGTCAACGTGACAGACGACACCGTGCCTTACTACATGGGTCTGGTCGGCGGCATGCTCCACGAGAAGTACGGTGTCTGTCTCGGCTGTGGACTCAAGCACGACGAAGAGCTCAAGAACTTGACCGGCGAAGGTCCAACAGAGGAGGCTTCGGCTTACACCGTCGAGCAGTTCATCATTGACTGCGAGAACTACGCCGTCGAAGCAACTACTCCACTGAACCCGAACTCGTCTGTCGAGTGCGTCGGACCGTGCTCCGAGAAGGGCGGCGAACGAGGTAGGTGGCAGAACATTCACGCTCGCATGGAGCGCAAGGCCGGGACCGGCGGCTGCGACTTCTGTGTGTCCATCCAGAAGTGGGGCTGACATGACCGATCACGAGAAGGTTCTCGCTTCCAAGCGTCGCAAGGTCGAAGAGCTGGACAACGCCAACGGGGAGACGTTCAATGAGATCCAGAAGGCCGTGCCTGACTTCGCAATGGATTCGACCTCGGTTCGACTCCACATGCTCTTCGAACTCCTCAAGAAGTCAGACATCTTCCCCGAGGAGACATGGCTGGACTTCGAGCTGGACTTCCAGGGGCAGGTCAAGGAAGCTCTTGAGCCAATGCTGGCTCGTGTCCAGCAGAAGCTGGCACGATCCAAGCTGTCGGTAGTCAAGAAGGCTCCGTCAAGGCTGGTCGACGGACAGGGGAGGCCGCTCCGTGGCTGAGAAAACCGAGACTCACTTCGTCGCTCGACTAGTCATCGAACGTGTCGACAAGGTCATCTACCAAGAGCATCCTTCCCGCGAACCCTCAACAACTCGGGACGTGTTCGAGGTTGCGAACTTCACTGTCAAGGCTAGTGAGCTGGAAGCCCTGAAGGGTCGCATTCAGAACCACGTAGGGATGGTGGCGGAATGAGACAGTGCTCTTTCGACTGTGGTCAACTGGTTGACACAGACAACGAGGACAATTACGTCGAGGTCACGTCCTGGGTAAACGGACCAAAGCTGGACGGACCGAAGCTTCGACAGCAAACCGGCCGCGTTGCTCACAAGGACTGTGTCGAGCGTGTCGTTCACGGTCAGTCTGTCGGTCAGCCTGATCTGTTCGAGGAGGTCGAGCCTCACAAAAGTCTTCCATTGACCGTATGGGGAGGCGACGATGATCCGAATGAAGTGTGACGTTGAGCCGGAACACTTCCACGAGTTTCCTGACGACTGGATCTTTGCTGGCCCTCGTGGTACTGATTGGCGCGCTGATCCTCGCTGGAAGCCGTCGGTCTACATCTACCTCGACGAGAACCTTCGTACCGTATGGCAGACATCGGAGCCGAGGTGCCTCGATGATGCCATCAACAAGTTCTCAGCTCACCGCGCCTACAATCCGGCATACCTTCAATGTGCGCCAGAGCGAGGCAACCTGGAACTGGTCCCCTTCAAGTACGACGCAAAGACAGACACGGTCTTTCCGCTGGAGGCATAGTGAGTTTAGCCACCCGTAAGTCATTAGAGCCTTGGCTCTTTGACACGGTCGAGTACTACCCCCATCAGATAGAGGGGGTTCGCAAACTTGCCCGCATGCAGAACTTCCTACTGGCCGACGACATGGGCCTCGGGAAGTCTCTGCAGGCACTCACGGTTGCAACCATCGACGTCGTGAGGGGCTGGGCAGAACGTATCCTGATCGTGGCGCCCGTCTCATTGAAAGGTAACTGGGCTGATGAGATTGAGAAGTTCACTACTCTCCCGTACACAATCCTCGGTCAAGAAGTTCTACCTGGGCCTCACATCGGTTCACCAGACCGAATCAAAAAGCTCTCTCCTGCGGAACGTAGTCGCCAGCTTATCGGTTATGGTGTGGATACTGGCCCTCGTGTACTTATCGTCAACTACGAACAGGTAAAGCCTCACCTAGCCGAACTCAACGGGCTTGAGTTTGACATCGTCATCTATGACGAAGCTCACTACATGAAGAACTACAAGAGTCAGCGCACCAAGGCGTGTCTGGCTCTCGATGGCGGTCGTCACTTCCTGCTGACTGGAACGCCGATGCTCAACCACGTCAACGAGCTCTGGCCGCTACTCCGCAAGATCGCACCTGACGAGTACCCCAAGTACTGGACCTTCATCAACAGGTACGCGGTCTTCGGTGGCTACAAGAACAAGCAGATTGTCGGCGTGAAGAATGAGCGAGAGCTCACCGACAGGCTTCAGTCCGTCATGGTTCGACGGATGAAGAAAGACGTTCTCGACCTTCCCGATGTTCAGATCATTCAGCGCAAAGTCGACTTGTCGTCCGAACAGCGTGTCATCTATGACAAGCTTATTGACGACTTGACCATCGACATGATCGGCCTTGACGATCCAGAGAAGGTCGAGAACGCTCTCACCAAGTTCCTACGCCTCAAGCAGATCTGTGGAACGACGCTGCCGTTCAACGGGAAAGACATCTCGTCCAAGTTGGATCTAGTGATCGAAGATGGTCTAGAGATCCTAGAGCCTCGCAAGGAGGAGTTCGCTCGCAAGCTCGTAGTGTTCAGTCAGTTCCGGCCAGTGATCGAATGCATCTGCAGTCGGTTTGACGAGGCGGCGAAGTGGGTCGATATCTGGGAGATTCACGGAGACGTTCCCACCCATAGCCGTTCGGCTGTAGTCAAAGAGTGGGCAGATCACCCAGGACCCGGAGTCCTCGTGTGCAATCCGATCGTGGCTGGTGTTGGACTCAATATGATAGCCTCGCGTCACGGATTCTTCGTTGATAAGTTGTTTGTGCCTGGGTTGAATCAGCAAGCCATCGACCGCATGCACCGCATCGGGGCTGACTTGACGCAGCCAATTCAGATCACTGAGTACTTAGCACGAGGTACTATCGAGAGTCGTGTAGAGCAGATTCTGCGAACAAAGAAGAAGCTCTTCGGCTCCATTGTCGATGTGTCTGACTTCAAGCGTCGGTTGATTCAGGCAATGATGGAGAAGGATGAAGAATGAATGCAGTTAAGGTTCATGTAGTGCCTCGTTGGTACTGTCCTGCTTGTCATTACAAGAACACGCCAGAACGTGTACCGCACTTGGAGCAAGTAACGAAGTGCGAAGTTTGCCGAGCGCAGTTCGTAGTTCAAGAAGTAGTCCGATGACTGACGATCCTCTGATGAAAGTTCGTGACGTAGCCGAGATCTTTGACGTGACACCTGCGACGATTCGTGAGTGGATTAGTCAAGGCATCCTTCCCGCCGTGAAGATCGGACGAGGCCACTACTGGCGCGTCTACGCCTCCGAGGTAACAGCCCTAGCACACAGAAAGTACGGTAATGAATCTCAGTACGAATAAAGCAGACGATATGCTGGTGGTCGACCTCGAAACGACTGGCCTTTCGGCTGACTCGGAGGTTCCGCTAGAGGCAGGCTTCATCATTGTCGACAAGTACGGCAACGAGAAGGACCACATGGACTTCTTGATCTGGGAGGACACGGACCAGTACAAGAACGCCTGGACCGGCATGATCGACTTCGTCAAGGACATGCACCAGAAGAACGGTCTAAGCGCTGATCTGTTCAGCGGGCGTCCGCTGTGGACTCGTCGTGCCGTCGCTCTGGCAGCGATGAACTGGGTTTACGAGATGGGGTACGACAAGGGTGAACTCCCAATCATGGGTTCCTCAATCGGCAGCCTCGATCGTCCCTTCCTTATCAAGCACTTCGATTTTCTCAACGAGTTTCTCTCGTATCGCAACATCGACGTGAGCACTCTCAAGGAGATCGCAAAGCGCTTCAGGCCCGACCTCTACAACTATTACGAGAAGAACTACCCGAAAGAAAGTGCGGTCCATCGAGTGCTGGAGGACTGTCGCTCCTCGATCCATCAGTACCAGTACTACCTCTCAAGCTTCACGCAGTCTGGTATCTAATGCCCGAGGTCATCTGGACGCTCGTCGAGGATGACGACAACTTTGGAATCGACAGGGAGATCGGCAAGGGTAAAGACTTGTTGATCTCAACCCCTGGTAGTGGCCCTCCACAGATGATCTTCGAAAAACACGAAGGCGGTCGCTCCTGGTATCGAATGGAGAACTTTGGCTGGACTGAGGCGCGGGCTAGAATCCATGACTGGAAGACACCCGCTCCTGATCCGTTCCTTCCGCAGCCAGCATTCCGTGACAGGACTACTGTTGAAGATGCACAGATCCTTATCGCGTCACTGGTTCGTGTTCTGGGAGGGTCAGTCACGATTAGCACTACAGACCTTGAGGCTGTAGTCCGAGGTCAGCTTGTCACATACATGATGGACGCCCCCAAGGCGATGGTACTCAAGTACGAGGAGCCCGAGTGAAGGTCACGTTCGAGAACGCTACGATTGCTGACTCGGTCGGCAAGGCAGCGCGTGTCGCTCCCACCAAGGGAGAAGCCTTCGACAAGGCGTCTGGAATCCTGCTCACACTGGACCCGGACGACAACACCGTGACTCTGCGTACGACGAACCTCCACGTCTTCTATCTAGAGGTGGTCGACGTCGTTGAGCTCGACATGGGGTCATCCCTAGATGGCAACTGGCGTCTCAATGCTCAGATGCTCGCAGACGTGATGAAGACCTTGCCAATCGGCTCAGGCAAGATCGTTACCTTCGAAGACAAGGATGGCGAGGTCATCGTCAAGTCTGGTCGGACCACAGCTCGATTCAGGAAGATGGATCACACGTACTTCCCTCAGTGGGAAGCCTTCGATCCCGAGAAGCTTGATATGGTTCCAGACTTCGGCGCTCGTCTTAAGCAGGTCGAGTGGGCGGCAGACGACGACGACGGCTCGCCTATCGCTGGCATCCGCCTCGACGGCCAACGTGCAATCGCCACTGACCGATTCAGGCTAGCGGTTGTGCCGTGCGAGGCTGAGCCGATCTACAAGCCGATCACGATTCCGTCTGGCATCCTCAAGCCAGTCATCGGCAACCTCCGAGACGTAGCCATCGGAATTGACGAGGGCATGTTCTTGCTCATGCCTGATACGTCGACTCAGATCCGTACTCGCATCTACGACCGAGACTACCCGAACGTAGTCAAGGCGATGGACGAGCGGACTTGGCCGAACAAGCTCACAGTTCGCAAACAGGCTCTTCTCGACATCATCCAGCGTGCGATGATCTTTGCTCAGCGCGACCGCATCCCGAAGATGACCTGCATTATCGGAAGCAACGAGTTCGCAGTCATGTGTTCAGACGCTGACCTCGGACTGCTCGGCGATGTCGTAGAGCTCGACTCGACCGAAGCTGACCACGCTCGCTACCGCATCTTGTTCACGCCGCGCAACCTCACCGAGGCACTCCAAGCCGCTCCATCCGAAGTAGTCGACATCTTCTACGACCCGGACAACAGCAACTTTCCCTTCAAGGTCGACGGTGGTTCGGGCTATACCGCCCTGGTCATGCCGCGCCGTGAAACCGAGGGGGGTGACGGGTCCTAGATGGCCCGAGGATGACACACAACCGGCCCGCCCTGCCCCGCTCGGGTGATCGTGGGGCAACTACACCACCGCGACACGAGAGGACCCTAGTGGACGTGTTTACGGACATATCCAGACCGTACGTAAGTGGTCAAATCAGTGGTTTGACCCCTGAAGAGTACGTAGCGAACTTTTCCAGAGGCCATGCGCTTCTGGAACGCAACGGCATGGAGCCACGCAATCCCCTGACAGTGCAAGCTTGCCCCACCGAGGATTGCAACGAGTACGCACAGAAGCCGGACGGGACTTACCTCCACTCCTGGCAGTGCTATCTCAAGTACGACCTGATCATGATGATGATGGAGTGCGACTCCATCGCTCTGCTCCCGAACTGGAATCACAGCAAGGGATCCAAGCTCGAGCTGCATGTGGCTCGGGAACTCGACTACCCGATTCTGTACATCAGTCGGGGCTACAAGACTGTCACGAAAGGAGTAGGCATCTGATGGACGAAGAAGAGCTTGACGACGATCCCTTCCTGAAGGAAGGTAACCACAAGGAGAAGCAGCCTTGGTGGAACGACGGTGACAAGGTGGGAGGCATGTCAGCTAGCATCTTGCTGCTGGCTTTGGCGATTGCCGTGTCGCTCATCATCATCGGCCTGTCGGTGAAGTTCTTCATCTGGATCACACCAGGCGTCTAGATGCGACCGATTCCAAACCCACTTGAGCGCTGGTATACGCTCAACCTCAATCCCGAGCCGTGGGCAATCGGAACTGCACATGCACGAGGTATCAGTCCTAACCCTGGGCTGGTGTCGTACCAGAAAGCTGTGAAGGAAGAGCTTGCTGGGGAGCCGATGCTGCCCAAAGACTTTCGCAAGCTCACGTTCTACTTCTTCCGGCGAGTAGACAAGTACATCGACGCTGCGGATCACGTCAGGTCGCGGAATGCAGCAGACGCGACCAATCTCCAGAAGGGCTTGGAAGACGCCCTCCAGGGGATCTTGTTCGAGAATGACCGAGAGGTCCGAGACATTCGCTCAGTCATTGTCATGCAGGGTCATTCAGTTGATCCTGCATTCATCATCATTCATGCCTCCAGGTTGTATGAGAACAGTCTCATGGATGAAGTTCCTCCGGAGCTCCTAGAGCAGGCGCTTCGTGGGTTTGCAGGCAAGTCCGAACACACAACCAGTCGGTGGTCTGATGCCGACGACTACTTCTAGGAGAACTGACGTGGCAAGTATCGCAGCATGGCAGAAGACGGTCAACCAGTGGGCCGTCGAAAAGGGCTGGCGAGGTCCGGCTGCTACTCCGCGAACAATCGGCGACGAGGTTGCGCTGATCCACTCCGAGGCTTCCGAAGTCTTGGAGGCCTTCCGTGATAACCCCGACCCGAAGGCGATCTGGTACACCTACACCGTCGAGATCGAGGGTGTCAAGTTTCCGAACATGAGCCGCGACCAGCTTCGCATTCTTCTCAACTGCGACGAGGACGAGCTCGACGACAATATCGCCGAGCTTGGTCTGGAAGGCAAGCCTGAGGGCTTCGGTCCCGAGATGGCCGATATCGCCATTCGACTTCTCGACAACGCCGAGCATCACGGACTCGACCTGGAGACACTGATCGCTCAGAAGATGAACCACAACAGGACTCGTCCCTTCCAGCACGGAGGCAAGACGATCTAGTGATCGAAGTAGTCATCACGCATGTCGGCTCCGAAGTAGAGCTGGGTCGCGTTACCATCGAGAACGTTCAGATGAACGACGATGGTTCTGCTGACTACAGTGTCCGCTTCGGAGTCGACAGGCATGATGCTTTCGGCGTCCATCAACGAGGGATCTTCGGCTTTCCTCGCAAGCGGTACAACGTATTCGGTCTGTTGCTTCAGGCCCTCAATACCTTAGATCCGGGAGAGCTTGAACTTGAAGCCGAAGCTGACATCGACGGAAGTAGCAACACTACTCACCCTTCGATCAAACGGCTGGTCCGTCGCCGACATCGCAAAGAAGATGGGAATTAGCGCACGAACGGTTTACCGGAAGTGTCGCTTGCAAGATCCGCCACGACGGCGTAAGCTCAAGCCTTGCGGTACCGAGGCTGCATATCGACGTCACCGCCGTAATGGCGAGTACCCATGCACAGCCTGCCTCGCAGCACACGTTGACTACAACAGGAAGCCAAGTGACGAAACTCGTACATCAGATCTGGCAGGGGAAGTCCGAGGAGAAAGGACTGATCTTCCAGAACAAGAAGAACATCGCTGCGGTGATTACAGATCCGCCCTTCGGTGTGGATAATCAGTCCAACCAAGCGGTTACCGATCATGGCAAGAAGTACGCCCGCAAGATTGCCAATGACGAGAGCCCCGAGATAGCCATTGCTACCTTCAAGCGCGTCATGGACGTAATCCTCCCCGGCACAAGAGACGACGCTGACGCCTACGTGTTCACGTCTTACCAGGTGCTCTCCGACTGGCTCGTGATGACCGACCAGTACATGCCGAAGCACGGCTTCAAGCGCAAGGCCATTCTTGTCTGGGAGAAGGACGGCCCTGGCATGGGTGACACTGAATGCCCCTGGGGTATGGGCTCGGAGTTCATCTTGTTCTTCCAGAAGGGTAGGCGAGAGAAGTCTGCCAAGCGTCGCAACTCAGTCATGCACTTCCCCCAACTCCGACCGAACGAGCTGATCCACCCGCATGAGAAGCCTGAGGGGCTTCTCCGAAAGCTCATCGAAGCCTCAACCGTAGAGGGTGACCTTGTCGTTGACCCGTTTGGTGGTTCTGGATCTCTTGTGCGTGCCGCTAGAGCTTGCGGGCGTTCTGCTGTGGCGATCGAGTACGATCAGGAGAATTACGATCTTGCGATTGAGAAGTTTCATGCAAAAGCGGAAGGACTGTTCTGATGGCAAGTCAACGTGAGATGGGACAGGCTCTGGCGACACTGGAAAAGTGGCGCAAGAGCATGCCAGGTACGCCGGAGCGATTCCGTCACGCTTTCTGGCAGATTCGCTCTGCCAGTCAAGGCTGGGAAGTCGACCTCTTTCCTGCAGACGGAGTCACAAACTGCTTCTCTGCTACGAATGAGAGCTTGACAACCGCGGTCAACGTCGCAATCAACAAGTCGAAGGGAATGAAGGTCGATGGCAAGGTCGAGCATCGGTAGTGGCCGGACTGACTGATCACGAGAGGCGAGCATGCTGGGCTATCGCTCGTCACTATACAGGCGACGGACGATGGGGTAGACCTCGTCAGGGACCTCATGGAGCTGGGCCGTGGTGGATCGACGGCTTCATGGTACGCAAGTATCGCCCTCGTCTTGTTAGATGGGAACGCGCTACGGGACGTAATGCTCGCAAGGTTCACGCTCTGCGTTACAGAGTCTGGGCGTCTACGGGTTTTCGTACTCCTACTGTACGTCAGATCTCTGTATGGTGGTGCGGCGGTCAGTCCACTTCTAAAACAGAACACATCATCGAGCCCAGCCTGGTATGTCGCGCCTGCCTGTTGCGTATCAACGACGATTCAAAGGAGGTGAGACTATGAAACTGGAGAATCCTCACAACATCATCGCTGTCAAGCCGATCAACGAGACGGACGTCGAAGTCCGTTACGGCGACGGCAAGAAGCCTGTCATTCTGAAGAACACAACCACTTCTTCGGTCATGCGACAGGTCGAACGCGCCAAGGCTTCGGAGTCATCCTCCGATAGTGCTTGACATTGTCCGTTCGCATGACAGGACCCCGTAGGCGGGTGTATCGTCCGATGTCAAGTACCACCATGCACCTGACCTAGAAACAGGGGACAACATGCCTGACGAGGCTAATACCAAGCAGCCCGTCGTCTTGCGGAGGCCAGAGGTAGTCGACACACGCGCCGACACTGGTCTGAACGAAGACGACGCCATAGCAGTCACGCCGTTTCAAGTCATCCGGCGAGGCGAAGACACGGTGGACGGGGACGACCGCGTCACTTTCGCTGACTTCAGACCACAGGTTCTCCCCGCAGACGCGGACGAGGAGCCTGAGGTTGAGCCGGTCCCAAAAGGCGAATCTGCACCGGAGCTTGCGTCTTCAGCGGAGTCGACGAGAACGACCGAGCCGAAGACGTCGGAGCCGAGTGCCCAGGAACCTGCAAGCTCGGAAGATGGCTCGCCCAGCCCGAGCGAGCCTTCGAAGTAGAGTTTCTCCAGACCGACGAACCCTGGATGAAACAGGCTGCGTGCCTGGGAAAAGCGCCTAACAAGCGCAAGGATCCGAATGCGCCTGACCCCTGGTTTCCGGCCAAGGGAGAGTCACTCAACACCGGCAAGATCATCTGCTTCACATGCCCTGTTCGCGCTCAATGTGATCAGTACAGAATCCGTACAAAGTCCCGACACGGCATGTGGGCCGGGGCTATCCAGTCCAAGGACAAAGAGGGGGAATAGTGGCCGAGTACACACGCACCTGGATCACCCGTGAAGAGATCGCTGAGATCGTGGAGGCCCGCATCAAGAAGCGTGTAGACGCCATCGCCAAGGACAAGCTGACTGTCCTCGATGAGATGCGCGTCGGACAAGATGTCCTGCGGATGCAAGAGCAGGCTGACACGATCAGAGCCAACATCAAGCTCTTCAGTAACCGTGTCGGGGAGCGCGTGTGAGACTCGCAGTAGGTTTGACATTCGACGTACCAAGGCCTGATTGCGCAGTAGAGATTCTGACAGCTGTCGATCCGCCAAGTCTTCCTCACTTCGACGAGCAAGTCAGGATCGTTGTGGGCACAGAGGTCAATAACCTTGTTTCCTGGCTAGATGAAGGTGAAGTCCGATGATCCCGCCGTCAGTCTCGGCTAGTTCTCTGCTCGTCTCGGAGGCATGTACCGAGCGATGGAAAGCCGAGAACTTCTACAAGGCACCACAGGTCAGTTCCATGCCTGCTGACGTGGGTACGACGTGCCACTTCGCTCTCGAAGAGTTCGTCAAGGCTGTGTACCTGGAGAACAGGATCGAGTGGGACAATGTCGCGTATCTCAACGACATGTACCGTATCGGATACGTCCAGACCTTCGGTAACGCTGACTACGACACTCCCGAGTTTGCAGATGGCGCAGACCTGATCGCCAAGTGGTACGAGCGCAATAAGCTCGGTCTGTACAACAAAGTCCTCTCGTGTGAGGTCAAGACCAACTTCCCGATCAAGACGAAGGCTGGAGTCATCCCGTTCACGTACATCTGGGATCGGTGCGACCAGATCGACGAGACGACCTACGAGGTCGTGGACTACAAGACTCTCCGGGCTCGGGTCACCGCCGAACAGCTCAAGCGCAAGATTCAACCTCGTGCGTACGCCCTGGCTGCTCAGATTCAGTTCCCGAACGCGGAGCGTATCTGGGTTAGCTTTGACATGCTCCGACACGACGGCATTGTCGGAACCGTGTTCACCCGAGACGAGAATGCCGCTACCTACCGCTATCTACAGCGCGCTGTAAACCGGATCATCGACACCGATGAGGACGCTACAGAGGAGCGGCTCAACGAGGAATGCAAGTGGTGCATCCGCAAGACCGTGTGCGAGACACTCCTCAAGGCCACCGAGTTCGGTTCCGTCCACGGTGCAACGCCTGACGAACTAGTCGAGAGGCGCTTCAAGGTGGCTAGCGCAGCACTGGCCCTCAAGTACGCACAAGACGAGCTCGACAAGGCCCTGTTCTCGATTGCCGAGCACGACGACAAGACCGAGTGGGAGACAGACGACTTCAAGGTCGAGTTCACCGCTCGCAAGATGCGCAAGGCAGATAGCCACGGCATCTCAGCCATCGTCGGGCCGGACATCGCGGCGAAGTACGGGAACTTCACGGTGACGAACCTGGACAAGCTTCTCAAGTCCAACGACATCACGCCCGAGCAGAAGAAGCAAGTCGAACGACACATCACGGCGTCGTTCTCCAGCCCGACTCCGAAGATCACCGAGAAGAAGGACAAGTGATGAAACTTCAAGATATGGACACGGGAGCTGAGCTCTGCATTACTCACGGACGCGAGATCAAGACGATGGCCTTTCGGGGTACCGGCTTCTGCTCGATCAACTGCCGCAAGGAAGCAGGTGCCGATGTGTCGTCAGTGGGAGTCGTGATGTTCGTGACTCGTGAAGAGCGCGACAAGATCATGAAGGCCCGCGAGAAGAAGGCGCACCCCAAGCGGCAAGTGCCTAGTCCCATCGAAGATCTCGGATCCTCGATGGGTCACCCAGGCGGGCACTATGGCTGAGATCCCCGACTTCGAGTTCGGCGAACTCCCGCCCGGTGTCGCCAAAGCTCTCGAGGGCTTAGAGCTGGATGGCCCTACACCGCTGGACACGCTAGCCATTGCTCAACATGAGGTCTGGTCTGCGTACTTGAGGGCGGGATTCCGCGAAGACCAGGGGCTGTATCTGACAGCTAGTTTCTTCCTGGGTTCCCCAGGACCGACGCCAGGCTCTCTGCCTTCTACTGAGTAGTACACGTCACATCTTGTGACGGATTAGTCACAACGCAGGCGTAAGTCCTGTCAGGAGAGACTGGCGTCACTCCGGGGACCGTGAAGACGAACGTGAACGGGAATGCGTCTTTTCCATCCGCTCCCGGCTGCCCGTCCTTGCCGTCTGCTCCAGGCGGTCCGGGCGGGCCTTGTTCTCCTTGAGGACCCTGTGGGCCAACGTCTCCGGTGGAACCAGGAGTTCCAGAAGGCCCGGGACTTCCCGCGTCACCAGGCTGACCAGGCTGGCCCATATGACCTGCGGGACCGTCAGGACCGGGTACTCCCTGAAGTCCCTGTGGGCCTTGCGGTCCTTCCGGTCCAGGCGGGCCTTCTGTGCCTTGAATGCCTTGAACACCTTGAGGTCCAATCTCGCCAGGAGAGGGCGCTACCGGGGTTGTACAGCCTTTTGTTCCAGGCTGCTTGTCCTTGCAGGCTTGGAACTGAGCGCGCTGAGCGGCTAGTGATCTTTCGAGATTCTCGATCCGAACGTCGCGTTCAGCGGCTGCCGCTTTGATCCCTGTAACTTCGGAGTGGGCATCATGCGCGTCACTGACAGCGAACCACACACCCCCAGTCAGGATCGCGCACGCTAGCCCTAGGGCTAGCAGCCAGCGCCCTAATCCCCGGCGCTCGTCGCGTAGGTGTCGTACGTTCTTTTCGACTTCCTCATTGCTTGTCATTTGAGGCCTTGAACTCTTTGAGGATGGGATAGGCTGGCCGTTCTGGCGGGTCGATGCCGTTCTGCTTAAGTCCGTATTCGAGTTGACCAGCCCAGTTTCTCCACCAGTCACGCTCATCTGTTGCGTTGTCCCGGTCTACCCAGGCTTCGTCGCGCTGGTCAACCAGCTGCTTAACGGTGTCCTTCTCTCGGGATCTTGCCCCGGTCTGTAATGCCTGAACTCCCTTGAAGATTGCAGTAAAGGTCGCAACTGCGCCTCCACCCAAGAGGAGAGTCAGTACATCTGCGGTCCCCACTGGCTACTCCTCATGCTTCGGGTAAACCTCACTTGCCTGCAGCTTAACACGCCTCACGTCCTTCCACCGTGCAAGCAAGCTGAAACCAAACGAGATCAAGATCAAGCTGAACCCGGCGAGGTATAGGGCGTTCTTGTCATCCCTGTACGGCCACCAGGCCAGCGCGGCAGTTCCCCCATAGAACCACATTGTACTGGTGAGCAGGAAGATTCCACCATACTCACCAATCCACCTGTCAGTCCAAGACCCCCACAGACACATGAGCGCGGACGCGGTTAGACAAGCGGAGAAGGTGTACTGTACGTGAACACTGACTTGATCTCTGACCAGGGGGGCAGGCGAGATAGTCAAAAAGACCCCAGCGACGACGAGGCCCGCATACTTACAGATCCGCTCTACGCGGCGAATCTGATAGCGCTTTTCCATGTGAGGATCCACTGACCTCGTCGCCTAGGGGTGGCTGGTCTTACGCAGCCTTGTACTTCTTGTAGCGAGCCTTCATCTTGGCAAGGTCCTTCTGCAGCAGGTCGTGCAGCTTCGGGTCCTTGTCCTTGGCGTGAGCCTTGACAGCCTTGGTCACGTCCTTGATTGCCGCCTCGTAGTTGGCACCGAGGGTCGGGTGTACCGGCTTCGGCTTCGCGTTGAAGTCTGCGAAGTCGTAGCCGTTGAGCCAGGTCGCACCGAAGAGCCAGGTGTGGCCCCAATGGATCCTGTAGAACGAAAGCGGCACGATGCCGACGTGGCCCTTCTGGCCTGCGACGACATCGTTGGACTCGGTGAGGATGCCGTCTGGGTCTTCGAGATCGAAGCCATGACGGCGACCGAGGATGAAGAAGATGTGACCAGCCGGGTCAGCACCCTTCGTGTAGCCGACCATGCCTCGACGCAGATCTGCGAGATGAGGCACGCGCTCCTTGGCGGGAGTCAGCTGACTTGCCGTGAAGGCGGTCGGCGCGAGTGACGGGATCTGACGAGCGTCGTGCTGAAGAGCCAGACACATGCGGAACCAGTTGTTACCGGCCCGCCTCTGGATGGTCAGCCAGTCCGCTGTCTCTCCGGTGGTCCGGCCTGCGAGCTTGACGTCAGCCATCGCCGGCCTCCCGAGCGGCTCTGACGGGATCGACAGCATCCTCGTCTTCGTCCTCGACAGTCTGGTAGTCCTGCTGGTCGGAGTCGTAGTCGTCACCCTGATAGGGGTCAGGCACAGATCCGACCGGCTGGTCTACGAGAATGTCTTGGTGCTCCTCCGGGGTCATGTCTTCCTTGGGGGTCTCGCTCATGCCGCGAGGTCCAGGTTGTGCTGATCTGCCGGAAGAGGCTCGGTCCACTTGCGGTTGAAGGCGCCCCCACCGATGGTGACCAAGGTGATGATCGCAGCCTGGGTTGCGTCTGGAACGTGGAAGCTGAAAGCCGTGAACAAGATGAAGAACGCCTTGGTGAGTCCGACGAGGACTCCCAGCATCGTCTGCTTGGTGACGTATGCGGTATAGCAGCCTGCGAGGGCCACGACAACGGCCATGACGCCGCTGGCCATGTCTTGCGACAGGCCAGTGTGGAGCGTGAGGATCACGGCGAGGATGGCCTCCAGAAGGCCGATCCACACTGCTGGCTCACGTCCGAAGATGGTAGGTCCTGGCATGGGTCTTACCTTTCTTGTCGGGTATTACTTGGCTCAGGCTACGTTAAGGCTGCGGCTGCTGTCAATCACCATCGGATCTGTAACCTACACAGGAGTAGTGATTGCCTGGATTGCAGCTCCGTCCCAATAGCCAAGAAGTTCCACGTCGGCAAGACCGGAGCCCGTCTCGTAGCCGAGCAATTCAGCAGGCAGGAGAGTAGTCCCGACCCAATAGAAGTGATCAGCTGCGAAACTGACAGCGTACTGTGTGTTCCAGAGTACGGTGTCAGTCTCAGTCCTTTCGGACTGAATCCAAGGGCGACTCATGTCGTCGGAATCGCCACGACGACATTGTTAGGACTGTTCGAGTTGTTTGCGAGATACCCGAAAGGCCCATAGATCGCGTTGTTCGAGCCTGAGTGATTCATCGGCAGAAGCTTGAAGTCCTGACTGTCATGTGAGTTGACGGTGTAAAGCGGGGCGGTCGAGACAACAGTGTCCTGGAAGTCAGGGTTCACGTATCCCGCGAACTCGAAGTTGGCGAGCCGACCACGATGTCCTCCGAGGTCTTCAATCACGACATACGGGTGCGTCTCGTAGTTGCCGTCAGCATTGATGCGACCGACATTCATCGCGCCAGCAGCTCCATTAGCCGGAGTTGCAAGTGTCTGAAGTTTCGCATTCACCCAGGAGCTCGTATCAGCAGCATTACGGCTCACCTGAACTAGCAGATCGAGAGGGAACGAACTTGCGATTCCAGTCACATTGTTTCCGCCAGCGACGACAGCCGGGATCGTGTCTGCAGGATCGTAGGGAACCAAGTCTCCCATGAAGAAATACTGACGAGCCGACCCGAGAGTAGCCGAGTCAGGAGTCGCCTCATTGTAGTGAGGACCCTCCAGACTTATGAAGATGTGTTCCTTGCTGACGGACACAATGCAGTGGACGACAGCCGAAGCTGTACCAGCAACCGCCCGGAAGTACAAGTACTTCTCAGCCTTGTCGGTGCCACCGTTCGGCAGTCCCGTGTGGGATCGCCAGCAAGCCATATTCAAGCCGACGAATGATGGAATCCTGATCTCATCGTCCATGAGATCGAAGATCATGTCGGCACCACGAGTCGTCGTGGACTTGAGGAGCTCAGATCCCCAATAGACATTAGTGCCTGTGTTGTGCGCGTACACCAGGTTGTTGACCATCGTGACCGTCGTCGAGGCGAACGACGCAACTGTCGCGTACTCGCAATCGGCTGCACCCTTCTCGCCGATACGCAGGGTCTGGCCAACGAAGATCCCAGCACCAGCCGGAACGCCAGCAGTGAAGGTCATGACCTTCTGAGCAGCAGCTGCGTTAGCAGTGTTGGTCATCAAGGCGACCGTCGAGCTGATCTTCGACCATGACGCGCAGGTGAGGATCTTGTCGAGCAGATCGCTGATCAGCGTCTGGTGGGTCGAGTCAAACTCGAAGTACTCGATGTCGGTCAAGGCGGTCATGCTTCGGCTCCTGCATCGTCTGTCGAGAGATCCCGACCCTTGTAGAGGAATGAATCTGAAAGCTGGAAGGTGTCGTACTCTTGTGTTTCTAGATCGTAGTACTCAGAGGTGATTCCGTCAAGCCCGGTCGGGTCTGTCGGAGGTGTATCTGTAATCAGTACGTCGTCAATCCTGACGCCAGTAGAGCTGCTGATCCAGAATCCTACTGTTGTTGCTGTCTGGTTGAACGAGTCGTCAATCGTATTCCGGTACACTCCGTTATCACTCCAGATCGAGATCTTCGAGCCCAGAGCGCTAACCCTCATGATCTGACCAGACGGAACAGCTGGTGTCGGGATGGTAATGACGTTAGTTGCGACTGTAGCGACACGCCTCTGAAGAATCAAACTGTTACCCGAGGTACCCCAATACCAGAAGTTGTTGACATCAGTCCATCGGAACAGGAATCCAGTCGAGTTTGATCCAACGATAGCGAACGTTACGGTTGCATCCAGGTCAGCAACACCTGGTGCCGTTATCTCCGAGTTTGCGACACTGGCTGAGGTGTAAAGTTGATTACCGTTGATTCCCCATGTACCAGTGCGAACTGTATACGGTCCGCCGACAACTGGTGACCCGACAACTGTCGAGCTGTTTGCACGATTGAAGTCGTCTTGCAGGATTGTTGTCATACGAGCTTCCTGTACACGATCTGACCGGTAATAAGCCCAGCGGTAGCGGGATCCTCGCCAACATCTAGCAGTACGACCTTCGAGTTGTTGCTGATCGCATCCTGGACGAAGGCAGTCGTTGCAATCGAAGTGTCATCATCACCCGAGGTGGGCGTCGGCGCCTTCGGATCGCCCGTAAGAACTGGTGACGCAAGCGGCGCGTACCCCTGAGCCTGCACATATGCAGTCGTAGCAATGCTGGTGTCGTTGTCTGCTGTCGACGGAGTCGGCGCGGTCGGATTACCCGTGAAGACCGGACTAGCCAGCGGAGCCTTCAGTCCAAGCGATGTGGCAATCGTCGTTGCGAAGTTCGGATCGTTACCAAGCGCCGCTGCGAGTTCATTCAGTGTGTCGAGTGCTGACGGCGACGAGGCTACTAGCGCGGCAACCGCTGCTGCAACAAAGGCGGTCGTTGCAACCTGTGTCGTATTCGTCCCGGTGGTCGCTGTTGGAGCGGTCGGCGTACCCGTGAGAGCGGGTGAAGCGAGCTTCGCGTACAGCGCAAGGTTTGCCTGTACGAATGCAGTCGTTGCAATGCTCGTGTCGTTGTCTGCCGTCGCAGGCGTCGGAGCCTTTGGGTCACCCGTGAAGATGGGACTGGCTAGAGCGGCGTACGCTTGCGCCTTGACGAACGCCGTAGTTGCAATCGACGTGTCGTTATCAGCTGTTGCAGGGGTTGGCGCCTTTGGATCGCCAGTGAACGTAGGACTTGCAAGCGCCGCCTTCTCCGTGTCAAGTTCATGGATCGCTCCGTGTACGTCGGTAGCAGCGATGTTGCCGTCAGGCGTGTAAGGAACGTCAGCAGCCTCATCAATCGAGGCGCCACCTACGCCACCGAAGCCCCATTCGACTTCGTTCGTCTCTGGGTTCGTGACGAGGTACAGCTTGTCGGCGCGCTTGCTTGGCTCAATCGACTCGGGGTAGATGCGCTCAGGGACGAACGGTGCATCAGTAGTAGAAAGAAGGAACTCCATCTCGCTGATTACGACTGTACCCGGACCATTGCTATCCCAGCCGTCAAGCTCGCCATAGGCGTGATGATATATCCCGAACCCAGACTCAGGACCGTTGCGAGCCCTGTCCAGCCATTGGGTGATGCTCGTGATGTAACTGTTGAAGTAAGGATTAGCGAGGTCAATGGTTACCTCGTAGTCACCAGGGCCTGTGATGTCGAAGTAGTAGTTCGGATCGTCAAAAGTCTCAGGACCCCAGGCCGTGTACGAACTTGACGGAGACGTGAACTGGACACCAGGGTTGTCCGCAGCGAGGTTCCAGAACAGGACATGCTCCCTAGGAGACGTACTGCCTGTGATCGAGTCAACCTTGATTCGAAGGACAAACTTATTCAGAAGACCACGGTATGAAGCGTTGTAAAGGTCGTTAGCGACGTCCGAGTCGAATACGAACTTGAACGCCCCATCCTGCGACCACTGCCACGACGAACCTGTTGTGTCGGGGAATCCACCCGAGTCGTTAGAGATTCCGCCGAGACTTCCGTCAGGGAACGCGTCTGGACCAGCCTCCGTCGAGGCATAGATCGGAATCTTGTATTCCATCAGGATTCCTCGTTAGGCTGATAAGTCACACGTAGAGCTACGTAGGTGATTCTCATGTCACCATCGAGATCTCCTGGGTGCGAAGAATCTCCCTGGTACAACTCGCTGATCGCAAACCCGCTACCTGGATTGTACTCGACATGTCCGAGCTCGATCATCTCTTGCGAGATGTATTCCACGAAGGGGCCGACTGTTTTCGGATCCAAGCCACCGCCGACACCATAAGGGAACTGCAAAGGAGTTACACACTCTACATACCCGGAGTCATACCCGACAGTCAGATAGTTGATATTGACGCCCGAGGTTGCAGGGTCCGATGTCTCACCTGATGCGTAGATCAACACCTTGCATCCGGCTGCTAATACGTCGGCTAGAACTCCCGAGCCTAGAGCATGTGTCCACGATCCTGACGTAGAAGTATTCCTGAATGGTACTGCAGCGCTACCCGAGATAGACGGGTTCCATACCCACATGTCAGCCTCGTCGGTACTCATGAGCACCACGTTCAGGCTAAGACCGGCTAGCCCCGAGAAGCCTCCGTAGGTGAAGGTCTGGATATTGAAGATTGGAATATCAGTCTCAGTTGTAGGCGGAAGCGTGAACCGCAACGAGTCGGTTCGGAACATCGAAGGCGTACCGGAAGGAACGGATGGCCCGGAGCCAGATTCAAGTTTTCCGCCCATGCCCACGACGGGGTTTACGCCAGCCGAAGTGTCATCAACAGCCGCCTTGATAGCGAGTCCGACTGGAGACATGTCGGTCGTATACATCGGAGACTCAGTGTCGACATTGACCCAATAGGCACTGTCGATGTATCCGTAATCCGGGTAAGTGTTGTACTCGTCAGCGTCACGACGGGTGACCTGTGCTAACCATCCGTCGGTCTTGAATCCATGCGCGGCTGCATACGGAGCACTAACTGTACGCGCGTCCTTGCCCTTGCTAACTACTACAAGCGAGGTCGTCAAAAGCTTTCCGGGGATGATAGTAGCGGGAAACTTGACACCAATATTCCATCCCCAAGTGCCACCGTTTCCGCCACCGAACTGACCCCAGACATAGGAACCGTCGCCGTCATTGACTCCGAGGCATCCGGTTCCGCCTACATAACCTCCGCTGGAACCAGCGTGATTATAGGAAGAAAGAACGGTAGCAGGAATATCCATCGTTACAGGCAGCATAGGAAGAACGTTCTCATCCCATGCGTACTTAACGGTAATACGCCGACCTGGCTTGAGGATCTGCAACGGATCGAGCACAGTCACGGTGTATCCAGTTGGATCAAGTTCCCAGCTCGTGTCGTCGAACTCGAACCCGCCACCCCAATAGACGTGAATACTTTCTTTGATAGCAGAGTGTTTCAAGCTAATCGTCTGAGAAGTAGCGAGCTCGGAGACTACTGTGAAGTCATAATCGAAGTTCGCAGCGCCCGACCCTGAGCCAGCATCGAAAACACTTTCAGCATGAGCGGGTGAACCGCTCACAAAGTCGATGATCCACCAGTCGTTAGGATGACCAGCTACCCGGACGACATCTGCATTCGTGTCTGCGGCCAGGGATGAGAAGTTCGGAACAGTCTGACCAACAACCGTTGTGACGACTTCACTCTTGTCGATCGACAAGAGCAGCGAACTCAGTGTGATCTCGCACGCATTCACTGTGTCGCTGTAGCCCCCGCCGTTGGCTGTTACACTAGCCTGAGCTGTCTCATCCGGGAGGGCGAGGCTGTATTCGAGAATGTCACCATCAGTCGTCTCGGTGACAGTGAAGGTAATATTCGTGTCGTCACGAACAACACGAGCCTTATACCAAGTGTCAGGAACAACAATTCCACTCTGGATAGGGATTGTCGTCTCATCCCCACCGAGGTTGCTATCCAGTCCACCTGGACCAGTCGATCCAACGTAGCCGGCTGCGATAAAGACTTTCCAGGTAGTTCCGTCATGCCAGAAGTGTAGCGCTTCTGCGTTAGCGACACTTGTGAGTGACGAGAGGAGAACGGGTGGATCGAATGGACTGGTGTATGTGAAGTCGCCTGCTACGAGCTCTGTGAACTTGAACCACACCTCAGCTGATCCTGTTGCATAAGGCTGAGGATCGTAGTTACCGTCTTCTGTGTAAATGTAGATCTGTTCGTAAGCCTCGTAGTCCGACGAGTTGCCAGCCCCGTTCTGGCCACCCTCTACGCCGTTGTGTCCGTCGTGCCCAGCAACGATCTTGCCGTAGGCGTAGACATCTCCACCACCAGCTCCACTGGTAGTCGTGTCGTAGTCCAGTGGGTCGTTGTAGTCGCCGATAGTCTCAGCGTCGATATCCGCTGACAAGTCTTGAGTCGAGACAACAGTGTTCGTGTCCGTGATCGGAGTCGCTTCGAGATTCGTTCCATCAGGAAGGTTGTCAACGATCGTGGTAGTCGGAATCTTATCCAGACCAAAGTGAGCCGGAACAAGATTAGTGTTCCCTGGAAACAGAACCTGTGCGATCTGGGCACCGAGGTCGACAGACCAAACTCGGCCTACACGAATGTCAGGCCTCTGCTTGTTGATCTCTTTGGTAACAACCTTCTGGAGAACGCGGCGAAGATCACTAGCCTGCTGCATGCCCTCAGCCATCGCCAGGATCACCTACCTTCGTGATGCGCTTGCCAGTGGCAGACATAGCGCCAAGCTTGAGCGGGATTGCGAACGTGTCAACCAGGTACTTGTCTGGCTCGTAATCCTGCATGTCGGGATCGAGAATCTGCGAGACGATGTTCGCCTCGAGGTAAGGGTACACAATCGAGTCGAAGCTCAACTCGTATGTCTCAAGTGCAGACACGCTGAGGAACTTCAGCGCCAGCGCTTCCGCGTCAGCGTCGGACGTAACTGTGTCAAGACTGTAGTCGTAGTACCGATCCCCGATCCTGGAGATTCGAGTCGGTGACGACGGGTCAGTGTTGATCGCCTCGCCGAAGTATGGAATCTGACTTCCGTCAGGGCTTCCGTAGACGACGATGTGATTGAACAGGTTTGAGTCGTTGGTCGACCGCTCCAAAGAGACGAGGTTACCGTCCGACCCTGTCTTGAAGACTTGTACCGCTGTGTCGAGCGTCGGATCTGGAAGCGGCTCCATCGTGAGGATACCGCCGTTACTGAAGTAGAGCTGTTGGCCGATACCCTGGGCTGCAGCGATGGCAATGTCTGACCTAGCAGTATTCCGAGTATACGACAGGTCAGACGTGAGGACTGCATCCGAAGGTGGAATGTTGATCTCACGAGTGATCCCCGAGTTACGCGCCATAGCAACGATCAGATCGGTGACAAGTGTTCCCGAACTAAACGTCTCATCTTGAGACAGCTTCGAGTTCATCATCCGCTTCATGTAGTCCCGAGCCGTCACGCCAAGTTGGTAAGGAAAGCGCTTATCGTTGATCTGGTCGATGCAGAACTCGCCGATCTGTGATTCCCACTCGCCGTCAGTAGACCAGTCAGCAAGCCACTGGATTACCGCAAGAAGTAGCGCCTTGATCTGCGCCGAATCCGGGTTAGGCAGGTGTAAGTCTACCCACCTTCCTCCGGTTTCGTTCGTTGCTAGCGTCCCTGTAATCATGGAGGGGTCGGTGCCGTTCACCCATACAGCGAACACCTGGACCCCCGCCGCTGCATCGGACACGGCCCATCCCGGCGCGGTACCCCCAGCCGCCCCGGACGACCAGGACCCGGCTAGCGGGGTGTCAGTGTCGACTGACGTAGCACCCCATGTAACTGCGCCGGAAGTCGATCCTGACGCCAGGAGAGGAACCTCTGCGTCGGTGTTCCCCGTGCTAAAGGTGAGTACAGCACGCCCTGCGTAATACTGTCCAAGAAGAAGATCAGCCTTGACGGTCGGCTGATCTTCGGTGTAACTCACGACGACGTCGGAGTCAGCATCACCCCAGGTATCTGCGCCCAGGTTGATGAAAGTCCTGGTGAACCCGAGACTGCGAAGTGCGAGTTGCATCTTCTGCGAGCCATACAGTTCCTTCTGCTCAACGACAGTGATCTTCGGAGACGAGATGGGAACGATGTACTTGACGCCTCTGTAGATCGACAGAACCTTGTCATACCAGAAGCCACTGTTCGGATTGGGTCGAAGCAGCTTGTCGTCGTTGAGCAGGGTGAGATCGAGCGTACGCCGCTCCGGTCGAGACGAGTCAACCGAGACATTCCCGTCGACCAGACGAAGAATCATCTCTTCGTCAGCCGACGGGTACCACGGAGTAGTTCCATCAGCTTCGTAGATCTCAAGACGACGAGTGATAGAACAGTTGCCTGACTCTATCGCCTCTGTCACAGAAGCCGGGGGAACAACAATGCTCACTCACCGACCTCCTGGTATGGCACTGTCACGTCACAGAACTCGTCGATACCGACACCCGCAATACGGCTCACCTGAAGGTCCCCCACCGAGACGAGCTTCACGTCTCCGAACGGAGTCCGCAGGTAAAGCGGCCTCTTGAGCTCTTTGATGTCCTCTAGCGTTTGTTTCTTCTGCCGAGCGGTTGTCGATCCCGAGTTGCGAAGCTGGGCTACGAGCGAACCGTTGTAGCCTAACCTATCACCATAGTCAGTGTGGTTGCCACGACCGATAACGTGGTAAGTCTCCGTTTCGTACTCCACGTTGTAAGAATCGGCAGTCACGTTGAACAGCCGGAAAGCGCCACCCAGGCTCAGGATCGGGTCAACGATCCAGTACGAGTCAGACTGCGGGTTGCCGTACGCGGCCGGACCTGCATCCGAGTAGACCACGTCATTGAAGACTGTTGCGCCCTGCACAAGCCGATAGCCGACCTGGTAGTTGGTACCAGGCGCCATGTAGTCGTGGTACTCGTAGTCAGTGTCATTCTCGTATACAGTGACTACATCAGTCCACTCGCCGAACTGAGCGATATCTCCGCTAGCGTCGAGGAGATTCGCCTGTCGCTGAAGGACGTACTGAGCGAAGTTCGGATCCTTGCCCGAGTCGTCCCAGGTGATAACGACGTAGCCTTCGCCCTCGACATTGTAGTGAGTCAGGTCGATGACCGGAAGCGAAGTCGGCATGGCCGGTGGCGTCCAAGATGCTGAGAAGCCGATCGGATCAGACTTGCCCTGGAATCCGATCGAGTCTGAGGCAAGTACGGTTACCGTGTACTTGCCGAGGTTATGGAAGATGGCTGTAGAGCCGTCGACCGTGTACGCCGTGCCACTTGGATCGTTGACAAGTTTGGTTCCACTATCCCAGACAGTTGCGCGGCCCTGCGTTATCAGAATTCGATACGTCTTGACCGTAGCTGAACCCGAAGTGTCAACGGTGAACTCAACGTGAGGAACTGGAGTACCGACGTCTTCGCCAACTGTCGGCGAGGTGATCGTGATAGTCGGAGGAACCTCGATCTTGAAGTTCACGCGACCCGACACAGGACCCTCTGTGTCGTAGAGGTCCCAGAGAGTTACCTGCCAGGAGATGTCTTCGTCAACATGTCCCGTCGGAATCTCGAGGAGCGCATAGTTATCTTCTGAGGTGATCTTGCCGGTATCGAGGATCGTGGACCCGTCGCTGTTCTTGATGACAACGACCTGGTACGCAGACTGTGAATCTGTATCCGACGGATCAACGAATGTCCACTTGAACATCAGCAGATCACCAGTCAGAAGACCGTTGAACGATCCGTCTGCAGGACTCATGCCAGTAGCTGACGGCGGGTGCGAGACAGTGAAGTGAGACGTAGCACCCCAAGGTCCAACATTACCAAAGACGTCTACATCTCGAGCGCGAACATATACCGTCTGGTTCGGAGTGATTGCGTGAGTCGGATCGACAACTCCGTTCACAATCCCGTCAGAACCGATCGCAGAGTTGACCTTGTCGACTACGACGAACTCACTCGGAGGAATGTCTACAACTCCGGTCGTGAATCCAGTATCAAGTGCGAACTGATACTCAACGGACAACGGTGCCTGGAAGTAAGTTGTCTGATACTTAATCCGAGACTGGAGCGTCGGAGTAGATGTGACGACATTGCTACCGCTAGCAGGGTAGACAACCGACGGAGCCTGCAAGTATTGCGTACGGACTGTTTCGAAGTAGACATGCCTGTTTGTTGCGGTTCTACTCGTGTGAATTATGGTATCACACAGACTTCCCTGACCATTACGCTGGCCACCTGACGCAAGCATGACAAGAGACTGATTGCCAATGTAGCCAATCGGAATGAACCACGTACCTCGTTGCCCAAAGACAAATGCATCTTTACTAGAGTCAAACGTAGCCGTGAAATTCAGAAGAGTCTTGACAGGGAACTGACTTGTTGAAACACCATACAAGAAGACAATACTGTTAGCCGAGCAGGTCATGCCCATGTACCGCTTGCCAATCTGGGAAGGGGTACTCGGATTAGCAAAGATCACTTCGCTGTTGCCGACGAGCTGCTGGGCGCGAGGCACGTTGAATCGAATCGCATACATTCTGCGATGCACCTCAGAGTGCATGATCCCGAGGTAGACCTCTTGCGGGTTGTCCATGTTGCGGAACCAGCGACAAAGCCTGGCTTCGCCAGAAGTGGACTTGGGGTTCGCCTCGCCTGCAGCGTAGGCGCCGATGCCAGTGTCAGGCAGTCCGACACGCAGCGTCCCGTCATCAACCTTGCAATCAGGTCGATAGATTCCGACACCGTTGTCCTTTGACCCATTGGAGCGACCAAAGGCAATGAAGAGCTGATCGTATGAATTACCGCTGTAACTCACAGGAGGAGCGACCACTAGCGACACGGACTGACAGCCTGCTACCCAGGAGTTTGAGTGAACAGTATGCGAACCCGAGACGTCCCACGATCCGCTGTTCTTGTTGAACAACCTGATTCCGTATGCCGAACCAGGACCGTTCCAGAAGACAGCAACGACGTAAGTGTTACCCGAGTCTGCTGTGTCGATGTCGAAGTCTTCGAACTCGTTATCACCAGTAAGAAGCTGAAGTTGTGACCACCCGCTCACTGACCAGGTAGAAGTCGTAACTCGACAAACCCGCAGATCTTGCTTCCCGACGCCTAGCGCAACGATGTTCAGGTTGTCCGAAGCGCCGAGCGAAGCTGACACAGAGTTGAACGAGATAGAACTCCAACAGTCAACAGTGGCTCGCAATGTCCATGACGACCTGTCAGAACTTTCATAGACATAGAGATGCTGTACCCCACCAGTTCCTTCGTCACGAATCAGAGCAAGAACATGCCCATTAGACATCGTGAAGACCTGACGCATGCCAGCATCTTGGGCGTTGTCTGTCTCTTTGTTGAGATCACGAACAATGACTGCCATTAGCCTGCCAGACTCTCCAGGTTGCTGATGAGGGTATCAACATCTTCGCCAGACTTGACATTCGGGAACTCAAGGTTTCCGTTGAAGATGAAGGTGTTATTCGTTCCGCCTCCACCGAGGCTCTTCGGGTTGAACGCTGACTGATCCTGGTACTTGGCCCAGCGCGGCGCGTACGGTCCAGTCAAGGGGATGACAGCCTCGTCGTAACCCTTGTCTCCGGCCATGATGGGTGTCCCGAGTCTCGACCCCTTCACAACACCGCCTGTGTACATCGGCAGTAGCGGGAACGGGTTGTCAGGCAGGTTGATGTCAGGCGCATGGGGAATGGAGATCTTGTCCGGGATATGGTCGTTGATGTACGTGATCCCAGAGTTGATAAAGCCCTTCATCGCACTCCACAGGTTGCTAGCGATCGACCGCTCCAAGTCGCCAACCTTCTGCAGGCCAGCCCAGAACTTGTCGATCAACGCCTTGCCAGCGTCTCCGAAGTTGCTGGCGAGCCCCTTGATCTTGCCAGGGATATCCTTGATCCAGCCCACGAGGTCAGTGAACTTGTCCTTGATGCCGCCGACGATGTCGCCGATCTTGCCTCGTGCGGTACTCATGATGTCTCTGATCTTGTCGAAGGCATCTTGCACCTTGTTCCAGAGAGGCACGAGCGCCTTCTGCCAGATCAGCGAAGCCCAACCGTACCAAGGCTGAAGGGCTGCCTTGATCCAAGGCCACCACTTGCTGATGAGATCCTTGAGCTTGTTCCAGGCGTTCTTAAAGAACTCGCCGATCGGCTTGAGCACATGGTTGTAGATGCTCTTCGGGAGATCCCACCAGAACTTGAACCACTTGATGACACCCTTGACGAGGTCTGGGATAATCGAGTGGCCTACAAGAACATCCCAAAGCCACTTGAAGAATCCGAAGATTCCCTCAACGATTCCCTCAACCACATTCAAGATCAGGTGACCCGCTGCGGTCAGAAGGTTCCAGATAATCTTGCCGAGGCCGCTGAAGATATCCAGGAAGCCCTTTTTAATCATGTCCCCATTCAGGCTGAGGATACCGATGATGACCTCGAGGGCGCCTCGGATCACACGAATGACTCCGACGAGAATGTCGCCGATGTCCTTCATGAGCGGGCCGATAACCTCGGCGACGACATGCAGGACAATCTTTGCAAGGAAGAGAAACTCACCGATCACTAGCGCAAGGATTGGCTTGATGATTGTCCAGATGTTCTTGATCGCCTTGCCGAGCGGCTTCCAGAGAGCGCCGAACTGCTTGAGCTCGGGACCAACCTTCTTCCAGATTCCCTCTAGGCCGTGGATCAGTCCGCCAGCGATGCGCTTGATGTCAGGCCCAAGCAACTTCCACGCCTTGCCTGCGATGTTGGAGAAGAACTTGAAGACGCCGGAAAGGAAGTCAATGATGTCACCGATCTGCTTCTTCGCCTGCTTCATGGTGTCACCCTTGCCGACACCACCGAAGATTGCACTGATTGGGTTCTTCATTCCCTTGAAGAGTGGGTGCGAGCTGAAGTAGTCCTTAACGGCACCCCAAGCACTCTTCGCCTTCTCGACCAAGGGCTTGAATGGGTTAAGCGAACTGAACATGTCCGAAGTCTGATTGGCGAGCTGGTCGGTGAACTTCTGGATCTGTTTGGACTGATCTTTCCAGTTCTTCCGCGGTCCGATGCCAGCGCCGCCCGTGTCTGGGAAGTTCCCCTTCTTTGCCATGTTGAAGGCTTGCATAGCGGGCGACACTGAGCCCGTAGCACCCTTCTTCTTTTTCTTGTCCATCGCTGCATTCATCTTCGACGCAGCGTCGGTGACGTTGTTCAGTGAGTCTTCGATCGCCTGGATCGCATCGTTGACTTGGTTGTACTTCGCAGTGATCTTGTCAAGGCTCTTCTGCTGCTTGTCAACCTGCTTCTGGGTCTTGTCAACGAGCGGAGAGTACTTGGCGATCTGCTGCTGCGCCTTGCCAACGCCGGCGAGGATCTGATCGAATGTCAGTTCCTTGGTGGTGTTCGCAGCCTTCTGGATCTGGTAGTTCAAGTCGTCAAACTTGAGCGCCTTGACCAAGTCGAGACGGTCGGCAGTGTGCTGGAGAGCGTCAAGGCGATCCTGCATATTCTGCAGAGCGTCGGCGTTCTGGCTGTAACCCTTCTTCTGCTTCTCAAGCGCCTTGATCTGTGCGTCATAGACACCCGTGATGTCAGACCCTGCGCCACCAGCCGCGAGGTCGTTACGCTTCCCAGAGAGCAACTCCTGGGATGCGTTGATCTTGTCCATCTTGGCTTTGAGGTCATCGAGCGACGCGCCGCCCTTGTCTGCCATGTTCATCATGGCAAGCTTCAAGCGATTCTGTGCCACCGTGTTGCGCTCGATCTGGTCGTCCATGTCCTGCATGCCCTTGAGGGGCGCACTGGCATAGTACGACAGAGAGTCTTGTGCAGCCTGAAGCTTCGCGTTGTACTTGTCGAGCTTAGCGGACAAGGCGTCGACAATCCGCTGCTGCGCCTCCATCTTCTTGTTGAGGCGATCTGCAACCGGAGTCAGGTTGTTGAGCATCTTGGTCAGCTTGTCATACGATCCTAGGATGGCCGGACCCGCACCAGCCTTCTTCAGCTCGTGACGATTCTGCTTCTGCTCCTGAACCTGCGCGTTCATGTTGATACCGGCAGTCAACTTGCCGAATCGAGAGATCTCACGATACGCAGACTGTATGTACTGCTTGATGCCGTTCAGCCTGGAGAACTGCTTAGTGACTACGTCCATGCCCTTCGTCACGTTCTCAACGAGCGAAGGCGAGTGGTGTGCGAACGGGTTGAGATACGAGAACCAGCTGTAGACAGCCTTAGCGGCAGCAGCGACAATGTCGACAACTTGAATCATTGCGTTCTGCACACCCTGCGGAAGCATGTGGAATACACGCAGGATCAGAGTGCCAAGCTGATTGAACATCTTGGCGATACCAGGAATACCAGTCCTGATATAGTTGTACGTGTTCACAACAATCTGCTTGATCTGATCGCGGAACACGTATGCGATTCCGATGATGGCAGCAACAATGACGGCTGGCCATGACAAGAAGAACTTGCCAAACCTAAGCAAGAAGGGAATCAGAGCCTTGAAGACTCCGATCACACCGGTCACGCCCGCGCGACTGAACGCGACCATCGTCAGGGCCATGCCCTTCCAGATGGTAGCGGACGCTGCGGCTGTCGTTGTCCAGATGACAACAAGTGCGGCACGCATCCTGGCGAAGATGCCTACCTGCATCACCGCACCTACAACTGCCTGCGCTCGCAACAGAGCCCACCCTGCGGCGGCGACGACCCTCAACGTTTCCCAGGTAGTAGTCCAGGCTACAACCATCGCCTTGCCGAGGACAGTGAAGATTGCGGCAATGCCCATCATCTTGCGGACAAGCCCGAACTGTGTCGCAAGGCCAACGAGGGTTACAGCCTTGAAGTACGCCCAGAGCGCAGCCCACCGAGACATGCCAGCAACCTCGGCAGTAGCCTGGATGAGCAGCCAGCGAAGCCAGAACAGCTTTGCGAAGTTGAGAAGCGTGATGAATCGCAGCATCTGAACCTTGACGAAGTCAGCTGCGAACAGCGCTGCACCCTTGAGTGCGAGGATCCAACCGCCGTTGAAGAGTCCGAAGACCACCTTGTTCCAGGTTGCCAAGAAGAGCCCAAAGCCCTTCCAGATACTCATAGACTCCGTGACGGCAACGAGGCTCGTCGGAATCAGCATGAGGATGACATCGAACAGAGCCGTGAATCCCATCATCACGGCACGAAGCGGAAGAACGATCAGCGCCTTGCCGAGGAAGCCGAACGCTGCAGCGAGGTAGCTGACCGAGACGCCCGTGACGCCGACAAGAATCTTCAGGGCGCCAAGGTATCGAACGAGTGGGCCGATAAGCGCCAGGAACACGAGGCCCAAAAGAATGAGCTTCTGAAGGTGTGGATCCATGTTCGCAAAGGCATTGGCTAGATCACCAAGCTTGTCTGCGAGGTAGATGATGAACGGAATGAGCGGCTGGATGATCTTGACGGATGCGTTCTGAAGCATCACCATCATCCGCTGAAGACTACGAGGGTCAGACTTCAAGACGGTGTTGAGCTCAGACTGCATCACCTTGAAGTTGTTGCCCGAGTCAGCAGCGGCATCGAGTGCCTTCTGATAGAACCCAGTCTTCTTGCTCATCTCGTCCATGAGGACGTTGAACTTGTTGATCTGCCAGCGAGACGCGATGACCGAGGCTGCAACACCCTTGGCTGAACTGGATAGACCTTCGAAGGCCTTGTTCATGAGGTGGAGCCGGTCGGCAGCGTTGGCTGACTGCCAGGCAACAGAACTGATGTTCAGTCCCATCGCCTTCATGATGTTCATGGAGTCCTGAGTAGGAGCCATGAGTCGAGAGTAGATGGTCTTGAGCGCGTTACCAGCGTTCGCGGCTGATCCAGTAGCAGGCACCAGCGCTGCGAGTTCTGCGGCAAGTTCCTTCGTGGAAACGCCAGCCGAACGAGCGACACCTGCGGCACGGGCGAAGCCGTCAATCAGACCACCCATTGAGATGCCGGTCTGGTTTTCGACGTTGTTCAGGAGAGCAAGAGTCGACATCAACTGCTTGCTGTTGAGGTTATACTGAGCCTGGATCGAGATAAGGCTCTGTGTCGCTGTGGTTGCGTCCATGTCGCCGATAATCATGGCTTGCATGGTGTCGTTGACAGACTCTGCAAGACGGCGACCGGAGGCACCTGCAGCAGCCCATGCCCCGGCTACCTCGTCGACTTCCTTCTTCTGCACTCCGTAGTGATTGGAGATAGCAGTGAAGGCGTCGTCGAGTGCAGCAAGCTCATTGCGCTGAGCCTGCATGGCCTTCGTCTGCGCCTCGGTAGCAGACATCGTGCCGTGCGACTGCTTGATGAAGAACTTCTGCGCGTCGTTGATCGACCCGTAAACCTTGGCGACGTGAGTGAAGGCAGCCTCTTGATCCATCGCAAACTTCGTCGCCGCACCTGCTGCTAGCAGGATGGGTAGCGTGAAGTTGTATTGAAGCTGACGACCGACCCACTGGAGGCGCGAGCCGAACTTGATCAGAGAGGAGAAGCTCGCAGCACCGAACGGCTGAGTTCGATTCATTGCGACAGTCTCTGCGCGGAGGCCACGCATCTGGCCTTGCATCGCGGCGATTGCTGCTTCCGCCTTAGCGGAGCTCACTCGCACCATGATGTTCATGTACGAGGTCAAGGGGTTTGTCCGATCTTAGCGATCTGATGTGCCCCTCTGAGTGGGCGAAAGACTTGTGCAGCATAGACTACGGCCCCGGTGCGGATCAAGCACCGGGGCCGCTGGCTAGTTCGTGTCAATGAGATCTGCCTCGACGGAACAGACCCCGCTTTCCTGATGGACCGCCCTGGTTCCGCTTCCGTTCAGCCTCTTCACGCTCTCGCTCTTCATTCAACCTCATCCAGATGTACTGGAACCTATCCAGTAAGTCTGGGTTCTGGTCGTAGATTCCACCGGCCTGTGGAAGATGGCGAAACTCCATAGCCTGGCACAACGAGAACAGTCTGATCGACGAGTCAACAGGAGGAGGAATCTCCTGCTGCTTGACGAAGAGGTCTACTTGGTCGCGGAAGAGGCTTCCCCCGCTTGACGTTCCACGAGCTGCTTGCGGACGTCGTGCAGTCGGTCGATCTCCTTGTCGATCTCGTCGACAGACATCTCCGACTGCATCCAGGGATTCGCCATGCGGATTGCGAACTCCAGGTCTTCGACGAGCTTTGGGTCGGCGACCTGGAGCCACTTCGTCAGAAGCTGCTTGGAGAAGGCAGCCTCGCCCATGACGCCACTGGCGTCAGGAGCAAAGAGATGCCAGTCGGTCACGGAGGTCTTGATGATCGCGTGCCGAGCCTCGGAGGGATCGACCTTCACGCGGGCCGACTGATCGCGGTTCACGATGAGGTCGTTGTTGGTCAGCTTCTCGAACTGAACCTTCTCGCCCTCGTTCATGATCTTGAACTTGAAGTACTGAACGCCGTCCGGGAGGTACCACTGACTGAAGGATTCAGTACCCCAATAGTCGACGACTGGAGCGCTGGCCTGCGATTGGCCGGCGACTGCTGTTTCTGTCATTTCCTATGTGCCCCTTTCGTGGGCTAGTTGGAACTACTAGTAGACGGACTTGGGGGCCAGGCCCATCCCAAACCTGGCCCCCTACGCCTCCGTCTGAGGCGGCCCATCAGGCGACGGCGGCTGCTCCGTTGACGATGGAGATGCTGCCGATGCCAGTCCCCGGGTCAGGCCGCACGGCCCTCCAAGAGATGTCGTTCTCGATCACGTCGTCGCCCGAGGGCTCCAGCGCGTAGGGCTCCAGCACGACCTTGGGGATCGTGAAGGAAAGGCTGCCCTTCGTGGTACCGGTGACGTTCTCGTACGTCTGGGCCGTGATGACGAGCTGCTGCTTCGTCGTCAGACCACCGACGCCGGTGAGACTGTTCACGCCGTAGACCGCCTGACGCCACAGGTTGCTGTCCTGCGGTCGGATCGTGAAGGACCCGTTCACCTCACGCTGCTTGGCGGTCAGATCGCCCAGGAAGAACGAACCCATCCTGAAGTCGTCGTCCTCGAAGTTGTTGTTGATGTCGAGACTGAACGACTTGGCTGGGAGCGTCACACCGTTGTAGGTGATCAGAATGTTCGTGCCGACGATCAGGGGCGAGTTATCCCAGAGGGTGTCGGCGTCGGTCGGCGTGATCCCGGCCAGCTGGAGCTTGGCGATGAGGCCAGCGGTGCCCATGAAGAACCCGTTGGCGTCCGACTCCAGGTGGAAGGTATTGACGACTGCGTCGGTGTAGTGGTACGACTCCAGGCCGGACCCGATCTTCTCCTCCACCGACAGGAACGGCAGCGTGGCCGAATCGGAGAACTCGAAGACGTGGGTGTTGGCACCGACGACAGGCGTGTCGACAGTGACGTCGTCCATGACTCCGAGCACACCCTGGATGAGGGTGCCGACCGCCTCCAGACGGACGTAGAACTCGTAGTCACCAGCCCATGAGGCGGCACCGAGGTAGGCGTCGGTCGTGTCACGACCTCCACCGATCTCCGGGTCCGTCACGAGCAGGTCACGGTTCGGACCCAGCGAGCCGGAACGCAGCTTCATGAAGCGCGCCTCGGTTGCGAAGTCCGGGTCGAAGACGCCCGGCGCGGCCTGGGTCTTGAACCCTACCTGGCCGGACTGTGAGCTGAAGCCCATGTCAGATCACTCCTTCTTCTCGGTCGCAGGGGCCGGGACCTCGCCGTCGGGAAGCGTCGCAGCGACGCTCTCCTTCTTGGAGGCGGCTTGGGCAGCGGCGCGTGCCGCTTCGAGCTGAGCAGTCAGGCGGTTCTCTTCGCCCTTGAGCTGAGCCATCGTGATCTCGTTCGAGCGGTCCTGGACAGTCTCCGCAGCCTTCTGCGCCTGCGCCTCGATCTGCTCACGCAGCTTCGCGTTCTTCTTCTGCTGCGCGTCCAGGTCCTTCTGGGTTACTGCCATCAGGACATCTCCGTTTCTAGCCAAAGGTCCAACACACTGATTGTGACGAACGTGCCCTCGATATCGTTACTCATGAAGCGCTGGTTTCTGATCCCCCAGCGTCTCATGGATTCTAACGAGTCGCCATCTGACACGGTCAACGAGCGCAACGCTACACGGAGGGGCTCGTTCCTGTAAACGACCGTGCGAACGCGCTTCGTCAAGATGCTACTAACCTGCAGTCCGCGTTGAGAATCACCATCCTTGATCAGGGTCTGAATCCCGATCTGGTATCTGTTGAGGGTTGCCTCTTGTGGGGCTACATGACCAATCTCGTACGAGTCTATTTCCGGCTCCCAGAGAGTGCCGTAGACTCCAATCGAGTAGTTGGGATCTGTGGGACGAAGGGGGCGCGGAAAGCACCTCACATCTTCGTCAATTCCAGGCAGAACAGCGGCGAGGCAAGTCACGACGTTGTTCGGGAAGACTGGATTCAGTGCAGGATCAATAGCCATCAGACCTTCATCCCCTCTGAAAGATAGTCTGCGAACATGATCGTCGCGGCTATCAGATCCGTGTCGGTCAGACCGAGAACAGGACGAGCAACCGTGCGCTCGTCTCCACGCTGGGCGACCTGAACCTTCTCAAGCAACTCGCCGGTCGGCGCTGCGCCAGGGTAAGCCATCGCAGCGCCGTACGAAGTGGGATAGGCGTTCCAACCGCTGTCAACAACCCAACGCTCAAGTTCACCAGTACGACGGTTGATCGGGTGTTCTCCACCATAGTTCTGAGAGAGACGAATGTTGACTGTAGCTTCCTTCAGTGGTGCCCACTTGCCAACGGCGTCGTCACCCTCTGCGGCAAACCGACGCCTGGCACGCTCTTGAAGGTACTCTGCTACGGGTCCACTCAGGAACGCAGAGGACAGCAATCCCGGACCTAAAAGGACCAGAAGTCGATCAAGAGCTTCCTCGGGACTCAGACCTGTGATCGACCAGAACCACATCAGACAACCCCAATACTTCCGGGCACAAGTTCAGACGAGCCATCCCACACTGTCACCGAGAGTGGAATCTCAGATGAACCATCCCACAAACTCCAAGAAGGATCTTCAGAAGGAACATAACCGACAGGAAGGTTCATGTAGTCGATTATCTCTTCATCGGTAAGGCTAACACCAAGGAAAACACGAAGATCATCAATCGGTCCGTTTGCAGCCCAAGCACTCAGTGTAAGACTACCAGGAGTGGATCCAGTTTTAGCCTGACTTCCCTTGGTGACTCCATCCTGAATCATGCGCGCATTAGCGCCATCCCAAGCAAACGCAAGATGAATCCACTCGTTTAATGTTAGAGCAGTTCCACCAACCGCACTCAATCCAGAATCTGCACGAACGTTTCCCTGAACAACTCCTGCTGGACCAAAAGAACTACGAGAATACCAAACAGTAAACTCGGAATTGGAACTAGCTCCAAGCGATCCATCAAGAAACCCAAACGCAAGAGCGTTTCCAGTAAGAACACTTGGCTTGCACCAAGCCATAATGGTGCATGCATGCAAAGCTGCCCAGCCGCCTAGAGAAAGAGACGAGATCAAGCCGCCTGCTGTGTGGCCAGCTCCTATGACTCCACCAACAAAGTCGTGTCCATTACCAGACTGATCAGATCCGTCTGTATCAAACGAATACTCAGCGTCAGGAACAGTCATCACGGAGTCCTGACGATAACAGTCCCCGCTGCAGTCCCACCTGGAATAGGATCAGCAGAACCAAGAACAAGTACATTTGATAAACCAGGATCACCCTGGTCGCCCTTTAGGCTCGCAAGCCACTCTGCCTCTGTTCCATTGAACCCGTTTGACACTGCAATGTCGTATGCAGAAGCACCTGGATCACCTGGATCACCCGGAGTGCCTGGATCACCTGGAGCGCCTGGGTCACCTGGATCACCTGGGTCGCCCTTTGGGCCTTTGAGATTAGTAACAAGTGTCCAAGGCATCTACGCACTCCATACATACAAGTCGCCCGAAGTGCCATCGAGATAAAGAATGTCATCTTCGTTAGCTGGGGGACCAGTAGGAGCGCCGCTACCTTCGGTAATTCCGCCACTTTCAACAATGATGGGCACTTGATTCTCGATCACGTCAGTGTCGTACGGCTTTGCAGGAGGAATCATTCCAGGCACTGTCGGCGGCGGAACAGGGTAGAGGGGAGTCGAGTATCGGTTGTAGAAGTTCTCAACGAGTGAGTAACCATCTTGATTGACGAAAGATAGCTTCGTATTGTCGAGTTCGGTGGCTTCGTCACCGTCACCGAGGAGGGGGATCTGCAACTGGATCTTGCCACTACAGATGGCTTCCAGGAGGTCCGTCGCCTCTTGCCACATACTCTTACCGTACGCCTGAAGCGCACGATCCTCCCCACCAGCGGCCTGATCCATGAGGATCCGACCGCTGGCGAGGAGTTGGTTGATCTTCTTGAGGAGGAGCTTGGAGGGGCGGACAGCAGCGGTAGCAGCTTCGTCCGTCTCCAGTGCGGTAAAGTCCACCGGCGTCTTGTAGGTGTGACCGATCTCGGCGTCGATCTCATCTGATGCGAGGTCAACCATCGCCTGACCGTCCCCGTACTTCGCCGCTAGGGGAATGTCTCCGGTCAGGAGGTCAGTCTTATCGCAATACGCCACTCCAAGCTCCTCGCTCAATTACCTCAGGTCAGCTCTCGCTGCCCGAGGGTGAGGACGGGGAGTCGCTCGGGGGGGAGTCGGACCCCCCGCCCTCGTCTTCGTCGTCGAGGCTGTCAGGCGTCGACGCCTCCGGGTCCTTCGCGTTGACGAAGTCATCGGCGATCTCGTCGTCGACTCCTTCCCCGACACCCGGCTTCTCCGTCTCCGAAGAGTAGGTCTGGTACTCCGGGTTGACCCCGACGTAACCAGTCCTGTCCACGTCGCCGTAGTCGCGCCCACTGTCGGACTCGTCGGCCTCGTAGATCTCGGCGGTGGAGAGAACCTTGGAAGAACGGTTCTCGTTGGCCCGGCGCTCCTCGGCGTCGAGCTGGGCGGCGGACGGAGCGTACTGAGCCTCGTCCTCCTTCTTGCGGCTTCCAGCGGCCATGTCTCTCAGATCCCTTCAGTCACTCGGTCACGGTGACGGCGTAGGTGAGGTCCATGTGCGGGAACACCGGGAAGGCCTTGATGCCGGTACCGGCGTCCTGGCCCCACGGGTCCGTGGTCGACTTCTCCCACTCGTAGAAGCCGGGGGTGAACCCGCCCTCCGGGTGAGGCGAGGTCAGGGTCTTGGCGAACCCGATCTCGGTGTCGTCGATCTCGTTCACGTCCTCCTGGTTCGGCAGGAAGACCATGCGGCCCTCCGTGAAGAAGCGGTTGTTGGTGACCGTCTTCGAGCCGACCGGACGAGTCCGGTAGACGTTGTCGTCCAGGATGAACTTGACCCCGGTGGCGTTCTCCACGACCTGGCGAGCCGCGTCGGGACCCCAGCCGTCGATGAGGTAGTTCAGGTCGGGCGGCTCCAGGGAGCCACCGGGCTGAACCGCTCCACCCAGACCAGCGCGCTGGCTGAACTTGGAGGAGTTCACGATCCGGCGGATGACCTTCTTCGTGGTCAGGATGCGATCCATGCGGACACCGTAGGTGTCGTACATGTACTCCTGCACGTCGAGAATCATGCCGATCGGGTCGTGCGTGTCGGCCGACCAGTCGGTCACACCGTCAGTGATCTGGTCACCCAGGTCGTTGGCGGCGTTGCTCGCCGACTGTGCGGCCGGACGGCCCCAGTCGATCGAGAACTTGATCTTGCCGTCGTTGTACGCCAGCAGGCCGGTGTCGAGCGAGCTCATGATGAGCCAGTTGATCCGGTTGTCCAGCTTGCGCCGACGACGACTGGCGTCACGGGCGAACTTCGACGCGAAGTCCTCGAGCATCGAGCCGACAGTGAGCGGCAGGTCGCCCGCCTTCATCGCCTCGTAGATACGCAGGAACTCCCGGTAGCGGGTCACGTCCGAGGCGTCGTAGTGGTCCTTGAGGGCCCAGTCGATCACCGACGCACGGCCCTCTCCGACGACCACGTCGTCCTTCTGAGCCAGCTCGGACTCGGCGTCCTCGGCGCGTGCCGGGGCCAGTCCGTCCGTCTCGCCAGTGATGTACTGGAAGATCACGTCGTCCGTCGCCACGTCCAAGAACGGGGCGAAGTCCAGACCCAGGTGACCCTGGGGGACGGGCATCTCTCGGATCTGACCGAGGGACACCTCCTTGCGGATGATGCGGTCCTGACCGATCGCAGTCGCGTTGAGGAACTGCGTCAGGGTGTTGCTGAAAAGCTTTACACTCATAGCAGACTCCTTACTTGAACTTGATGTCGAGGTTCTTCTTCCCGACAAGCGCGGCTGCGGTCGTGTCACCGAGAGCGCCACGGACACCCGTGACTCGCTCGAAGCACCAACCCTGGACGACGGCACCTTCGTAGGTCACAGCGACCTCGACGTCTCGCTCCAGCAGCTGCCAGGGCAAGAAGGTGTCGTTGATGCCGACGATGTTCGTCAGGGTCTGACGGCCATCGGTGGCGTTGACGTCGTACGGCCCGATCTTCCCGGTGTCGCCTCCGGAGGTGATCTTCGCCATGACTTCACCAGACTGCAGAACCTTCTGGTTTGCCACGCCGTTGACCGTCTCCAGGGCCACAGTCGAAGCCGCAACAGTGTACGACTCCTTCCGAGGCTTCGGGTCCGTGGAGCGCAGGTAGACGTTCTTGCCGAACGGATCCGGCTGAGTACCCGGCCCCTTGGTGAAACTAGCCATATCGGCTGCTCCTCAGGACTCGTTGTTTTCGGTGGTGGGTGTTGTTGCTGTCAGCTCTGGGCCGCATTGAGAGCCTGGAGCTCGATCCAGGACGGGGTCTTCTCGACCTGGTCCTGGGGCATCGACCGCTGGTGCATGGACACGATGCCTTCCAGACGACTGCGCTTCTGCTCCGGCGTCTCCGAGGAGTTCGTCAGACCAGGAACGGGCGTCACCTGGGTCCCACCGCCTTGGGTGTCAGGGGCGTGGTTGTCGAACAGGCCGATAGCGGGCGAGGACTCGTAGGAGGCCTTGAACGCGTCGAACTGTGCGTCGGACATCGCCGGGGTGCTGCCATCGGCTGAGCCGTTGACAAGCGCCACGAGGCTGTCCACCTGCGGGGCGGGGATCTTGTTCGCAGCCGCCAGACCCTCGACGAAGGAGACGCGATGCGCCGCCGTTGCCTCGGCCTGTGCCTGCGTGGTCTTGTTGATGTATGCCTGGATCGCGGCCTGGTCGGTGACCATCTTGCCGTCGATCATCACACCCTGGAAGGCGTTGGCACTGTTCGCGGGAGGCGTCGCGGGCTCGGAAGCCGGGGCCTCGTCGCTGCCGGGAGTCTCCGGAGCCTCGCTGGGCTCGGTGACCGGCTCGGTCGGTGGCTGCTCGTCGGGGACCGGTGCAGGGGTCACAGCCGGGTCCGTCGTCGCCTGAGGCTCGGTTGCGCCCTGGGCCATGTCGTTCTCCTTCTTGTGGTTGAGCAGAATCCTCTGCTGGACACGCAGGGGGGACTCTGCTTTCGCCCTGCCTGCATGGTTGTAGAAGGACAGGTCCCACTTGTTCGTGGCAGCCTGAGCCTCCTCGTCCGCTGTGTCCGTCACCTCGTCCGCGAGCCCGGCATCGACCGCCTCGCGTCCGTTGTACCAGACTTCTTCACGCATCAGATCGCGGAAGCTCTCTTCGCTGACATCAGTGAAGCCACGCCTCTTGGCAGCCTCGGCGTAGATGTCAGCGATGTTGTTTGAGAGGTTGCTCAAGACACGAGCTGTGTCGAGCATGTCCTGCTCGTTGCCGTACGCGAAGGCGATGCCGTCGTGAATCATCATCTCGGCATTGCGAGCCATGATCAGCTTGGTGCCGCCCTGAGCGATGAAAGAGGCAGCACTGGCTGCGAGTCCGTCGACGTAGACGTGAACCTCGGCCTTGTGCTGCCTCAATGCGTTGTAGATCGCCAGGCCATCGAAGATCTCGCCACCCGGCGAATTCAGGTGGAGCTCCAGGAGAGGAGCGTCGATCTTGTTGAGCTCCTTGACGAAGTCCGCAGCCTCAGTGCCCCAGAAGCCGATCTCGTCGTAGATGTAGACCTTGGGAGTCTCACCATCTTCGTTGACGAAGTTGAACCAGTCGCCTCTTGGAAGGTCACCAGTCCGACGCATGGTGAAGCTCGGACGGGGCAGTTTGCGCATGCGGGACACCTTACATGGTATCCCTACCGACAACGCAACTACCAAGCGTTAGCCGATTACCGCGACAGGTAGATCCTCGTGAGTCTCTTCCAGCTCTGCCTGCTTGCCAACGATGCGGATTACATGCCAGCGAAGACAGTTCCTGCATCGGATCTTTACGATCCCGCCTTCGACAACTAGTTCACCGAAGATGCGACGAGCCTTCCAGATCTTCACATGGACGTAGAGGACATCCTTTGAGTCGATCCCGTAGGTCGCAAGAAGTGGGGTGCGAGCGCAGAAGCATCGCAGCTCGTGTTCACGGCGCGGCATCGACGAGGATCCTGTTCACCATCCAGTTCATGTGCCCGCTCAAAGCACTCATGAATGACTCTGGACTGTCATAGGTCGCCGCATAGTCGTTGAGCAGAATCTCAAGCTTCTGGTAGAACTCCCTGGTAGCACCAGCAGCATTCTCGATGCCAGCGTCAACTAGCGCCGACTCGAACTTACGCTGAAAGCCGAGGCTGAATTCGGTTTCGCGGATCTTTCCGCGCTCGAAGGCGTTGTAGACCTGCTGCTCGATTCGATCACTCAAAGACCCGACTACCAATCGAACCGTAGTCCGATTCTCTGTAGCGTCACCCGCACTCCCGGCCCCACCATCGGGTGCCTGGGAGGGCTGGGTGGGATCTCCGGGCTGCGCCGGGTCGGCGGTGAGCGTCTTGACCTCTGTGAGGCTCAGGCCAGCGATCTCTCCGAGCTGCTCTAGGTCAGCCTTGACCCCACCCTTGGCGATCAGTGCGCGAACCACGTCACGAACCAGGTCTTCGTTCTCAGCTCCGAGGCGACGGAACCTGATCTTCGGCAGAGACGCGTTGGTTCCGAAGTTAAAGTCACGCATCGGCTTGAGCAAGTACCAGTTGACATACTCACGCCAGTCACCTGCGACAGCGTTCAGCATCCAACGGTAGGTCATGCCTTGAGTGTTTCCGAGGTTGTAGGAGCCGACCGACGCGGTACGCATCATCAGAATGGGCGTGAAGAGCGCCAGGCTCTTCTCCTCGTCAAGACGAGTCATGTACCGCTCAAAGTCAGCACCCCTCATCTGCGATTCCAGGTACTGGATCTGGTAGTCGAAGTCTGGCTTGCTCTCGGAGTCTGACCAGGCTGTCTTGTCGTTCGGAAGAACGACAGCAGATCGGTTCCTGAGCTGCCCCAGGATGATCTCCATTGCCTGGTTGCCCTTCATCTCCTCGCCCATGAAGCGCAAGTCGTCATCGAAGGGGGCACGACCGATGGGGGTCGGCTCGCCGTAGCGCTCGAAGTACCTGTTGGCGAAGAGGTGAAGCAGGATCGAGAAGAACCAGGGCTGGAACGCAGGTCGAAGAAGCTTTCGACCTGAGTAATTCCCGTTCTCCATCAGGCAGGGATACCAGAAGGAGTTGTCTACTGGAACCGTCGGCCCGAGAAGCTGCTTGATCCCATCGAAGACCGAGATCTTGTGGGTACCAATCCCGTCCTGCTTCTTCCAGTTGACATGAGACATCTCGGGTACAAGGTCATGCACCTTGTCGATGACGATGCGACGAGAGCCTACGTCGTTGTTCCAGTCGATCACGTTCGGCGAGTACCCAGCCCAGAACGCTTGAGACATGGACCGCACGAGCGGGGTCCACATGTTCTCGATCTGCTCGGTGTAGAAGGTCTTTTGCTTGGTGTCGTCACACTCGATGCGCCAGTCCATCTGATGCAGGAGGAACGTCAGAACAGCCAAGGAAGCGCTGATCTGGTAATCGTCACGCATCTGTCGGAAGTCACCGACGTCGAGACGGTCCAAGTCGAACATGATCGCACCACCGCCCGGCAAGCTCATCACTTGAGCGTTCGGGCCACCCCAAGCGGCGTACTTGTCGCCGACGGTTGGAGCAGGCGCCTTCTTGTTCTTGAAGGCCATGTACTTGTCGATGGGCTGCCCGTTCGGGCCGACCAGCTCGGACATGCAGTTAGTCCCTTCGGAGGGAGCCAGGCATAACCGATAGACCGCCACTCAGACTCGGGGGGACTGGTGCTCTCAGGCCACCCTGCCCTAGGCCAGGCATATGGTATTGACCGACTTGGTATCCGTCTGTACCCGTTTGCACCGCTTCTCGGCGTTCTCGGGCTTCATCGAGGGAGCTTACATTACGGCGGTATGACCTGTCACCCATCAACCGATACACAACGCCAGCCATAGCATCCGCTACGTCTTTAGAGCCAGACTCAGGGTGGTCAACCTTGCGGTCGTCTTCCTCGAGCTCGCTCAGTTCTTTCACTGCGATCTGCAGCTTGTCTGTATCACCCTTGTAGAGGTAGGTGATGTACGGCGGGAACTCGATGCGATCTTCGTAGATGGCGTCACGGAGATCTTCGTATGGAAGTTTGGAGCGATCTACCGATACGTACTCTGTGCGGAACTTACGCTTCCGCAACTGCTGCTTCGTCTCGGTCGACTGGAATCCATCCATTGACACGCAGGCGATCTTGAAGCCAAGGTCATCCCTGATGTGGTAGATGATTCGCCTGACTTCTTGCAGCAAGATCTCAGTTCCGGGCGCAGCCTTGATTCGCATGAGGAAGTCGAAGACGATGTACGGCTTCATCTCACCGTCCAGATCGACTACCTCGGCTACGTGGCCCATAGCCAGACCAAGCGCGTCTCCTTGAGCCGAGTACGCTGTGTCGACGTGGATCGCACGCTTCAAGCTGTTCTTTGCCTTGAACCAGTTTGCGAACTGCGGCCGCACCGGATCGTCCGTAACTGGCGAACCAAGATTGTCGTACCTTTCGGACCAACGCTCTACCGCCTCCTCGATCTTGTAGACCAGTGAGATAAACGGATCGCCAGCTGCAGGCGGAATGCCAGCAAGATCTCGTAGAGCCTGCTCGGGCTTGGTTTCGAAGTTCTTTCGGTAGACATTGGGAATCTCCATCAAAGATTCGCTGCCCCCCGAGATGAGGGTAGCAGCTCCGGTGGGGACGATCTCTTTGCGCTTTACGTCGTACCAGAACGAGTCGCGTGACCCGTCAGGCTTGAGGAACTTGTGCCATCCGAGAGATTCCCAGATGGTCATGCGGACGGTATGCGCGTTCTCTTTGTCGGCTCTGAGTTCCTTGTACTTCTTGGCCGCGAAGCCGCTAGCCTTCTTCATCTGGCCTACGACAAGCAGGAAGCCTCGGTCACCAAACCGAGAGTCGATACGAGAGTTGATCGTGTTCCAGCCGGACTCCGCGTAATCACGTTCTTTCGTGACCTTGTGCGAGTCGGCCTCATCGAGAATTCCACCCAAGATGTTGTAGCCTTCGAAGGTGGTTTCAGCCGAGTTGCCTGGGAGAACCCAGATGTCTTTGTCGAACCGAAGCTGATTCTTGAAGTTCGGATCGAACATCGCGTTACGCTGGAACCAAGGCGAGTATTCAATACGAGCCTTGATGTCACCGAAGACGACCTCCTTGGCCTGGTCTTCGGAAGTCGACATCTGCATGAACGCGATACGAGAGCCGGGAAGCAGCTCGTAGAACTCCTGTGGGTTCTTCAGACAGAGAACCCAATGAACCATGTACGGAAGAATGATCGAGGCCATCGTGGTCTTGCCGATACCGATGGCGCCTGTGAACATGGCCCAGCGGTAAACAGCGATCCGCTCGCCATTGACTTCCTCGCCGAAGAGCTCGACGAGTTCGGCGCGGACGCCAGGCCGCACACCCTTCTCGATGTTGAGATACTCTTCACCGAGGAACTCCGTGATAGAGGCAGGCATCTGCTCAAAGTCAGGATGATCCTGAAGCCACTTGAGCTCGTATGCAGCCCTAGCTGGATCGAACGCTGTCATCGGCCTTCTCGCGCTGGTAGTAAGGACTACGCCAGATGACAACGTAGAGCTGAAGAATGGCAGTGAAGAAGACCACCCAGACTCGCCAACCACCGGCGATGTCGTCGTAGATGATGTCTCCGATGGTGATGCAGCCGACAGTACACCAGGTAAGGTTCATGAACCTGTCCCAGTAAAAGTTCTTGCGATCTACGAGCATCTTGAACGTGCCTCGATAGAGCAGGATCATGAACGAGATGAACAGAGCAATGAAACTACAGACACGGACTGTGTCGTAGGACCAGAAGTCACTCATTTACGACTCGCTGTTCTGGCAGTTCCTGGGTTACAGGCCCGCCGGTCATCTCCAGCAACATTCTCTCGAACATCGCGGGCGTGACCTGATCACGCGGGATGCCCTGGCGCTCCAGTTCGGCCAGAACCGCGGCACCTAGCTCCTTCGGCGAAGATCCCGCAACTGCGGATACCTTGCCGTTGTTGATAGTGACGAGCGGCTTCGAGAGTGTCGGGTCAACCAGCTTGGCAAGTTTGATTCCGTTCCCGAAGATCGAGTTCATCATCTTCGTAACCTCGGGGTCGAGTTCGCCAAACTCTTCCTCAGACTCCATACCGCGCTGAAGGCGGTCGGTCTGAGCGGCTAGGACAGTCCCGAGGCCGTCGATAATCTTGGATGAGTCCCGGGACTGGAACATCTTGGCCAGCGCGTTGGATTCGGTACCTTGCACGCTGCACACCGCGCCTTCCCGGTAAAGTTTGCAAGTGTTGGACAGGGAGCATGAGTCGCAGTTTATCATGTCCCCTTCCTGTACCTCGACCCGGAAGTCAGAACGGGTTGCTGAAGTGACAGGAACAACGGTCATCGGAGCATCAGGGTCGACTGTCGTCGAGCCCCTCGTCTTGATCTTCAAGTTCTTGGTGAAGTTCTCGCCGGCCCACCGAGCCGACTTGATGTTGAAGATGCATCGCTCGGATGGAACCTTGAGGTCGGTAACGCTCATTCCCAGCAGGTTCACCCATTGGAGCTGGCCCACTGTTCGCGCGTAAGCCAGTGTCTTTCCGTTTGGAAGATTGACCTTACCGTTAGCAGCGTCTGTACGGGGGTCAACATCTGCGGCCCCGAATCCCATACCGAACATGACACGGTATGAGTAAGACCCATGAAGGAGGAGGATACAGTCGCTGTACTCTTCCTGAAGTTCACGAAGGTTGCGGTAGAAAGGTCGATTCGCACCGAGCTGAGCATTCGGGAGATTAGTAACCACGACCCGGTGCGGCTGGCCAACCACAGGACGCTCATCCAGAGGTACAGCTGCACTACAAGCATCAGCGTCAAGGCCAATCGGAGACGAGACCATCTCTTCAAGTACATTGAAGTTCTCTCCGTACTCCCAGGTGGGGTAAACAGCCTTCGGCTTAGCGATGTTGTGTTCGAGGTCGAGGTGCGCAGTACCCTGAGTCCCTATGCAGAGGATCTCGACATCTGCATCTTCGCCAAAGTACAGCTTGGCATGCTGGACGGGGTCGATGCGCTTCTTAACGAGCATGCCTCGATCCCAAACGACACGAAAGGGTCCGCCAACCTCGGCGAGCTGCCTCACGTAGTTGTGAGGGTTGCGGAACCACACCTCGGTCATGTGCTAGAGCATAGGCACACGCTGCGCGATAGGGCAACCCCCACGCAGCACGACGCCCGGCCAGCATGGGGGATACCTGACCGGGCGTCTGTGGCAACCCGGTACCACCTCGCAGCAGCGGCAAGAGGACTCCAGGCAACCTCAGCCTACGCTATCGGTGGTGATCCGGCTAGCCCCGGTCATGGACACGCGCCATTCCCCCCGATAGGGTGGGAACCGGCAACCCAGCATACTCGACTCCGGGGGATTCTTTGTCTCGTGAACTCGCAAAACAGTACGCCTCTCGCTTCATCTGCCGATCTGACGTCAAGGCTATCCAGCTTGATAGAGCAGGTGGAGGACTTGGTCCTGGGGACTGGTTTCCAGATACCCGAATCAACATCGAGCGACGACCCAATTCTCCTCATCTCCCTCTCGGCTTCTCGATGGACCATCTCCTTGCGCACATCGCCGGGGAACGAACTTATGGTCACTACCTCCTCTCGTCTGAGTCAGAAGCCAAGGTCTTCGTCTTTGACATCGACATCAGCACCCGAATCAACCCCGACACAAAGAGCCCTGAAGGAACTTGGGTTGACTTTGAAACCGGAGAAGTTCACGATGGAGTCAACCCCCTCCTACTATGGGGTACACGGACCAGGGAAGCTGCTCCCGCCAGAAACTGGCTCAAGTACCAGCTGAAGATGATTGGGCATCGGTTCGCCGATGAGATCCGAAAGATCGGCGTAGACTGCGCCGTCGCCTACTCGGGACACAAGGGCATCCATGTGTACGGCTTCACCGGTAAGATGCCGGCGTCAGAAGTCAGAGACGGTGCGATGCTGGTCCTCGACAGAATGGGCGAGTTCGAGCCCTACCGTGGCCAGAACTTCTGGCGTCACAAGAATCCCGAGCCGGAACACGGCTTCCAGAACTTCTCCATCGAGGTCTTCCCAAAGCAGACCTCGCTCGGAGACGGCAAGAGCCTCGGCAACCTCGTGAGGCTACCTCTCGGAGTCAACCACAAGGCGCCTAAGGATCCCACGTTCTTCTTGGACATGACGGCTCCACTTGCGCAGTTCACTCCTCACCCCGACCCGGTCGAACTGCTCAAGACAGGCAATCCCTTTGAATGACTTTGCTGATCACGAAGAGGAACTCTTCCCGATCACAGACGAGGCTGACCTTCTCAAGAAGGTGCCGGAGCTTGTAGACAAGCCCAAGCCATTCCACCACCTCCATGAACTCTGGGACTTCTGGGACTTCCTGTCCAAAGGTCCTACCGAAACGACGATTCAGTGCCGCGACGCACTGACGCGCGATATCACTGAAATGGGGATCAGTGACTGACAAGCCCAAGTCCTTCTCTGAGATGAGGAAGGAGCTCGCAGCGTCTCGTGGAGAGACGCTAGAGACTCCACCTCAACTCAAGTCGGTCCCGAAGGTCGACGATGACCTGATTCCAGACGTGCTGTCTCACGACCGCACAGAAGAGGATATCGAGATTGACTCGATCGTCGAGCGCATCGACGTCCTCGACGCTTATCGGCGCTGGATCGGCAAAGAGGTAGACGAGAAGACCGTATCACGCAAGGAAGGCGTGATGGTGTCTTGTCCGAACCCAGATCACCGCGACAAGCACCCGTCAGCCTGGATCAACACAGATAACCGAACGTGGTTCTGTGGCGGGTGCCAAGAAGGTGGCGATGTCTACGACCTGGCAGCCATCCACTTCAAGTACGACAGGCCCGGCTACAAGGACGGCGCGACCTTCCACCAACTCCGGAAGGAAATGGCCGAGGCTTACGGCTACAGGTTCAAGACCGTAGCCGGTAAGGAAATCATCTGGCGCGAGGAGGAATCACCCGCTTCGGGTGATGCGCTCACCGCCGATAATGTGCTGCTCGAGGAGCGGGAGCAAAAAGTCTCGGAAACGCCTCCTAAAACCCACGACAAGGTCACAGTCCTTCACGAGAAGGACGTAGAGGAATTAGCAGACGCAGCGATCTCGTATCCGATCCTGGATTGGAAGAAGATCGTACCTGAAGAAACCTTCCTGTACGAGTACATGGAAGCTTGCACCAATGATGATTCCCCCGAAGAGTATCACTTCTGGCACGGTTTACTGGCTCTCGGTCACGCAGTCGGAAGGAATGCTTACCTCAATGATACACGCCCTGTTTACGGCAATCTACTTGTATGTCTTCTTGGGGGTACTGGTTACGGCAAGTCTCGTAGCCGAGCTTGGCTCGACGACGTTATTGAAGAGGCCTTGCCTTTCAGTGACACAGGACTGGATACTACTGGTACTAAGCTGGTACCTGTGCCGGCATCTGGTGAGAATCTGATTGCACAGTTCCAGCACATCGCGCATGACCCTAGCTTCCCCAAGGGCACACCCGAAGTCCGTACACCAGTGAACGGGATTGTTGACTATGACGAGTTCGCAGGACTCTTGCAACGTGCGAACCGACAGGGTAGCACCCTTAAGCAGATTGTCATGGGGTTCAGTGACGCTCGAAACAGAATCACCAGCAGTAGCAATACTGGCGGTACTTTTGAAGCGTATCGTCCCTTCTGCTCAATTACGGCTAGCACCCAGCCCAAGGCAGTCCGACCCCTTCTGTCACGCACCGACACGTCGTCAGGTTTCTTGAACCGTTGGATATTCGTCGGTGGCCCCCGGAAAAAGAGGGAGGTCATGGGTGGCTCCCACAGCGTCATACGGGTAGACCTGGGCGCTGCAATCGAGCGGCTCAAGAAGGTCCGGGGATGGGGTGGCGTAGAGCGCGACGTCAGGTTCACAGAAGAAGGGATGGACGAGTTCGAGAGATTCATCCGAGCCCGAGTCTATCCAGTCCAAGAGACTGACGAAACCGACCTGCTTCAGAGGCTTGACCTCACAATGAAGCGGTTGGTGCTGCTGTTCTGCATCAACGAGAAGACGACCGAGGCGACCGAAGATATCGTCAAGCGTGTCGAGCCAGTCCTGTCCTACATCATCGACAACTACGGGATCTTGAACGCCGAGATCGGTGTTACTCAGATGACTGAGATCACCGACAATATCCTGGCGCAGATCGTGAAGATCGAACACAGCACCGGACGCGGAGCCTCGGCCCGCGAACTAGGCCAGAGACTGAAGAGAAAGAACTACTCGCCAGACCTAATCAAGAGAGCGCTTGAGACGATGGTCGCTCTCGATTGGATCGACATTGAGAAGAAGAAGGCCGCAGGACCGGGCAGACCTACGATCCGGTATACGGCGGTGAACCAATGAGTATTCCGGCCATTCCTGGTGCGGTACCCCGAGACGCTCTGTCTGACACAGAGCTCGGCGAGCTGTGGCACCAGCTCTGCGTTGAGATCATGAACGAGAAGTACGCGGGCCGTAAGCACGGCAACCGCAGAACTTACGACGCAGGCTGCCAGGGACCGCTGTGCAAGAAAGCATCCCGAGAGCACGGAAGGCGCCGCGTTTCAGCAGCGCCTTCCGCGAAGTACCAGCACCTCGATCTGATCATCGAAGCCTGGGGTCCGATCGCTAGGGATCGTGTGGAGACGGCGCGAGCTCGTCTCCTCGAAGAGATTGCGCCAGCGTCCTAGCGTCCATAATCTGGTGGGTGTAGCACTTCCCGCTCTTGGAGTTGTGCAGATCACAGTCGACCCACGGGACATGTACGCCTGAGAACGCGCCACGAGCTGGCACATAGAGGCGCATGAGCACCTGCTCCATATCCTCGGAGTTGGCGTAGCCCTCGCCAGGCTCGGCAACCTTGTTGCCGTTCTCGGCTACGACACCCCAGCGGTACTCGTGGTTATTGTCGGTGTACGTGTGAAGCGTATACATCAGTCTGCGAGCTCTCGGACCGAGTAGACACCGTGCAGGATGAAGTGGTCTGTGAACAGCTTATGCTTGCGGTCGTCCCAAACCTTGTACTCGAGTCCCTTGACGCGGTGGTCAGGGTCGAACGAACTGATGATGTCGAGCACCGTGCCACGGCTGGTGTTGATGCCGTGAGTTTTCGGGTGCTTGTTCAGCTCGTCGGCTAGGGTGGTGAGCGGCTTGCCCTGGAAGACGTCGATCTTGTCGTCGTGCTCGTTGGTGTCGGCGTTGTAGAAGACCAGCTTCTTGCCCGCACCGTGCTTGTGAGCCCACTTGGCAACACCCTTGACCATCGGGTCGTTATCAGTCTTCGACGCCTGGATCGACCTTCCGGTGAGCCAGTGACCCGCTCCCACGGTGATCAGACCGAGGTTTGAGTCCTTGGAGACACCGCTCATCCAGGTCGTACCGCGCGGAGAATGCGCGCCCTGAGATGGCGAAAGACCGTGAGTGCCCTGAATGTACGGGCCGTCGTAGCCGTGCTCGAAGCCTCTGAGCATGTCTCCATTCATGGCGACCCAATCGCCGTACTGATGGAAGAAACCATGGAAGCCGTGCCTCTTGGCGCTCAACATGAGCAGATCGCGCAGGTCGTGGTTGTCGGCACTGGCGCCCGACTCGGTGCCGGTGACGATCCAGGCGCCGGTGTCCACGGCGATGTCGAACACAGCCTCTGCGTCGTGCTTGTGATGGTCCTTGTTGTCTGAGAATTGCATCGAGTTGTGCTGGATGACTAGCTCTACAGTCTTGGCTGGCATCGTGGAGGTCTTTTCTTGAGAGAGTGGGCCGAGTTCTCAGGGTACGCTCTGCACCCCGATCCTGTCCAGTACCGCACTATATCGGCGCTCAGGGCGAGTCTAGAACAAGATTACCCCAGTCAAGCACCAGCCGATATCGGCGCAGTATTGTCTGAGAAAGCACGTAGATTCCCACCAGAAGCGTGTGCAAACTGCTCTGTCAAGCGGTTATTGTTGCACAAACCAAAGATATTCCAGTCTTTTCGTAGACAAAACTGTCTACGAAATTCTGATCCCTAGACATATCCCATACTTTGGCCGCGATGGCGTCACCAGGCGCCGCGCAGACTGTGATCTTGAGGGAAAAGCCGGTTCGATGCCACCATACCAACCGCGCCACCCTAGCCACGCCAGTCACAGGGGTAACATCTTGTCCCAAAGTTTTGTATTAACCCAGATCTGAAAAAACGGGCAAGACCTGTCTACGAAATTCCGACATGTACCCTTTTCGTAGACGCGTGTCTACGAAAAGGTCACGTAATTGTCTACGTAATTCGACACGCGATGTGACCTGCATGTTCAACCGATTGGTTGTAGATGCGCTAGGCGGGGGCGGGCAATTACGTAGACACCCTGTACCCCCTAACACACAAAGACACCAGTCCTCATTGGTACAAACTGCAAGTCTAGACTCACGTCTGTCCGGCCATTGTCTAGGCTCGTCTTTGGTATAACAAGATGCTCTCCGTAGGGGGGGCCTAGGGTGTCTACGAAACCCCTAGATCCACCCCTAAACCCCCTCTGACCTGCAAGGAAATACGTAGACAATTACGTAGACATTACGTAGACAATATCGTAGACATATCACTCTCATTCTGTACACGAAATTCTGATGATCTAGTCCTATGGATGCAGTCACATCTTTGGTGTGGGATGACCTTGGTAAAACTTTATGCGCACGCGATGGCCTCTAAGGCGAGCACGCACCACCCCCGTCGACTTTTTCTAGGGGGGGTGGGGTAGGGCATGCCGAAAGACGTGTAACAGACTAGACATACTACGCCGATAATCGACATTATCGGTAGACATACTAGAAAGACGTGACATAGGTGCGCACCCCTATGTCGACTTGTTTTATCGTCTTTCGGAATGCGTTTATCGGAATGCGTTTATTAGTAGGCGCGACCGATATCGAAAGAATGCGTTATCGGAATACACACAACTAGCGTTATGAAAGCCGTTATCAGAACACATTACCGATATGCGCCATAACACAATACAGAATGCAACGGATAGGGTTACGACTAACCGCATTCTGATTGCACCATATCCATTGTCGACTTGTTTTATCGACTTATTCGATAACCCGTTTGTCAATCCCATGTCCACATATCGGACACTGGTCTAGACCAGTCCACATATCGGACACTAGACATTGACCTATTGTCGACTGTTTCACAAGACTAACGCGGATCACCCGATGCACGGTTTGTCAACCACATATAGATTCTCACGAAACTGGTCTAGACCAGCCCCGATTCCGACCTATAGGCACCGACTTTTGGGTACGATGTCCGTAGGGCATCGCGCCCACCGGGCCACCGGCCCGGCCACTAGATAGGATCCGACTCATGATCGACTACACCGCAATCGACACCACCGCAACAACCGCCGCCTACCGTGCGGCCGACGCGTCCGAAAAGGCACGCATGCGGGCCGCCGCATCGGACGCCATCACAACCGCCGTGTCGTCGGGTGACATCGCCGCCGCGCAATCGGCGGTTGCGCACCGCGACGCGATGACCGTTGACCGAAAGTCGACCACCGAGGTCGACTATGCCGCACGCATCGCCGACCATGCCGCAACGTTGTACGCCGCCTATGCCGCGATTCTGTCGGGCGCCTACGTGTTGCCCGACGGTGTGTCCGTCGACGTCGACACGATCGACTTTGCGGCCGGTTCGCCCGATTCCGCGGCCGTGACGCGGTTGTCGGCCGTGTCCGGCCGGAAAGTCGGACGCGGGTGCGTGTCCGACTACATCGCGTCGGTGGTGTCCGATGACCCGATGACCATTGCGGGCATGCGCGCCGCATGGGTCGCGTCGGA
>Ga0164241_10000606_pt1 | contig 59801 bp, 45 predicted proteins | sample OricomyardsoilBY_FD_108780 | JGI IMG/M metagenome (GOLD analysis project Ga0164241, IMG submission 108780) | Backyard soil microbial communities from Emeryville, California, USA - Original compost - Back yard soil (BY) | ecosystem: Environmental > Terrestrial > Soil > Unclassified | place: USA...
CCTTCTTGTGAAAAAATCTGGGTCCGGGCGACGGCTGCCACGCGGCCGTAAAGATCAACGGGCGGCGACGGGCGGATCCGTGGCGACGGGGGCGGTGAGGGCAGGCTCGGTGGGAGCGACTTGGGGATCGGGCGTCATCGGCACGACGGGCAGCGAGGGGGGGCCGGCGGGCGCGGCGGCGGGGGTGAGCACTTCGGCGACGACGGCGGGCAGCGGCGCGGGGCGGAGCGGGCGGTCTTCGGCGACGGTGCCCAGGACTTCAGCGACATGGGCCGCGAAAGCGTCGACGACTTCACCCGCGCCCACGCCGAGCGCGCTGCCGTAGGCGAACGCGGGGCGAGAACGCGAGCCGAGCCGCTCTTCGTGCAAAATCTTACCGTCGCGCGAGAGCCGAAAGCCGCCCGCCGCGACCGCCGACCAACCCGGACCGTCGGCGTCGGGCGCCAGGGCGTTGAGGGTCACGTCGAGCGTGAGCACGTAGTCGCCCGCTTGGACGGCATCGTTGTCGCGCAGCGCGACCTCGGGGAACGACGTCCATAGGCTGCGCTCGAGGGCGCCAAATGTCGCACGGCGCACGCCGTCGAAGCACAGCATGCGCTGGCCCTTTGGGGTACGGCACTGGTTCTCCCAGGTCGCGCTGCCAAGCTCGACCCAAAGCCGACCCGTGTGCTGCACCGGGCTCGCGCTCGGCGGCGGCAAGAGCGAGGTCTGCACCTTGGCTTCGTGGTTTTGCATGCAACCTGCGAGCAAGGCGCACGAGAGCGAAGTGACGGCGGCGACGAGTGCTTTGAACGAGCCCATGGCGGGACCAACCCTAGAATTATCGAGGAAAATGGCCAAACTTTCGACGATTGAGCGACCACCGCACGAGTGTTCACCCTCGCGTCACCGGCGCGAAACGAGGCCATGGATAGGTTGGCGTAAGTCAGGAAACTCCCCCAAGCTTCCGGGACACCTTTATGATCCTGGAGAAGAAGAAGATTCGCGAGTAACCCCCGCATGGCAACACTCCGGCACCTCCATCAAATGATGAACGAACGACGCATGGTGCGGCTGTCCGACGGCCGCATCGGCAAGATCGTGCGCATCGACACGTTGTTCCCCGACAACGCCACCACCGTCACGATCTGGACCGACTCCAACGACGACGGTCCGCTCAGCACGGGACCGGTCAGCGGCCCCGGCATTTCCAAAGTCTCGATTACCGACATCGTCGGCGAAGCCGCCCGCGAATCCGCCTGAGCGCCATGCGCGGGTTACCGCGCCCGCTCACGGCCGGTCGTGAACCAAGAAGCCGCCGCGAAGTAGCTGTGCTGCACGGCGATTTCGAGGTTGTAAGTCGTGATCGGCCCGGGGGCGGTCACGTCGGTACGGCCGACCGCACCGCTCGAGCCGGCCGCGCGAAACTGCCGGAGTTGCCACCGCGCTTGCATGCCTTGCGCAACCCGCGCTTGCCCGCACCCGCCCGAATAAAAGCAATTTCGAGTATGACGACCGGTACCGGCCGCCGCAAGCACGGCGCCTCGCCGACCTTGCTCTACTGTCCGCCGCAGCGGGTGAATTGCCCGGTTAGCGACAGCAAGCTGAGAGCTTTGAGCATGCGCGGAAAATAGTTGGCGTCGCGGCTGCCTTCGGTGACGGGAATGGCCAATAGCTCGGCCGTGAGGTCATCGACCGTGGTTTGGTCCAGGGTCATGGCTGCCACCGCGAATGGCCCGAGGGTGATGGCGGTGTGCATGTCGAAATTGGTCGCTTGCGTGTCGGGCGAGCCGTCCAGGTTGTACCAGGTCCCCACCTTCTTGACGTCTTGGCTCTTGACCCACGAGCTCACCTTGTCAGTCCAGGCTTTGGCTTGCGGCGTCGTGTACCAAAGGTAGTCGGTGGCAATGCGCCAGGGCGTGCGGGCCGCGTCGGTCCCGTACGAGTCGGCGCGCTTGTAGGCGTTGAAGCAATCAGCGGTGGCAGAGGCGCCGTCCACCGAGCCCCAGTTTCGGACGAGCCCGGTCGACGCGTTGGATGCTTTGGTGAGCAGCTCGTAGCTGTCGCTAGCAGCCTTGTTCCAGAACTCTGCCGCCGTCGGCACGTGCTCGGCGAACGCTCGATAATACGCGGGCGCCAAATACGAGTAGTTGACGCAGCCGCCGCCCATGTCGTGAAACCAGGTCGAGTCGCCGGGCAACAGCACGTGCAGCCCACCGACGTCCGCGAACATGTGCTGCTGAATCGCGTTGATGACCTGCGTGGCTTGCTCGCCGTATTTGGCGTCGCCCCATTTGCATTGGGCCATCAACAGGGCCATGGCGACGTCCAAATCAGCGTCCGCGGCCGCGTTGTCGGGATAACCGCTGTACTTGGTATCGTAGTGCGCGTCACAGCCGTAGCGCAGCCAGTGCATCAAGCCATTGGCGTCGTGCATCTTGGTCGCATACGCGGCAAGGCCGTCGAAGGCGGCGCGGTCGCCGTGACTCACGGTCAGCAGCATGCCGTAGCCCATGCCCTCGGACACGGTCGAGTCGAGCTTGGTCGTCTCCCACCGTACGCGCCAAACCCCCGCCGAGCAGTCTTCGAGGTGGGCGGCCTTCCAAGCTTCGTAGGCCCCCAGCGCGTCTTGCTTCGAAACGTTGCGGGGCCCAAAACCCGGTCCCATGTAGACAGATACGCCCGCCGTCCCGTTCGGCCCAGTCGCGGTAGCGCCGCCCGCCGCCGCTCCCGCGCCGACAGTTGCCGAAGCTCCCGCGGTAGCGGCCGCGCCGCCGGAAACCGTGGAGCTGCCAGAGCTGCCAACCGCGTTCGCGTCACTGCCCCCGGAAGCCGGACCCGGCGGGTTGGCGGACGACTCACAACCAAGGGTCGCGGCCGCGACGAACAGCAATCGAGCGAAAGGTCTCACGCTGCTTCTCCGGTGACTGACACTGAACGCGTTTGCGAACGCGCGCGGGATTAGCGTAGTGCGCTGCGCATTCCGAGCAACCGTTTAGTCCCCCGGCGACCGCGAAGCGCGTCACTGTCAGCCGATTTTTCGCCGGGCGACTCACGCATCACGCGCTCACGAGCCCTGTTCGATTCCGAAGGGCTCTTTCCCTCGCGGGCCCTAAGGGGCCCGCGAATGGCTAAGTCGGTCGAAGATCGTGGTCGAGGCGCCCGGATGGCGAGGCGCGACGAAGGCGCATACTGCAGTAATGTAACTGAGGAGCAACGAAGCCAGGCGGGAGGCATCGGCCGCGAGATCGATCGACTTAGCCATTCGCGGGCCCTAAGCAGTGGTCGGCTCGCAACTGCAGTCATGGGCTTCGTACGGCTCGTCGGGCCGAACACGTGCACCCACCAAATCCGCGTCGTGCCGAACACGTGCACCCACCTCGTCCGCGTCGTGCTGCTGGGCGAACGCCGCGCACTCGGCCTCACCCTCGCTCGGCCGGAATTCCTCGAGGCGACACCCTCTACTCTCGCATCTTGACTTGGCGACCCAATCCAAGTGGCTCCCCAAAAACGAGATACCGACGTTTATAGCCCCTATTCACGCCCGCACTTGGATTGGGTCGCCAAGTCGAGTTGGAGCCACAGGAGGGTCAGTCGCGACGTCGTGAGCGGCGCTTCAGCGCTTCGGCGCTTCAGCCGGCAAGCCAGGTGTCGGCGCGCGGGCTGCTGCTGTCAGCCGTAACGGTGGTCGCGCTGCCGGATCTCGCTTCCCGCCCGTCGCCCCTGCCTTCAGCTCGCGTACATGGCTTCCGCGATCTCGAACGTCGAGTTTTCGAGCTGGGCGTAAGCGCCACGCAGTGAGTCGAGCGTGGCGCCCGTCTCCATCATCTTCTTCAACAGCGCGACCTCGCCCTTTACCTTCTCGAGCTTCTCGGGCTCGAGCAGATCCGAATAGCCTTCGAGCGCTTGTTCGGTGGTGTAGATGAGCGTCTCGGCTTGGTTGCGCATTTCGGCCAGATCACGGCGCAACTGATCGGTTTCTTTGAACTTTTCACCCTCGATCACCAGCTTGTCGATTTCGTCGGGTTGGAGACCGCTGGTGGGGGTGACGCTCACGGCCTGGCTGCGACCGGTGCCCAAGTCTTTGGCTTCGACGGCCAAGATGCCGTTGGCGTCGATGCGGAAGGTGACTTGAATTTTGGGTACGCCGCGCGGCGCGGGGGGAATGCCGGTCAGCTCGAAGCGCGCGAGGCTGCGGTTGTCGACGGCCATTTCGCGCTCACCTTGCAAAGCGTGCACGGGCACGAACGACTGATTGTCGACGCTGGTCGTGAAGATTTCGCTCTTCTCGGTCGGCACGGTGGTGTTGCGCGGGATCAGCTTGGTGAAGACGCCGCCGCCGGTCTCGACGCCGATCGATAGCGGCGTGACGTCGAGCAGCAGCACTTCATCGATTTGCCCGGCGAGCGCCGCGCCTTGAATCGCAGCGCCGACCGCCACGACCTCGTCCGGGTTGACGCCCTTGTTCGGGTCGCGACCGAAGAACTCTTTGACCGCCCTTTGCACGGCCGGCATGCGCGTCATGCCGCCGACCAGCACGACCTGACCGACCTGTTGCGGCGTGAGCTTGGCGTCAGCGAGCACGGCCTGACACGCGGTCATGGTCCGATCGACCAGCTCGCGAGTCCAAATCTCCAGCTCACTGCGTTTGATGGTGCGCTCGAGGTGCAGCGGGCCGGTGGGACCGATGGCCACGAACGGCAGATTGACGTCGGTTTCCAGCGACGAAGACAGCTCGTGCTTGGCTTTTTCCGCCGCTTCACGCAGGCGCTGCAGGCTGGTGCGATCCTTACGCAGGTCGATCTTGGTCTTGGCCAGGAACTCTTCTGACAGCCGGTCGATGACGTTGCGATCGAAGTCTTCGCCGCCCAAGTGGGTGTCGCCGCCAGTGGCTTTGACGTTGAAGACGCCGGCCGCAATCTCCATGATCGAAATATCGAAGGTGCCGCCGCCTAGATCGTAAACGGCGATGACCTCACGCTCGGTCTTGTCGAGGCCGTAGGCCAACGCGGCCGCGGTCGGCTCGTTCAAAATCCGCTTCACGTCGAGGCCGGCGATGCGACCCGCGTCTTTGGTGGCTTGGCGCTGGGCGTCGTCGAAGTAAGCGGGAACGGTGACGACCGCCTCCGTGACGGCTTCGCCCAAATACGTCTCGGCGATCTCGCGCATGCTGGTCAGTACCAGCGCCGACACTTCCGGCGGCGACATGATGCGGTCACCGGCCTTGACCCAGGCATCACCGTTCTCGTGCTTGACGATGCTGTACGCAACGGAGCCAGCCTGGCGCGTGACCACGTCCGACTCGAATTTTTGCCCCATCAAACGCTTGACGGCGTGGATGGTGTGCTCGGCGTTGGTAGTGGCTTGGCGCTTGGCGACCTGACCCACCAACCGCTCACCCTTGGCCGTGAAAGCGACGACGGACGGCGTGGTGCGCGCGCCCTCGGTATTCGCGATCACCTTCACTTCGGGCTGACCCGAAGCGTTGGTTCCTTCGACCACCGACACGCAAGAATTGGTGGTGCCTAGATCGATGCCGACGATTTTCCCCATGCGGGCTCGACGAGCATACTCGACGCCCTACAGCGTCGCTAGATCACCTTTCGCGGCGGACGCGGTCGCCGCGAGCGATCGAGAAAACGGGGAGGCGGGGAGGCGGGGAGGCGGGGAGGACGAGAAACGCATTTCTCGTTCGGGGGACCGAACGAGAAATGTTTGCTCCTGGAGCGAGCAGGAGAGCTCGACCCTACCTCGTCACGTCGAGGTGATCCGTTCACCTACCCCCAAAAAAACTCCCCGCCTCCCCGCCTCCCTGTTTTCTCGATGGAGAAATCGAGGCCTAGAGCCGGCACGGAAGCTTCTGCGAGGGAGGCTGCGTTTTGGCAGCCCCTCGTTAGGGCCCGCGAATGGCTAAGTCGGTCGAAGATCGTGGTCGAGGCGCCCGGAGGGCGAGGCGCGACGAAGGCGCATGCTGCAGTATGCCTGAGGAGCAACGAAGCCAGGCGGGAGGCATCGGCCGCGAGATCGATCGACTTAGCCATTCGCGGGCCCTTAGTTGGGTTTGGCTTTGGCGACGACGACGAGGGCGGGGCGGATGAGCTTTTCGCTGTTCTTGTAGCCCGCTTGGACTTCGGCGGCGATGGTGCCCGGCTCGAAGTCCGACGTCTCCATCTGCTGCACGGCTTCGTGAACGGAAGGATCGAACGGTTGGCCCACCGCCGGCACCCGCTCGATGCCCATTTTGGTAAGCGTGTCGCCGAATTGGCGCATGACCAAACCGATGCCGTCAGCGAGCGCTTTCACGTCGGTGGCGGTTTCGGCGTGGGCGCTGGCGCGGTCGAGGTTGTCGAAGACGGGCAGCATTTCTTTGAGCATGTCGTCGCGACCGCGACGCTCTGCGTCGGCCAGCTCACGGCGCGAGCGTTTCCGGAAATTGTCGAAATCAGCCAAGGTGCGCAGAAGCTGGTCCTTCAGCTTGGCTTGCTCGGCCTTGGCGACCTCCAGCGGATCGAGCTCGGGGGCCGGAGCCGCAGCCTCGGCCGGCGGCGCGGCGGACTCGGTTACGGCGGGCTGGGGCGTCGGGGTTTCGTTTTCGTCAGACACGGCGGGCGCGAGTATAACCACCACGGCCGCTTTGCCAAGCGCGGGGCAAGGGTAGATGAATCGCGTGTCGCGTGGCGGCTGCTCGGCTAGTGGCGGCCAACGCCGCGGTCCGGCAAATGGCGAAGTTTAGGCGAGTGCGGACCTTGGCACGGACCGCGCATTGGGAGCCCGGGCCATGCAGGCTATAGTTGGGAACATGTACGGCGCGAGTGTCGAGATTCGCTACCCGGTGCAGCCCAACCCCGAGGCGTGGGTCATTCCGGAGGGGCCAGTGCCTGAATCGACGGCGCACGATGCAACCGTATTGCGAGTCTTTTTGCTGCTGAGCGCGTGGGCTGCGGCGCGATCGCGCCGGATTCGCGTCGCTCGAAATTTGGCGGTGCGCTGGCTCGAAAAATATCCCCGAACCGGCATCGACCCCGACGCGTGCGTGCTCGACCCTGCGCCTGATGGCTTCGACGACGATTTGTCCTCGCTGTGTTTGTGGAAAGAGGGACACGTGCCGCCGCGCTTTTGCGTAGAGGTAGTGAGCGCATCGCATCCCTACAAGGACTACACGGCGATTCAGGAGCGCTATGCGGCTCTCGGCACACCCGAGCTGTTGGTGTTCGATGCGCTGCTCTACGGTCCGCGCTCGCTCGGCGGTCCGGTACCGCTCCAGTTGTGGCGGCGGCAAGTGACGGGCAGCTTTGCGCGCGTGCACTGCGGCAGCGAGCCGGTCTACAGCGAGCAGCTCGACGCATGGCTGATCGCCGACGGGCGCGAGCTCGTGATTGCCGAAGACCGCGCCGGCACCCGGCGCTTGCTGACGGAGGCCGAGCAGCACCGAGCCGCCGCCGAGCAGCACCGAGCCGTCGCCGAGCAGCACCGAGCCGTCGCCGAGCAAGAACGAGCCCTGCGGCGCGATCTCGAAGCACGCCTGCAGCAGCTGGAGCAGAAGCGCTAACGCGGTGCAGCGGCACGCCGAGCTATTTGGCGCAGCGCTTCTGCCGCAGGCACGAGAGGGTGCCGCCGGAGGTCTGGAGCGGCCCCGGTTCCGGGTTGGGCGTGAACCAGCTGATACCGTCGGGCAAAGCCCAGAACGGGTTGTCGCCGTCGAGCGGCACGCTGTCGAGCGTTTGGTCCTTGGCCACGCCGTAGCCGCGCTGCTCGATCGTGAAGCAGTAGCCAGCGCTCAGCGGCGCAAACAGGTGGGGCGTGCCGCCCTGCACGAGCTCACGCGCGCGGAACAATTCGTGTCCACTGCTCTCGCCCACGACGCGCAAATCGCGCTCGCCCGCCGGCAACGTGAGCCAAGCGCCGGCGAGCGCGCTCTCACCGCTGCTGGGCTCGACCCGCGCCACGCGTTTACCGTCGACCCAGAACGTGAACGGCTCGTCACCGTGGTTGAGCACGCGCACTTGGCCGCGATACAAGTTGAACAGCGGCACCACCGCCAAGGCGGAAAGCGCGCCGACCGCCGCCGCGGACGTCCACAAGCGCGAGACCCCGAGCGGCGCGACGGTCGCGAGGACGCGACGCCGGGCGAGCATGAAACCAGCGCACGGCAACAGCGCGAGCAGCAAAGCCAGGCCGGCCACGGTTGCCTGACCCTGCCAGGGCAACAGCAACGGCAGCACCCCCGCTGCCGACAAACCGAGCACGAGGCCGGCGGCGGTCACGGTGAGTCGCAGCGTGCCTGCGCGCAGCTCCGCGTTCACGGCCACGCTACACCGCCGTTGTTGCCGCTCGCGCGCGGGACGGGGACGCGAGGCTTGCGTCGGCGGCTGCGCGGTGTCACCTCGACTGCCAGATACCGATGCCCGAGCTGAACGACCCGCAGAAGCAAGCCGTGGCCCACGTAGACGGGCCGCTGCTGGTGTTCGCCGGCGCGGGCAGCGGCAAGACCCGCGTCATCACTTATCGCATCGCCAACTTGCTGGCGAACCGGGTGGCGCCGTATCGCATCTTGGCCGTGACGTTCACGAACAAGGCCGCCGCCGAGATGCGTGAGCGGCTGACTCGCCTCACCTCGCCCGAGGTGACGCGCGATTTGTGGATCGGCACGTTTCATTCGGTGTGTGCGCGTTTGTTGCGACGGTACCACGACGCGGTGGGGCTGAAGCGCGACTTCGTCATCTACGACGGCTCCGACCAAAAGGCCGTCGTCACCCGCGCGCTGCGTGAGCTGGGCTACGACGAGCGCCAGTTTGCTCCGAAGGCGATTCTTGCCGCCATCAGCGGCGAAAAGAGCGAAGGCCGCGGTCCGCACGAATCCAAGCTGCTCGGTCGCCAGACCGACGTCGTGCTCGAGGTGTTCACCCGCTACGAGCAAGCGCTCGGGTTGGCCAACGCGGTCGATTTCGACGACTTGATCTTGAAGATGACGCGGCTGGTCGAAGATCCGGACAGCCAGGCCGGCGCCGATTTGCGCGGGCGCTTCATGCACGTTTTGGTCGACGAGTTTCAGGACACGAACCTGATTCAGTACCGGCTGGTGCGCGCGCTGTCCGAGCACACTCGCAACTTGTGCGTCGTCGGCGACGACGACCAGTCCATCTACCGCTGGCGCGGCGCCGACGTGCGCTTGATCCGCAGCTTCAAGCACGACTTCGGCGGCGCCCAGGTCATCAAGCTCGAGCAGAATTACCGCTCGACCGCCAACATCGTCAAAGCCGCGCTGGGCGTGATCGAGCCGTCGCGCGAGCGCGAGCCCAAAGAGCTGTGGACGGACGCGCCCGCGGGCGACCCGGTGCGGGTGCGCGCGGTCATGGACGAGCGCGAAGAAGCCGACCACGTGTTGCGCGGCATTCAAGCCGAGCTGTCGCGCGGCACGACCGCCAATAGCATCGCGATTTTTTACCGCGTGCACGCCCAGTCGCGCACGTTGGAAGAAGCGCTCCGGCGCGGCAACGTGCCGTACCAAATCATCGGCGGCATGAAGTTCTTCGAGCGCGCCGAAGTGAAGGATTTGCTCGCCTACCTGCGCTTGTCGGTCAACCCGCAGAGCGACGCGGATTTGGCGCGCGTCATCAACACCCCGGCGCGCGGCATCGGCGACAAGACGGTCGAGCACCTGCTCAACGTCGCCAGTGAGTCTTCGACGTGCGCGTTCGACGCCATCTCGCAAGCGCAGCGCGAGCTGGGCACCGCCGCCAACAAGAAGCTGGGCGCCTTCAAGACGCTGATCGAAGGCATTCAACTGGAAGCGACGCGGTTGGCTCCCAGCGAGCTGTGCGGCCACATCTTGGAAGTCACCGGTTACCGTGAGCTGTTGCGCAAAGAAGACAGCGCTGAAAGCGACGCTCGGCTCGGCAACTTGGAAGAGCTCGTCGGCTCGATTCAGGAATACGAAGAGGAAGCCAGCGACACCGGCGAGACGCCCAGCTTGTCCGGCTATTTGGAGCGCGTTTCTTTGGTCGCCGCCATCGACTCGCAAAAGAACGGGCCGATGGTGTCGCTGATGACCGTCCACTCCGCCAAGGGCTTGGAGTTCGACGCGGTGTTTTTGACGGGGATGGAGCAAGAGATGTTTCCGTACCGCGGCATCGCCAGCGGTGAAGACGAAGAGCTGGAAGAAGAGCGGCGGCTGGCTTACGTAGCCATCACGCGCGCGCGGCGGCGTCTGACCATCACCTATGCCGGCAGCCGCACCTTGTTCGGCCAGACCCGCTACCTCGATCGCAGCCAGTTTCTCGATGATTTGCCCCAAGATGCGATCAAGCTCGAGGGGTCGGCGCGCGCGGCTCGCTCGTCGAGCCCGGGCCGCAGCTATGGCGGGGGCAATTATGGCGGCTCGGGCGCGGGTAGTCGCTACGGCGCCGGGTACGTCGGTGGGTATTCGCCAGGCGGCTACCGCAACAAGAGCGGGGACAGCTTCACCGGTCAGCGCTACACGGGCAGCGGCATTGCCGGCGGCGCCAAGAGCCGCCCGCCGCTCGCGCCCGGCGCGCGCGTCATCGAACGCGACGAGTACAGCCAAGACGGTGGCGGCGGTGACGGGCAAGCGGTGCGACCCGGCAGCCACGTCAAGCACGTGCGTTTTGGCGAAGGAGTGGTCAAAAGCGTGGAAGGCGGCATGAAACCGAGCGTCGTTGCCAATTTCCCCGGCTTCGGCGAAAAGCGGATCCTGCTCGAGTTTTTGGAGCCTGCATGAACAAGCGTTTGGCGTTTCTGGAACAACACTGCTCTTCCCCCACGGCCGATTCGTTCGCCTTTTACGGCCTGGGCCTGGAGTACCGCAAAGAAGGCCGCGTCGACGACGCCATCGCCACCTTCAACAAGCTGAAGGAAAAAGACCCCGACTACGTCGCCATGTACCTGATGGCGGGCCAAACCCTGATCGACGCGAACCGCGCCGCCGAAGCCCGCACCTGGCTCGAAGCCGGCATCGCCGTCGCCACCAAGAAGCACGACACCCACGCCCTCGGCGAGCTCGAATCCGCGCTCGCTTCGGTCTGAGGAGCCTGATGTTCCAACTGCTCGGCGTCACCTTACTCCAGCCGGAGCACGTCATCAGCGCGCGGGTGCCGGGCGGGGCCGAAGCCATCGGCTCGCTGCTGACGGCCCTACAAAATTTGCTGCGCGAGCGCTACGACGACAGCACGACCTCGGGCGCGCGCACGTTGAGCGTCGCGCTCGGCCCCGAACGCCGCATGCAGCTTTGGCTAGCCGCCGACGAGGGCAACATCTCGAGCGACGAGCAGAGCCAGCTGCGCGAGCTATTGGCGGGCGTGAGCGCCCCCGAGGTCCACGACGGTCCGGTCGCGCTGGCGTTGGTCTTCTCCATCGGTACCGAGCCGCCTGCAGAAGCGCAGCTTGCGATACCCGATGAGTGGCGCGCCATCCTCCAGGCTTCCGACACGACGCTCAACGTCGAGCAGATCATCACGCGGCTCTGGGCGAGCTAGTCGCTCTCTCGCCGCGGTGATGAAGTCGCATCGGCAAGCCTCGTTCACGTCTTGTTGGTCGAAGACGACGCCGAGCCTAGGGGTGATTGCTCGCGGCGGAGCGGGTCCGGTTCAAGGACAGCCGGGACCCGCACGCTAGCGGAGGGAAGCGTCGCTATTTCCATTGGCGTGGCGCAGCTTCATTAAGGAGCAGGAATGAAAGCCCGGCATTTGAAAAGGCGCCAATGTAGTTTTCAGGTCCGCCCTCGTAACTAAATATCGGCGCCGCCACGGACGTTGATAGTCGAACGGCGTCCGGCGTACACTCTGACGCTTACGCCTTGGGCTGAGGGCTGACACACGAAGCAATGGCTTGTCCGACGTGGTCTGCTTACGACGGCTTCGGCGTAGTCGTGGCCATCGTGCCGAGCATTTCCGGGCATTTCGATTTTTGACGCCTGTCCCGTCACGCAGGCGTTGGCGTCTTACCTGACCGCTCGTCGAGAAACAGCTCAGCAAAATCTGCCTGCTTCCGCCAGGCCGCGTCGATGCCACATCGAGCCGTTTCGGCTCCTCGAGGCGGGTGGGCATTACCACCTTGCCCCACCCGAGGGCGTCAATCGCGGGCGTCGTGCGCGGGCTCGTCGGGAGCTTCGATTTCAGAAACGAGGAGTGCTAGTCAGGAGATGGGCTTGGCGCGGCGAAAATCGCGTCTGAATCGTCGAGGAGCATTCCCATGAAGCGAATCATTACGGCTTTGGCTTTGGTGAGCGTGGCGGCGCTAGGCATCGCGGGCTGCAGCGGTGACGACGATGACGACACCAGCAACCCCACCGCCGGCAAGGGCAGCACGGGCGGCGAGCCCAGCACGAACGGCGGCGAGCCCGCAACGAATGGCGGCACGCCCAGCACGAACGGCGGCGAGCCGGCAACGAATGGCGGCGCGGCGTCCGGCAACGTGATGTGCGACCCGACCGCGGACGGCGTGTGTCAGAACCCCATGGATTGCCCGTTCGTGGTCGATGGCACGGCGCGCATCGAAGCGGGCACCTGCGGTAAGCGATGTCTCGGCAACGCCGACGAGAACTGTGCGCGCGACTGCATGCTGGAGACGCTCGACATGAGCGGCGAATGCGCGCAGTGCTACGCCGACACGGTCGCGTGCACGATCATGAATTGCCTAGGCGTTTGCATCAATGATCCCGAGGCGGATGCGTGCAAAGAATGCCAGGTAGAGAAAGGCTGTCGCGCCGCGTTCGACGAATGCAGCGGGTTGCCCGAATAAAGGTCCAACGGCGATGAGTCTCGCCAAGATCTCGCACCACTGGCTCGGCGTGGGAGCCGCCTTCGCGGTCGCTCTCGCGCCGTCGCTCGGGCATGCCGCCGGTTTCGACACGCCAATCTTGTATACGGCGCGCCATCAAGCCATGGGCGGCACCGCCATCGCGTCCGTCGATGATGCGTCGGCCGGCTTTCATAACCCTGCAGGGTTACAAGGCATTCACGGCTATGGGTTCATCGGTGATTTCAGCCTGATTTTGGGCAAAGTACGCGCCACGCCGGACGAGTCGGCGGGAAATATGGAGTCCAATACGGTCAAGGCGCCGTTCTTTCTATTGGGTGGGGGTTACCGCGTGAATGACTGGCTCACCCTCGGTCTGGCGGGCTTTCCCGTCGCCTCCGGCGGCGCCGAGTACCACTACGACTCCCGCGGCACGGCCACCCTGGACAAGACCGAGATCGTCTTCTTCGAGACGACGCCAATGCTGAGCCTGAACGTGCCGCGCGACCGAATCCTGCCGGGCACGCTGGCGTTCGGAGCCGGCTACCGCTTCAGCTACGTCACCTTCGATCGCGCGAAGGGCGAAGCCGCCGACCCACGCCTGCTCGACTTGAAGCTGAGCGGCTTCGACGCCACCGGCTTCAGGCTCGGCATGCAGTATCGGCCCATCGACGCCGTGAAGCTGGGCGTGGTGTTTCGTAACAAGGTGACGGTCACGACCAAAGCCGACAACGCGACCGTGTTCCTGCAACAAGCGACGGATGGAGAGCTCGACTTCACGCTACCGGCCAAGCTCGGCTTCGGGACCCGCGTCGATCTCGGCCGTTTCGGCTTTGGCAACGATGTGGAGTGGGCTTTTCAGAGCCAAAACAAGCGACCGGCCCTCAAAGGCACCCTGCAGGGCGTGCGCGTCGAGGTGCCCAACGTGTTTGATTGGCAGAACGGCGTCACCTGGCGCACCGGCCTGGAATACCGCCTCGGCGGCGGCGACGGCCCGACGGTACCGCTGCGCGTCGGCTACATCTACGACGCCACCGTCACCAATCAGGCGTACCCGAGCGCCTTTGGCACCCCGCCCGCCCCCACTCGCACCGTGACCGCCGGCGCCGGTTTCGTCAGTGAGCATTGGCAGGTCAACGTCGCGGTCAGCCGACGCTTCGGCGAGGCGTACGTGGCCGACGCGGATTTGGGCAAGGGCTGCAACTTCTGTAGTTTCGGCGGCCAGTACGAGATCACGATGACCGGCTTGTACCTGGACGCTTCCGTCGATCTGCCGAAGTAACCGAAGCGCGGGCGTGGCGCGCGCCCCCACCAATGGCCCGCGATGCGCTTTGTTGAATGCGCTAGCGCGCCGCCCGCCACTCACACACCTTGTCCGCACGGCCGCGCGAACGGCCCGCGGGCGAGCAATCAGGAATAATGCACCTTCAGCAAAAACCGCCCGCCTTTCGCTCCGGCTCTCGCCCCCATGGCTTCACCGCAAGCTTGGTGTTCGCGCTGACCGCGGCGGCTTGTTCCAACGGCGGCGACGCAGCGACGGGGCAACCCGGCAGCGTCAGCTCCGCCGCCGGCAATGCCAGCATGGTGCCGCCGGCTACCGCCGGGCAAGCGGGCGGGTCGGCAACGGCGGGCGCCGCGTCGGTCGGCGGCTCCGTCCCCGCGCTGCCAACCGGCGGCGACGCGGGAACGAGCAGCGGCGGGACGCAGGGCGGAAACGCGACGGGCGGGAACGCGGCGGGCGGCGGCGGACAAGCCGGTGGTGCGGGCGCGCCCAGCGCTTACGTACCGATCTCGTTCGGTACGACGCTCGAACCCTCTGCCCAAACTGCAGCCTCGCAACAGCTCGCGAGGTCAGTGGCCAACCCGAACGCGCCCACCTGGCGCGCCAAGGGCGACCAACACCGCACCTACCACTTTGCCGAGGCCAACAAGGACGTTCCCTACCGACTTTGCGTTCCGTCCAACTGGGACGGCACGTCCAAGTTGCCTCTGGTCATGTTCCTGCACGGGGCCAACAACGACGAAAGCTCGTACCTGGATCAAAACAGCAAGCAGATGGTGACGCTGGCCGAGCAGCACGGTTACGTGCTCGTGTCACCGCTCGGCTACAACGGTGCCTACGGCAATTTTTTGCGGTTGCCCGCCGACTTCAGCGCGCCCGATGAAGCCGCCAAAATGCTGGCGCTGCGAACCGCGCAAACCGAGCAGACGCAAGAGCTGAGCGAAAAAGACGTCATCAACGTGCTCGAGCTCGTCTTGAACGAGTATCCGATCGACGAGGCGAGACGGTTCCTCACTGGCCACTCGATGGGCAGCGGTGGCACCTGGTACATCGGCGGCAAGTACGCAACCTACTGGGCCGCGCTCGCGCCGATGTCCGGGCCTTTCGTGCTCGAGATGGGCTACCCCTGGGAAAATCTGCGCAACAAGCCGGTATTCGTCACCGAGGGCCTCGCCGCCGCCACGGTGGCGGGTAGTCACGCGTTGCGCGATTGGATGAAGGCCCAGGGCTTTCCGGTCACTTACAAAGAAGTGAACGCCGACCACCCCGGCATGGTGCCGCTCGTCTTGCCCGACGTCTTCACGTTCTTCGACCAGGTCAAGTAGCGTCGCCTTCGCCTCGGACGTGCCCAACTAGCTACGACAGCAGGCTGCGCTCCGGCGACTTCGACGGCGTCGGGGAGTCCATCAAAATCTCTTGGACGACCCGGCGCTGGATGAACAAGTCGCGGAACACCACGTCGCGGATGTGCTCGACCAGTCGTTGCACGTAGCCGCGCGCGCGCTCGCGGATTTCTTGCGCTTGGGGCGAGCCGGCGCGCACCAGGGCTTCGCAGCAGAGGGCGCGCGTGGACAAGCCGTACTCGGAGCCTTGCAGCGTTTCGATGGCCCCCATGGCCGTGGTCGCGAGCAAGATTCCGGTGTGGTTTTCGCCCATTTCGACGCGTGAGCGCGCTTCGATGGCCATCGCGTAAAAGTGGAAGGCGACGTACGCCTGAGCTTCGGCGGCTTGGCGCGCATCGAAGGCATACATCACCGCGCGCGAGGCGTCGCCTTGCTGGTAAGCCATCAAGGCGCGCAAAATCTTCTCGTGCACCGAGTCATAGGCGCTGCCGGTCACGGCCGTGAGCGCGCCCGCGTCGCCGACCAACGTTTCGGCGGCGACCATGTCGCCGGCTTCCAGGAGCAGCTCGGCGGTGGACAGCAGGGTATCGGCGCGCGAATCGCGATCGCCGTAGCGCTCGTGGGCTTCGCGCGCGCGCCGCAGGTAGGCAAGGCCGCGTGGCACGTCGCCCAAGTTGGCGTAGCAGGCGCCGATGGTGCTGAGCGTGCGCGCAATTTGGAAGCGTCCGCCGATCGACAAGTCGATGCGTATGGCGTCGAGCGCGAGCGCGATGCCGTCTTCGAAGCGCCCGAGCACCAACAGCGCGTACGCGAGCGAGTTCTTGGCGCGCGCCTCGAGCCGGCGCGCACCGACTCGTCGGAACACCGCGATGGCTTCAGCCTGGCATTCGACGGCTTCGTGCACGCGGCCGACGCGTCGAAGCAACGTGCCCCGCAAGCGCAGCGCCTCGGCCCGCAGCCGCACGGGCGCCGACTCCCCATTCGACGCCAAAAGCGCGCGATCTACGGCCGCCAGCGCGCCCTGCATGTCGCCGATTTCGTGGAGAATCTCGGCCATCAGCGTCAGCGCGCCCACGTGCAGGACGGCCGAGCCGGAGCTCTTGGACATTTGCTCACCGCGCTGCACGCTGGCCAGGGCCCGACTCAGCTGGCCGGCGTCGAGCTCGAACTGAGCCGTGCGCAACAGCGCGGTGGCGGCCCAGAAGGGCTTACCGCTGGCTTTGGCCAACCGCCGCAGCTCCGTCAAGTGGCTGCGACGTTCTTGCCAGCGGCCTTGATTGCGCGAGATGGCCTCGAGCGCTTCGTAGGCTTCGATGAGCTTCGGATCTTGCTCGGGCAAGAGCGCGATCACGCGCCGATAGCAGCGCTTGGCGAGCTGGGTCTGGTAGCTGGAGCGCGCGGCGTCGGCGGCCTCGAGGAAGAACAAGGCCGCTTCTTCGCGCGCGTTGCCGCGAGCCAAGTGGCGCGCCACGATCGCGGCCGTTAGCCCTTTGCCGAGCGGAGTGCGCCCCAAATATTCACCCAGCTTGCGGTGCATGCGTACCCGGCGCCGACGCTCCAGCGCGCGGTAAGCGACGTCGCGGGTGAGCGGGTGCCGGACATCGGTCAGCTCGCCCTTTTGTTCGCACAACCCGCGGGCGCACAGGCGCATCACCGCGTCTTCGGTGTCGGGGCCTTCGAGAGCGATGATGTCTTCGTTGCCGAGCGGACCGCCCGCCACCGCCAACCACTCGACGATCGCTTGCTCTTCGACGGGCAGCTCGTTCAGGCGATCGGCGATCAGCTGCTCGAGCGTGGACGGCAGCGGCAGCGCCACTTCGCCGGGTCGTTCGACCGAGACCAGCTCCTGGCCCCCGCCGTCGCGCTCGTGAATTTCGAAGCGGCCGCGCTCGAGCAAGGCGTCGACCATCTCGAGCAAGAAGAACGGATTGCCACCCGCGCGCGGCAACAAGTCCGCACAAACCTGGCGCACGCCGTCGATCACGCCGAAGCGCGCCTGCAGCAGTCGCAGCTGATGCTCGGCCGACAGTCCCTTCAGCTCGATGCGCACCAGGTCCTCGAGCTGGGGCATCACGCGCTCGTCTTGGCGCGCCAGCAGCAGCACCAAGATGGGCAGCGGCTCGGGCCGCTTCAAGAACTCGGTCACGATCTCGAGGCTCGGGCGGTCCGCCCATTGCAAGCCGTCGAGCGCGATGACCAAGGGCGCCTCGAGGGCTGCGCGCGCAAAGAAGCGGCGCAGGCCCAATGAGACGAGCTGGCGTGAGCGCTGCACGTCGGCTTCGTCGACCGCGGAGCGGACGCGGCCGGTGGCAAGCTCTGCCATTCTTTCGAGGATTTCCGGGCCGTCCTCGCCGCCCGCCAGCTCGCTCAAAGCGGTGCTGATGAGCTCACGCGCTTCTTCAATCGGTTGATCACTGCGTGTGCCGGTCAGCTCGCGCACCCACTCCGAGACGGTGGCGAACGGCACTTCACTCAAGGCCGGCGAGCATTCGGCGCGCAGCACGCGCGCGTCGGGCGGTAGCTCGTTCAAGAACGCGGTTAACAGCGCCGTCTTGCCGATGCCCATTTCGCCCGAGATGACCCGCGCCGCGACTTGGCCCGTGGACAAGCCGGAGCCAACGACGCCGTAGTAGGCGGCATGTAGATCGGCCAGCTCCGCGTCGCGACCGATCAAATCGCTGGACGCGCTCGCCATCTCGAGCAGCTTTTCTTCGCGCGTGTGTGGGCGAAGCAGCGAGTAGATGCGCATGTCCGCCGGCAAGTTGCGCTCTTCGGCGCTCGGAATCTTGATCGTCGGAGCGTCACCCCAAACGAAGTCGCGCCGCACCAAGCGATACAAGCCGCCCGCCACCCAGCTCACCCCGGGCGGCGCGTGCTCACCCAACAGATCGGCGAGGTGGTTGGCGGGCTCCGCCAGCTCGTGCTGCACGAGGTGCCCGGCCTTGTCGCGTTGGCCGGTCGCGATACCGCGCACGATGCCGATCGAGCCGCGCAGCGGCACCGGCAAGTCTTCGGAAGCGCCGCGAATCACCTCGTGAACGTCGATGGCCAGCCACACCGCGTCGAGCGGCGCGCGGGCAGGATTTGCCATCAAACCGACGACGGCGCGCGCAAACGGCAGCTCGCCCGCGTGCACTTGGCTCCAGGCAAAATGCGCTCCGCGTCGAAACGCGATCTCTTCGAGCGTGCTCTTCAGGCGATCGAGGGCGTGAGCGGATTGTCCCGGCGACGACGCGGCCGTCAGCTCGGCCAAGCCGTGAATGCACAGCGTGACGACGGCGACGTGACGCACTTCACGCCCGGCGCGTTCGCGCAAGCCGGCCCGCGTCTGCCCCGGACCCGTGTTCTCGTCCGGGGCCTCGGAGCCAGCCGTGCCGGCGCCGATCGACAGCGACGACGCGTGCTCCGAAGCATCGGGCCCGATGTGCAGGCCGGGGATCGGCTCGGGCAGCGGCACCCCGGGCGAGGTGTGCTCGCGCGGCACGAACTCGGCGAGCACGGTTTCGACCGCGTGCGAGTCGATCAGCTGCTGGCGCGTCAACAGCACGCGACTGATGGCGCTGGCGGCCTCGCGCGCGGTTTGAAAACGCTCGGCGGGATCGCGCGCCAACAGCTTCATCACGATCTCTTCGAGATCCGCCGGCAGCTCACGCACGTAGGTGCTGGGCGGCTCGACTCGCCCGGCTCGCACGGCCTCGAGCAGGTCCGCGCCTTCGGCGCTGCCGTGCAGCGAGCGACCCGTCAAAAGCTCGTGAAAAACTACGCCCAGAGAGTAAATATCGGTCCGACGATTGACTCGCTCACCGCGCGCCTGCTCGGGCGACATGTACGCGGTCTTGCCTTTGAGAACGCCGGGCTCCTCGCGAAACAGATTGGCCGACGCGATGCCGAAGTCGGCGATCTTCACGGCGCCGTCGAAGCTGAGCAGCATGTTCTGCGGCGACACGTCGCGGTGCACGATATCAATCGGCTTGCCGGCCTCGTCCTTGCGCTCGTGCGCGTAGTGCAGGCCCTTGGCGATCTCGCCGATCACGTAGGCCGAAATGTAGGGGGGGACACGCTGGCCCTTCGACTGGGCGGAGCGCATCAGCTTGCGTAAGTCCGGCCCCTCGACGTACTCCATGCTGAGGAGCTGGCCTTCCTCACCGTAGTCCTGGAAGTCGTAGACCTGGACGATGTTGGGATGGTTGAGGCGGGTCGCCAGCTGCGCTTCTTCCGCGAACATGGTGCGGAAGCGACGCGAAGAACCGTAAGCCGGCAAAATTCGCTTGAGGACGAGCAGCTTGAAGGTGCCCTCGGCCCCGCGCTTCTTGGCCAGGAACACCTCGGCCATACCGCCCGCCCCGAGACGCCGGATGATCTCGAAGTCAGCGAGTCGCTTGGGCGGGGGCCGGACCTGCGGATCGCTCATGGCGCGAGCAAAGCAGCTTACTCCCGTTTTCGATTCACATGGTAACGTCGCGCGCCGAACCGCCCGGAGGCCCTGTATGCGTCTATCTCGCCCGCTCGCACTCCCTCTCGTTAGCCTTGTTTCACTGCTCTTTCTGGCCAATAGCGCGCTCGCGCAAAAAAAGCCCAAGGGCGAAAAGAAGAGCGACGGACCGTCCGCCGCGGCCACCTGGACGGACCCGACCGAGAGCGAGAAGAGCGACAAAGGGCCTTACCGCCCCCACAAAGACGAGGACGGCGAGGCCGTCCCCGATAAGAAGAGCGACCGCGCGCCCGACAAGGGACGGAAACGCGATCCAATCCAGGCGTTCGGGCAAATCATCATCGGCTTCGGCCGCGCCCCGGTGAACCAGCCCAGCTACGAGCCGGGCCTGAAGGGCACCGCGCTCGGCCTGCAGGTGGGCGGCCGCTACGACGTGAGCAAAGAGCTCAGCGTCGGCCTGCGCATTCCGCTCACGACCGCTACGTTGAAGCAGCCCACTGGCACCAACCTCAGCACCACCGTCTTCGGCGCTCCCGAGCTGATGGGCGAGTACCGCATCGCCCTCAACAAGCTGACGACGATTCCGCTCACCTTCGGCCTCGGCATTCCGGTCGCGCAAGGCAATCCGGATCAAACCGGCACCGACACCTCCGGCCACCAGAAAGCGTACGTCAACAGCTTGGCCGACGCGACCAGCGGTTGGCGCGACAGCGAGCTGTTCCAACCCAAGCGTCTGCCCGTCGTGCTCGGCGCCGGCATTCGCCACGAGCGCGAGGATTGGGAGCTGCACGGCGACGTGAAGCTCGTGCTCTTGCCCGCGCTCAGCACCAAGGTGTTCGACGAGACCGAAGATCCGCCCAACGCCGGCACGTACAAGCTCAACGCTTTCGCCCTGCGCGAGGTCACGACCTTGGGCGGCAGCTACAACTTCCTCAGCAGCCCGCTGATCTACGCCGGGCTCGATCTTGCCCTGATCTGGACCCCCCTCCAGACGTTCGTGTTCGACGCCGAGTCCGGGGCCGCCAAGCCGACCACGGTCCAGGCGGTGCTGGAGCCGCGCGTCGGGGCACGCTTTGGCGCCGTATCGCCGAGCATCGGCTACATTGCTCCGCTCGGCGGTCGCCTGGGCGGCGCGGATGACGGCGGCGTGCGGTTGAACGTTTCCGCGTTCTTCTGAGCGGCCCTGCCCGCGGCGCCACCCGGCGCCCAAGCCCGCGTTGGATCTGCACAATCCGACCGCGCGCGCTTTCGTGCGACAAATCGTCTAACGTTGGTAGCTCTATCGAGCGATCCGGCAATGGAGCAGCTGACAACCGAGCAGGTGACCTCGCCGCGAGCGACCAGCCTAGAAGGCCATGCCTATTCGCTGCTCGTGGTGTCGGACGGCGAGACCAGCACCTATCCGTTGCCGGCCACTGGCCGGCTGCTGCTCGGCCGCGCCAAGCACGCAGAAATTCGCATCGACCACGGCTCGGTCTCTCGAGAGCACGCCGCGCTACACCTGGGCGAGACGCTGCTTTTGGAAGACTTGGGCAGCGCGAACGGGACTCGCCTGCGCGGTAACGAGCTGCCGCCCGGCTTGGCCGTGCAAGTCGCGCCCGACGACGTGATCGATCTCGGCCAGGTCATGCTCGTCATCAAGCATCGCAAGCTCGAGCAGCGACTGCGCCCCGCGTGCTCACTGGCGTTGTTCGAGCTGCGCGTGGAGGAAGAGTGCGAGCGCGCCGCCGCCGGCACGGCTCGCTTCGCCGTCGCGAGCTTGGCGGTGGAAGGCGAGCTGTCGGCGGCGGCGGTCGAAGCCCTGCTCGGAAGTGAGCTGCGGCAACGCGATCTGATCGCGATCCGCGAGCCCGGCCACTACCAGCTGCTGATGCTCGACGCGGGCCCCGAAGAAGCCCAAGAACGGCTGGGGCGAGCCGTGGCCGTGTTGCGCGAGCGGCAGCTGCGGGTAGAGCCACGGTTGTTCTGCGCCCCCCGCGACGGCGTCGACCCGACGTCTTTGCTCGGGCGTCGCCCCGACTCGTTGCCGCCCAGCAGTCACGCCCTGATGGCGGGGTTCATCATCGTCGACGACGCCATGCGCCGCGTGCGCCGGCTGCTCGAGCGCGTCGGCGGCAGCGATCTCAGCGTCATCCTTTTGGGTGAGACCGGTGTCGGCAAGGAAATGTGCGCGGAGCTCTTGCATTCGAGCTCGACGCGGGCCGGTCGCACGTTTCTGCGGCTGAACTGCGCGGCGCTCAGCGAAACACCGCTCGAGAGCGAGTTGTTCGGCCACGAGCGCGGCGCTTTCACCGGCGCCACCAGCGACAAGCAGGGGCTGCTGGAGTCGGCCAACGGCGGCAGTCTGTTCTTGGACGAGGTGGGCGACATGCCGCTGTCGACGCAGGTAAAGCTGCTGCGGGTGCTGGAGTCCAAGGAGATTTTGCCGCTGGGCTCACGGGCTCCACGCCGCATCGACGTGCGCGTGATCGCAGCCACCAATCGCGACTTGGAAGAGCACGTCACCCAAGGCTCGTTCAGGGAAGACTTGTACTATCGGCTCAATGGCATTTCGATCATGGTGCCGCCGTTACGGGAACGACCGGCCGATATCGAGCCGCTGGCGCGCTTTTTCGTTGCGCGCCGCGCGAGCGCGAGCAAGCCCCCGCACGTGGCCCCCAAGCTGAGCGCGGCGAGCGCGAGCTGGCTGCGCGCGCAAGCCTGGCCCGGCAACGTGCGGGAGCTGCGCAACGTGGTGGAGCGCGCGCTGGTGCTGTGCGACGGCCCGCTCATCGAGCCGATGCATTTCACGCGGTCGCCGAGCAAGAGCGCGCAGCCCTTGCTCGAAAGCGCAGCCGCGCTCGGTGACCGCGGGCTACGGGACGAGGTCAAGATGCTGGAGCGCGAGCGCATCGAAGAAGCGCTGCGGGCGTCGGGCGGCAATCAACGGCGCGCTGCGGAGCGGCTCGGCTTGTCACGCGGCGCGCTGCTGCGTCGGCTGGAGCAGCTCGGCATCGCGCGGCCGCGCAAGGGCGTTTGAGCGTGGCGGCAGAGCTACTGGACGGCGTTGCCAGCTCGGCCCGGTTCCAGATCTCCCGGCACCTCGGCAGCGGCGGCATGGGCGCCGTGTTCGAGGCCTATGACCGAGAGCGCCAGCAGCGAGTGGCGCTCAAGACCTTGCGCACCCGAAGCCCCGAAGAGCTTCTGCAGCTCAAAAACGAGTTTCGCGCTCTACAAGGCGTGCGCCACCCGAACCTGGTCAACCTGCTGGAGTTGTTGGAAGAGTCCGGTCGCTTCTTCGTGACCATGGAGCTGGTCGAAGGCACTGATCTACTCGGGTACGTGCGCCCGGGCGACGCCGAGCTCAGCGTCTCGGGTCACACCCAGACCGAGCTCGTGCGCTCGGGGTCGCGAGCGTGGGGCACTGCCCCCGGCGAGGTCACGGCGGAAAGGCTCGCGCCGATTTCGGGCTCGCGCCCACGTTGCGACGATGCGCGCGTGCGTCACGCCTTCGGACAACTGGCGCGAGGGCTTTCCGCCTTGCACGAGCGCGGCAAGCTGCACCGCGACGTCAAGCCCGCGAACGTGATCGTGACGCCCGACGGCCGCACCGTCTTGGTCGACTTCGGCTTGGCCGTAGACAGCGGGCCGGGCCTGGCGCAAGCACAAGTCCGCGGCGCCGGCACGCGCGAGTTCATGGCGCCCGAGCAAGCGGCGGGGCAAACGCTGACCGCGGCCGCAGATTGGTACAGCTTCGGAGTAGCGCTCTACCTGGCGTTGAGCGGGCAGCTGCCCTTCCGCGGTGCCGACGTGCAGCGCCAAAAGCTACGCGGGCAGCCCAGGCCGTTCAGCGAGCTGTGTCCTGAAGCATCGGACGACCTGCGGCGCCTGGCCCTCGCTCTACTTTCGCCCGATCCACGCAGCCGCCCCAGCGGGCACAGCGTCCTTACGTGCTTTGGGGTCGGTAGCGAGGCCGCGCCCGCACCTCAGGCGCCCTTCGTGGGCCGCGCGCACGAGCTCGAGCAGCTGGAGGCGGCGTTCGCCACCGTCGGGACGCGCCCTAGCCGCGTGGTCGTGGTCGCCGATTCGGGTCTGGGCAAGAGCGCGCTCGTACACGAGCTCGTCGCGCAATTGCTGGCTCGTGATCCCGAAGTGCTGGTGTTGGCGGGTCGCTGTTACGAGCGCGAGCTGCTGCCGTACAAGGCGCTCGACGGCATCATCGACGCCCTCAGTCATTTTCTCGGTAAGCTCGAGCCCGAGCGCGTGCATTCGTTGCTTCCCCCCGACGCCGCGCTCTTGACGCAGATTTTTCCGGTGCTCGGTCGCGTCGCAGGTCTCACCCAAGCTCGCGCGCTCGGCGCCGCGGATCCGCAAGAGCGCCGAGCGCAGGCGTTCGCGGCCTTGCGTGAGTTGTTCGTGAGGCTCGCCCGCTCCTATCGGCTGCTGCTGTACATCGACGACCTGCAGTGGGCCGACGCCGACAGTCATCTGCTGCTCGCCGACTTGATGCGGCAGCCCGACGCGCCCGCGTTGTGCCTAGTCGTGACCACTCGTCCCGGCGCACCGACTCCGCTGGACGACGCCCAGCGCCTCGAGCTGAAGCCGCTTTCCTTCGAGGAGGCGCGCGCGCTGGCCGGCGCCGTCCTCGGCGACGCGGCGGCGGACACGCTCGGGCCCTCGATCGCGAAAGAAACCAACGGCCACCCCCTATTCGTGCAGGCGTTGGCGGCTCACGCTCGGCGCGCCGGTGGCCTGCACGAAGCGGGTCTGCGTCTGGAGGACGCGCTGTTAGCTCACGTAGACAGCATCGATCCGGGCAGTCGACGTTTGTTGGAGGTCACGGTGATAGCGGCCGGCCCGCTCACGGCGCTGCTGGCGGCGTGCGCGAGCGGCCAAGACGCGGCCACCTTTTCCAGCAGCGTCTCGGAGCTGCGCGCGCTCCGGCTCGTGCGCAGCTCGCTCTCGAACGAAGGAGGCGAGCTCGCGCCGTACCACGATCGCATTCGAGAGGCGTTGCTAGAGCGGTTGACGAGCGAGCAGCGCCGCGGGCTGCATCGCGATTTGGCGGAGGCGCTGGAAACGACCGGCAAGGCCGCGGCGGACCCGCAAAGCCTGGTGCGACATTTGGAAGGCGCGGGGCAAGTCGCGCGCGCGGCCGAGCAAGCCGAGCTGGCGGCGCGGCACGCCGAGCGCGCTTTGGCCTTCGACCAGGCTGCCGAGCTCTATGGCACCGCGCTCCGCCTCGGCGCGTTCGAGGCCGGTGCGCGGCGCGACCTCACCCGCGCCCGCGCCGAGGCGCTGGCCAATGCGGGGCGAGCCGCCGAGTCCGCCGAGGCGTACCTGAGCGCGGCCGAGGGCGCAGAGCCGCCACAGCGACAAGAGTACGAGCGTCGCGCAGCCGACCACCTGCTGCGCAGCGGCCATTCCGAGCGCGGCACCGCCATCCTGGCCCAGGTGTTGCGGGGGCTGGGCGATCGTTGGCTGTCCCAGCGCCGCTCGCTCGCGGCGACCCTGTTCGAGCGGTTTCGCCTGCGGCTGCGCGGACCCAAGTGGCAACGCCGCGCGCCCGCCGACATCGACCCGGAGCTGCTCAGGCGCGTCGACGCTTATCATTCCCTCGGCGTGTCGCTGTCACTGATCGATCCGGCGCGTGGGGCGCGCTTCGAGGCGCGCGCCCTGCGACTGGCGTTGCGAGCGGGCGAGCCTCGGCGGCTGGGCGTGATTTCGGTGATGGAGGCCTGCTACGAGGGCGCCATTGGCGCGCAGGGGCTGAAGGCCGCGCGTGCGCTGGGTGAACGCGCCGATCACATCCTCACGCAGACGCGCGACCCCTACGTGGCGGCGTGCAAGGGCATCATGGTCGGTTTTCTGGCCTATCATGCCGGAGAATACGCCTCGGCCGCGCGCACGCTGGCCGAGACCGAGCAAGCGTTGGCCGCCTTGACCGGCACTTACTTCGAGCAGGCATTCTGTCACTGTTTCAGGCTCATTTCGCTGCGCAACCGTGGGCAATTGGCCCAGTTGGAGGCCGGCTACTTCGAGTGGCTACGTCGCGCCCAGCGGCGCGGCGATCTGTTTACGGAGGCGTCGCTGCGCTTCAACTTGAACATCGTGTTTTTGGCGCGCGACGAGCCGGACGAAGCCGACCGTGAGCTGTCGCGCGTGAGCTGGATGCCGCCGGACGGCGGGTACCACGTGCAGCATTGGTACGCGCAGCAGGCCCGCGCCGACATCGCGCTGTACTGCGGGCGAGTCGAAGCCGGCCTCGTGGAGCTGCGCCGGGAGCTCGCGGCGCTCGAGCGCGCCATGATCACACGCATGCGCTTGCACCGCTGCCACGCGCTCTGGCTTCTGGCGCGGTTCCTGCTCGCGCGGCGCGCCCCCACGCCCGAGCTGGATGCGCTGGCCAAGCAGCTGCGGCGCGAAGACATCGGCTACGCCCGAACTTGGTCGCTTTTGATCCAGGCCGCGCTCGAGCAACAGCGCGGCCAACCCACGGCGGCGCTGGTCAGCCTGCAGCGCGCGGTCGAGCAGGCCAAGCGCGCCGACTTGCCTCAATACGAGCACGCGGCTCGCTACCGAATGGGACGCTTGCTCGGCACCGAAGCGGGCGCCGACCACGCCCAGAGCGCGCTCGCGTTTGCGGCCGGTGAAGGCATCGTCGACCCCGCGCGGCTGTTCGACGTCTGGGCTCCCGGCTTCTGAGCTGGATCGAAAGCGATCGGATCGGATCGAAAGCGATCCGAGCGTCCGCCGCACGTCGCATAAATTGCCGAATAACGCGGTGGCGCAAGACTTGCTCGGCGCAGGAGCGCGAGCGCCACGGCTCGCCGGCCCGTGGGGGAGCCGGCCGGGTCGGGCTCGTCCGCACACTCCACCTCTTGCACACGGAGAAGCCTCGGGCATGAAGTCTCATCGATCCAGTCGCTACGGTTGGTTACTAGCTCTGTCAGCGTTGGCCGGGAGCGGCAGCCTCGCCGCTTGCGGCGACGACGCCAGCAACTCGAATTCGGGCGACGGCGGAGCGGCAGGCAGGGCCGAGGCCGGCGGCGGTGAGCCGACCATGGGCGGAGCCGAAAGCAGCGGCGGTAGCGACAACGCGCGCGCGGGCGAGGGCGGAGCGGGGGCGACGCCCGAAGCGGGCGGCGACGGCAACGTCGGCGCGGGCGGCGACGGGCTCGGCTACACACCGGCCGGCGACGACGTGCAAGACTTCCTCAACGGTTTGGGCAAGTGGGCGCAGCCGCCGGCCGCGTCCGTCACCCAGACGGACCTGCCGGCCGTGAATCGCAAGCTGGACGTTGCCGGCACACCGCAAGACTTCGTCTGCTCGTTGGTGCAGCACGACATCATCGCGGACCATGACGAGATTTTGAATTTCGATATCGGCTCCCAGTACGTGCTGCCCGGCTTGATCCTGCAAGGCGGGGCGTTCGAGAAGGGCGAGCTCGCCCCGGTGCCGTTCGCCGCGAACCGCCGTGCGCCGATCAAGCTGTACGTCAGCGTCGCCGGAACCCAAGACGCCTTCGAAATCGCCGATCCACCCACGACCGGCGGCCTCTCCGACGCGGTGGCGCAGCTGCAGCAACGGGCGGAGACGGCGGCCGGCGACAATTTTGCGGCCAAGGTCTCGTATAGCAAGCAAGAGGTGCAGTCTTTCGAGCAGCTCAACTACGCGCTCGGCGTGGACGTCGAATACGACGGCCCGTTCGTGGACGCCGGCTTTCAGCTCGCTTTCGAGCACCAAGACACGCAAGAGAAGCACACGGTGGTCATGAAGCTGAGCCAAGACATGTACAACATCAGCTTTGCGTACGACGAGTTCATGCGCACGGCCGACATGTTCACCGACAAGCTCACCGCCGAAGACATGGTCGGCCTGCAAGAGGACGGCTACGTGGGCATCGACAACCGCCCCGTCTTCATCAGCAGCGTGACCTACGGCCGCATGGTCGTCTTTACCGCGACCAGCAGCAAAGGTGAAAGCGCGACCAAGATTCAGCAGGCTCTGCAGTTGTCTTACGACTCGGCGATCGCCGGGGACACCAGCATCAGCGAGGCCGCCCGCGCCGACGCCAAGAAGACGGTCAGTGATCTGGACATCAAGGTGCTCACCATCGGTGGCAACTCGGACACCGTCTCGACCGCCATCTCCACCGGCAATTGGGACGGCTTGTTCGCGCAGCCCAACATCTTGAGCGCGGTGCCGCTACGCTACGTCGTGCGCAGCATGAGCGGCAATCGTCCGGTCGCGCGCATCGGCGATACGACTCAGTTTACGACCAGTGAGTGCTCGCTGATTCCGAAAGAGCACGGCTGGGTCCGCCAAGACAAAGCCGGCACGTACTCGTTCAAGGACGTGACCAGCAACCAAACCGGCGCGACGTGGGCGCTCACCGCCAATGCGATCTTGAAATGGAACGCGGCTGCGCCCAACAATTTCGAGCAGGTCGTCGCTTTCAACGGGTTGGACATCTCCGTCGACAACGCGGGCAACCTTTGGGGCGTGGACACCAGCAATCACCTGTGGGTGATGCACCCGGGCACGAACAACTTCTTGCGGCACACGTCCGGCGAGGCCATCGCGGTCGCGTCGGGGCCCCCCGGGTCGTTCTTCCTGGGCAAGACCTACAGCGACAATCAACGCGACTTCTGGCGCATCAGCGCCACCGACCTGAACGAAGGCATGGTCGAGCTCATGGACGACGCGCAGTACGTGAGCCGCTGGGAGTACGATCGGCCAGCAGGCGCGCTGTACAGCTTCGGCTACACCAGCACCCAGACCGTCTACATCCAAAAGGGCGACACCACGTACGGTTTGAAGGTGTGTAACAGCACGACCGACTGCGGGCGCCTCGGCGGCTACGGCCCGTACGGCACCAACGTGACCCAGGTGTCGCCGTCACCCGACAACGTGATCTACGTCGTCGAGGGCAACAAGATCCGAGTCTTCAACAACGACTTGAACGCGGCCGAACACTTCACGGATTGGGCGGGCAGCCAATTCCCGGGCCAAATCGGCCAACTCGAAGCCGGCTTCGGCACCGACCACTGGATGATAGATTTGCAAGGCTCGCTCTTCCGCTACCTGCCCTGACCGCCATGACGACGTACGAGCGGCGGCGGCAAAGCTGAGGCTGCCCTCCCCCAACCTTGGTCGGCGGGTTGGTCGTGCGCGTTCCGGTGGGTCAGCTAGCCCTGGCCCAGCATGGCCCCGCCCCCGCGGGCCATGCTGGGCCCGTGGCGCTGCGCGGCGGAAGGTCGCGCAGCCAGCAGGGCCAGTGCTAGGGTTGGGGCCATATGCGGCTGTCCGTTGTTCCGCTGGTCGCGCTGACTGCCTTGCTCGCCGGTTGTGCGGGCGGTGCGGCGGCGACCAATCATCCGAAGAATGCGTTGGGCGCGAACGGCCCCGTGCAGGCGGTGCCGGTGGACGAGCGTTCGTTCGGCGACGCCACGTACAAGCTGTTGCTCGCCGGCGACGATGAAGCGAGCACGGACGAGTCGAAAGCGAGCTCGCGGGCAGGGCTGTTGATCGGCGTGACGCGCCACCAGTTGGTGCGCGCCGAGCAACGCTTCGCGAGCGGCAACCCCGCCGCGGGCCTCGTCGCCGTCGGTGGCGCCTTCTTGCTCGGCCGCACCGGCGAGCTGCGGCCGGAGATGCTCGAGAAGGGTGAACGCGCGTTGGACGCGGCCGCGACCGAGGTCGCACGCGTCGGCAACGATGGCCGAGCCTTGGCGCTGTACTCCATGCTGCTGCCGCGGCTGCCCGACGGCGCGTGGCGCAGTGACGTGCAGAGCCACCTTTCCGCGATCGACAAATTTCGGCAAGACACGCGCGGCAGCGGCGCCGTCACGACCGCGTCGGCGGCCGCGCGCGCCGCCATCAGCCGCGCCATCATCGATACCCGCCCCGACGCCATGGACAGCGCCAAGAAGTCGACCATCGCTTGGCTACGCCAGGCGCTCTCGACCAACATCGGCGAGGCGCCCATCCGCTCCAATCAGGAGCGCGACGAGGCGTTCGAAGCCTATCGCGCGCTGCGGGCCGGCGGTTACACGGTCGCGGCGCTGTATTTGCGGCAGCGTGATCCACGCGGCGCGTTGAGCATCTTGGATTCGACCGGGCTCGAGAAGCTGATGCCGCCCGAGCTGCGCGACCGCTTGGAGCGCGCGGCCGACGAGAATGATCCGGACGCGTGGGCCGATCTGTATCATTTCTTCGAATCCGCGCGCGGGTCGTCCGACGGCTTGCTCGATGCCGAGTTGATCGACGCGGCCGCGTTCGGCGCCGCCGAAGGCTTGCTGCGCTCGGAGCCAGGCTCGCTGCGTGGCACCTTGCCCATCGCCACCGAGCTCACCACTCACGGCATGGCCGAGGTCGCCCCGCTCGTGCTCGGTCCCGCGATCAGCGAGCATCCCGAGCCCGACGCCATCAGCACCGCGCTCGGCTTCGTGATGCGCGCCATCAGTGAAGAAGAAGACGTCGCCGGCTTGGCCGCTGCGCGCGCCACCTTCGACAACGCCGCGCGCCTGCTAGAGCTGGCGAGCGCGCCCGGCATGCGCGGCAAGGTTCGACCCAGTCCGGCGCGGGTGCGCTTTGCGATGGCGGCCACGGAAATTCGCCACGGTGAGCTCGAGCGCGCTCGTCCCCTTTTGCTGAAGTCGACGCAAGAAGAGCCGAGCAGCGACACGTACCTGCTCTTGGTCGCGATCGAGCGCCAGCGCGGTAAGTTGCCGGACGCGCTCGGCTGGGCCGACAAAGCCATCGAATCGGCGCGCGCCAGCGGCGACTTACTGACCGAAGCCGACGCGCACATCACCCGATTCGAGATCTTCCGCGAGCAGCACGACTCCACCGAGGCCAGCCGTGCGCTCGAAGCCGCGCTGACCCGCGTTCTTTTGGCCCAAAAACAGGGTCGCACCGGCGCCGTGCAGGCGCGCTCGGAGCGGTTGTTGGCGCGCGTGCTGGAGCACTACGGTGACCAACGCGCGGTCCGGCGCGCCACCGAGCGCTCGTTCGAAGCGGCCGGCTCCGACCCGCGCATCCTGTCCGCCACGGTCATGGACGCCGCGCGCCGTGGGCTCACGCTGTCCGATCTCACGGTCGCGCGCTCAGCGGTCGAGCGCGCGGTCAGCGCCGGCATGTCGGGCGATGACCTGGTGTATCCAGCGCTCTGGCTGCAGCTGCTCGAAAAAAAGCTGCGCGTACCGAGCAGCGGCGCGGTCGAAGACGCTTACTCGGGCATCGACGACAAGTCCGGCTGGCCCGCCCGGTTGCGCGCTTGGGCCACCGGCAAGCTGACCGACGCCGAGCTCTTGGCCGCCGCCAAAGATCGCTCGCAGCGCACCGAAGCCATCTTCTACGCCGCGATGGCGCGTCACGCCCAGGGCCGCATCGAGGACGCCAAGGCCGGCTTCGAGCAAGTCGTAAAGAGCGAAGCGATCGATCTGGTCGAGGTCTCGATCGCACGCGATCTGCTCGCCACCTACGAAAAGCCCCAAAAAGACTTCAAGCTCCCGCCCAACATCGTCGTCCCCTAGGGCTGCCAAACTGCAGTCCGCCTCGCAGAAACTACCGTAGCGGAAACGGGTCACGCCCCGGCGGCTCGAGATAGCAGGCGACCCTACAAAGAAACTCGAAGCGGAGAGCCCCTGCCACAAATCAAAAGTGACTTCGGTTCCGAAGTCACTTTTTGTCTGGGATGGGCCTCCCGTAGCGGTCGCCTCCCCGTTTCATCCCATCAGGGCGGCGGACGACGCCATCCGCGACTCCCTGTTGCTTCGATCGCTCAGCGACGGTGACGGCGGCGGAGCGTGACGGCGATGCCGACGACGGCGAGCAGAGTCAGCTCTCCCCGCTCTCATGCTGAGTCGGTACAGAGCAACTTTCGTACCGGCGACGAGCGCGGCCGCTCCGCTTAGCCTGGAGACTGACTCACGGCGCGGTCACGAGCGGCAGGCGCTTGGGGCCGGCAAAGTCGTTCGGTTGGGCGCGCCATTCGTCGTATGCGCTCTGCGTGCGAACGCAGCCGATGGTGCACGAAGGTGCGCATTCTTTCTTCGTATAGAACTGGTCGCGGAGATCGGCGGCCGTGTACTCCAAGAGCGCTTTTTTGAACACGCCGCGCGTCTGCGAGCACCAGGCGATGTCGCCGAACTCGTCGACGTACAGGTAGCGGGCGCCAGCGCGACATTTGAACGGCGCGCTGCCCTCGTTCAACAGGCGATCACGGTAGTCGCCCGCTTCCTTGAACTTTTGGCCCAGCTCACGCCGGACTTCTTGGAAGACGGCTTGCTCTCCGGCGGACAAGCGCATCTGCCCGCCCCCGTCGTGCAACACGAGCACGCGCGGACGAAAGCCCATTTCTTTGGCCGTGCGCACCACCGTGAGCACTTCTTCGGGCTTGGCCGCGCCCAGCACGGCGCTGAGCACGACCTTGAACTTGGCGTGTTTGGCCAGCACCTTCAGCTTGGGCAGCATCGGCTTGAGCACCTTGACGGTGACGTCGTTGGGCATGACGCCGTCGACGCTGACCTGCATCTCCATCAAGCCGGCGTCGTTGAGCTCCTCGACCTTCTTCTGATTGAGAAGGTAGGCGTTGGAGATCATCATCACCTTGTAAAAGTCGAGCTTGCGGGCGTAACGGATGAGCTCGGCAATGTCGGGGTGCAAGAGCGGCTCGCCGCCGGTCAGCTCCAAGCTGAACGTGCCCAGCTCCTTCAAACGATCGATGCGGGCCTTCAGCACGTCGGTCGGAATCGGATCTGACGTCTCGTCGAACTCGTTGCAGTAGCCGCACGTCAGGTTGCAGCGACGCACGACGACCATCTGCGCCAGAAACGGCGAATACATCAAACGCTTGGGCAGCAGCATCACGCTCTCCTAAAGCTGGGGCTTACGACCGAGCAGCTTCGTCGCCAAGTGCTCGCCGAGCTCGGCCGACAGCAGGCGCTCGACGGCGGCCTCTTTTTCGGCGCGCTCGCCCTCGCTGTACTGAAATTCGATGCCCATGCCGGCCGGGTTCGCCTTGGTGGCGTCCTCCAGGTCGGTGGTCCAGATGACCTTACCGCGCAGCCGTAACGGCTCACCCATGTGGGGGATGCCGAGGGCAAACACGAACTCGGTCCCCACCTTCAAGGGTTTGTCGGTGCCGATGAACGTACCTCCCCGCGAAATGTTGCGGGTGTAGTCGGCAAAATACGTGTTGAGCCGCTTGTATTCGACCTTGAGCTCGATAGGAGCCCGGTAGCCGATGCGCCGGTCGTCTTCGGTGGTCATCGCGGAATGGGCGCTCAGGGGGCCCGACCGCGAAGCGTAGTCGGCCGGGCCCACCCGGGGAAGGGCCATGCCTCGGTCTCGGTCATCGCTCGTCTATCTCGCAGGGAAACGGCCATGCTATGGCCGGCGAAGTGCGCGATCCCTACGAAGTCCTAGGTCTTGGCCGCGACGCCAGCGAGGCGGAGATCAAGGCCGCCTTTCGGCGGCTGGCCATTCAGCACCACCCGGACAAGAACCAGGGCGACCCCTCGGCTCAAAATCGCTTCACCGAGATCAACCTCGCCCACCAGATTTTGTCGGACGCCGACAAGCGCAGCGCCTACGACCGCTACGGCGCCGCCGCGTTTCAATCCGGCGGGCGCGGCCCGGGCGGCGACGTCGTCGACTTCGGTGGCTTCGACGAGATCTTCGGCGACATCTTGGGCGCCTTCGGCTTCCGCGGCGGCGAGCGCGGGGACGTGCGCATGCCGCTGTCGGTCACGTTCGAAGAGGCCGCGCTCGGCACGAGCAAGGAGGTCCGCTACCAGCGCACCGACACGTGCGGCAGCTGCAAGGGCAGCGGCGGTGAGCCCGGCACGCGCGTCGAGACGTGCTCGGCTTGCGGTGGCCGGGGCCGGGTTCGCTTCCAACAAGCGTTGTTTCCGTTGGCCATGGAGCGCGCATGCTCGCGCTGCCGAGGCACGGGCTCGTTGCCGACCACGCCGTGCCGCAGCTGCGGCGGCAAAGGGCTGTCGTCGAGCGAGCGCGTGTTGAAGGTCGACGTACCGGCCGGCATCGAGCACGGCGCGACTCGCGTCGTCGAGCAAGGTGGACACCGCGTGAAGGCAGAGCGCCCGCCCGGCAACTTGGAGCTGCTGGTCGAGGTCGCGCCGCACCCGTTGTTCCGGCGCACCGGCGACGACGTGGTATGCCGCGTACCGATTTCGTTCGTGCAAGCGTCGCTGGGTGGAGAAATCGACGTCCCGACGTTGGAAGGCAAAATCAAGCTCCGCGTACCGCCTTCGACCCAACCCGGGCAGGTGCTGCGCGTCCGTGGCAAAGGCATCGAGCATCGCCTGCGCAGCGGTCGCGGAGACCAGTTGGTCGAGGTCGCGGTCGAAATTCCGGCCCGCCTCACCCCGCGCGCGCGCGAGCTCATCGAAGAGCTGGGGCGCGAGCTGGGTGAAGACGTCCAGCCCCAACAACAAGGCTTCTTGGAGAAGCTGAAAGGCCTGTTCGGATGAAAGCGGTCGGCTTCGACTTCGGCCAAACCCTGGCCGAGCTCGACTACGAGTTCTTGCGGCGGCGCGTGCACCAACGCGGCGCGACGTTCGACGCCGCGCTGGCGGCGGCGAGCAGCAGCGACGCCTGGCACGTCTACGGCGTGAAGAAGCGCGACGGCCACGCCTTGGCCTGGCGCGCCATGATGGAGATTCAGCTGACCCATGGCGGCGTCGCCGCCGAGCGCGTCGTCGAGCTCGCCGATTGGCTGTGGCAAGAGCAGCCGCGGCAGAACCTGTGGCGTCGGCCGATTCCGGGCATGATCGAGCTCACGCGAGAGCTCAAGCAGCAAGGCGTACCGATCGCGGTCATTTCCAACTCCGAGGGCCATCTCGCCGAGCTCATCGACGAGATGGGTTGGTCGCGTGAGCTCGACGTCGTGGTCGACTCGGGACGAGTCGGCATCGACAAGCCGGATCCGCGCATCTTTGCCCATGCGTGCGCCGCCGTCGGGGTCGCACCGCAAGATTTCTTGCACGTCGGCGACGCTTGGGAGGCGGATGTGCAGGGTGCGTTGGGCGCGTCTGCCAGCGCGGTGTGGTTCGACGCACGGCACCGCGAGCGCGCGCTGCCGGACCGGGTTTACGGCGCCGCCAACGCGCAAGAGCTGCGCGAAGTCCTGGCTCGCCTCGCGTTCCTAAGTTAGCGTCGGCGCATGAAATCCCAACGCATCGGCATGCTGGGCGCCGGCAACATGGCGGGCGCGCTCATCCGCGGCCTGCTCGCTTCCAAGAGCGTCACCGCCGAGCAGATCGTCGCCAGCGACGTGCGCAGCGAGCACCTGAAGGAGCTGGAGACCAAGTACGGCATCAAGACCTTCAGCGACAATCGCGAGCTGGCCGCGGTATCGAACTTGGTCGTGCTGGCGGTGAAGCCGCAGGTCATCGACCGCGTGCTCGACCAAATGGCCGATTCTTTCGCACCCGACACGCTTTTGGTGTCGATCGCGGCGGGGGTGCCGATTCGTTCGCTCGAGGCGCGCTTGCCCGCTCACGTGCGCGTCGTGCGCGCCATGCCCAACACGGCCGCGATCGCGCTCGCCGGAGCCACCGGCATTGCGCCCGGCTCGCGCGCGACGCAAAAAGACGTCGACATCACCCAGGCGTTGTTTGCGGCCATCGGGCGCTCGGTCGTGCTCGACGAGTCGCTGATCGACGCCGTTACCGGCCTTTCCGGCAGCGGCCCGGCGTACATCATGGTCATCATCGAGGCGTTGGCCGACGGCGGCGTCAAAGTGGGGCTACACCGCGACACCGCGCTGTTGCTCGCCGCGCAGACCGTGTACGGCTCCGCCAAGCTGCTGCTCGAGACCGGCGAGCATCCGGGCCGGCTCAAAGACATGGTCACGAGCCCCGGCGGAACCGCAATCGCCGGGCTCCACACCCTCGAAACCGGCGGCATCCGCCGCACCCTGATCGACGCCGTCGAATCCGCCGCCAAACGCGCCGCCGAGCTCGGCGAAGCCATGGCCAAAAAACTCGACCGCAGCTAGCGAGCGCACCCTCAACCGCGTTTGGGCTGCCACCCCGCAGCCCAACTCGCAGAAGCTTTCGTAGCGACTTCGGTCTCACCGTACGCCGGCGAGTCACTCGGCGGTCGTGTAACGGCGGCTTCAGGACCCAGATTTTTTCACAGGAAGATCAGAAGGACAGAAGGCGAGACATGGGGGGGTTCGCGCTGCCGCCAGCGGCCTGATACGGGGTTGCGCGCCGAAGGCGCGGCGAGCAATCAAACCTTCTGAGCTTCTGCCCTTCCTGTGAATCTCGGAGGTTCGCGGCACGACGCCATCAGCTCGATAGCAGCCCGAGGCGCGCGCGCAGCTCGGCCTTGGGACGGCACGCTGGCTTCTCCAAGCGAGCTGCGGCGGGGCAGCCCGCGAGACGTATTGGTCGGGCGGGTCGTCTTGGTGTGTGTCTAAGGGACACAGCCTAGGGTTAGATTTCGTCGAGCTCTGCGTGCGCAGGGACAAAATCAGTGTCCGCGCAAAGGGGCCGGGGGGGGGACAGCCTCACTCTGCGCGGACTCGGATGTAGTAGCAGCAGGTCTTCAGAAAATCAAACCCCTAAATCTAGAATTGGCCGCGTGCGCGCGCTCTCGACTGCGGCACGATGAGCGCTTCACGGCCGCGATTTCAACAGCAAGCGCGCGGCTTTCTTACCGAAAAAAATCATCATGCGCGGGCGCGCCGGGAGCCGTCATGCCGGTACGCGCAGTCGCGCTTCCTAACATCTCGGGGTGAGACGCATTCGAATTGAGACGCGGGCATCTCAATTCGAGCAACGCAGCTCGACGCGGCGCCCGAGCGCTTTCCGCTCGGTCATGGTCGTGACGACGGTCGGGCGGCCAGTCGCGCGCAGCGCTGCGGCCCCTGGCTTGTTGGCTCCCACGTTCGCCGCCGCCTCCCCCTGCGCGGCCAGCACATCGACGCACACGCCCAAGGACGAGACGCGAAAGCGTCCCTCGAACGCACGCAGACTGATGCCCGCGGGCGCCTCGGCGCCAGGGTCCGGGCCGAGCACGCTCGTCACCGAGAAACCTTCGGCGCCGTCGGCGCACACGGGCGGCATGCTCGAGAGCTGCGCCGGCGTCACCACGTAGGGAGAGTCCACGACTCCGGTCTCCAAATCGACGGGGTGCACGAACCAACCCGTGCTGCGCACCCAGATCGCCAGGGCGTCACCGGCGGCGCTGCGCACGAGCTCGGCGGTCGCGCCGCGCGGAGGCGGAATATCCGTTACCTCCAACGCCACATCCAACTCTTGCCCGACCACGCGATAAATACGGAAGGCGCGCGTGCTCTCGTCGTAAGAGCCAATGAATACACCGGCTTTGGTCTTCACGACGCCCGCAAACCGCGCCCCCAAGCCGAGTCGCCCCACGTTGGGGATGTGGAGCGGCACCCGCCCCGCTTCGAACACGAATAGATCGATCGCCCCGCGCGAGTTGAGGAGCACCGCTCCCGAGCTGCCCGAAGGATCCAAGGCCGCGGCCAGCCCCGCCGCGTTCGTGCTGGGCTCGGCGCCGAGGGCGTCGGCGGCGCTGGTGGCGTCGGGCCAAGGGCTACGCGCGCTGGCCGTGACGTGGACGCCGGGCTTCACGCTGAAGCGATCGGCGAAGGCGATGCTGAGCGAACCGGCCCGCGTCCAGTCGCCGCCACGCGGCCCGTACGCGTACATGCGCATCTGCACGCCGTACGGCTCGGTCCCGGCATCCACGCCCTCGAAGTTGTCGGGCAGCGCCGGCGCGGCTTGCTCCAAAAATGGCGAGAGCGGAGCGAGCGGAACGTCTTCGTTGGGCGCACGGCGTAGGCGCCGGCCGCTGAGCGGGGTGGCGGGCCGAAATGGCAACGCGCTCTGGCTGACCTCGCCCGTCGTCGCGCAGTGCAGAAACCAGCGCGAGCCGCCGGTGCCGGGAAAGCTGACCCGGGGCGGCGCCGCGGGAGCGGCCAGGCTGCGCGAGGCACGGCCGTCGAAGTAACCCACGCGGGTGAAACCGGCAAAGCCGCAGCCGACCGCCGAGCAGCCCTGACGCAGCCCGGCTGCGCGCGCCGTTTTCAGGTCGAGCTCCGGCGGCAGCTCGACGCCTTGCCACTCGATACCGCCGTCGGTGGTCTCGGACGCGAGGCCATTTTCGCCCAAGACGAGCGCGCGCGAGCCCGCGAACAGGGTGTGACTGGCGTTGTCCTGCACGCGACGCAGCGTGAGCTTGCCGGTCACCGACAGCTCGAAGCCCGCGAACGGTCCGGCTCCGACGACCCAACCCGTAAGCACGCCCGGCTTGGCCTCGACGATGCCGTCGAGCCACACGCCTTGCTCGAGCAAAGCCTTGTGACGAGGCTCGCGCTGCGCCAACACGAGCGGCAGGCGCTGGGACCGCGCGCCGTTCCAGACGACGAGCGAGCCCGGAGCGCGGCCGGCGGGCGGCGTCAGCACCGCGACCCGACCATCGGCCATAGCGACCACGCGATCGCGTTCGCTGCTGGTCTGCACTTCGTGGGGAGAACCGACCGCGGGTAGGATGCAATGACGAAGCGCGTTCGGGCGCTCGCCGCAGCCACCGTGGATCACCAGCACCCCGCTGCCGCTGTCGCTCACGACGCGCGCGCCGGACAGCTCGCGCACCAAGTGCAACTCTAGCGGTTGTGTCACTTGATAGATGCGCGTCAGCTCATGCCCCTGCCCGCACACGAAACCGACGCCGCCCCCGAAGCGCACGCCGGAGCACTCGGCGACGCCGACGTAAGCACGCTCGCGCTTCTCGAGCACGCGGCCGGTGTCGAGCGCGACGCGTGACAGCGTGCCGCCCGTTGCCACGAACGCGCCGCCATGACCGTCGGGAAACCCCGACAAAGTCGCGACTTCCAGCAGCGGCTGCGCGCCGTGATCGTTGCTGACGGGGCGCGTCGTCACCAGCCGCTGCAGCTCGGCACGCGCCGCCTCGCTCACCTTGGCCTCGTCGCGCTCGCTCACGTGCGAGAGCGCTCCGCGCGCGCTGAGCAAGTAGTCACCGTTCGGCGTGGCCAGCGACAACGACTCGCCAGCGGGCTCGAAGCTGGTTACCGGCAGCGGTAGCGGGTGCCAGCTCGCGCCCGCGTCGAAGCTGAGCAGCACGCCGCGCAGCGGAACTTGCACGGCGCCGAACCAACCGTCGACGAACGCCATCGAGCCGTAGGTGGGCGCGATCGGCAGGCCGAGCGGGGGCACGGGCTGGCCCGTCTCCACGTCGAGCGCGCGATAGTCGGCGTCACGGCGCGGCAACACGAGCAGGCGGTCGAAGCCTGGGATCAGCCGCTCCACTTCGAAGTCGAGCTGGGCGAGCGGCTGCAGCGCGGCCGTCCAGCTCGCGGCGCGGTAAATGAGCGTGCCGCTCGACGAGATGATCCAAAACAAAAAGCCGCCCCCCAAGCGCGCCGGCAATTCCAAGAACCGGGCCCCGCGCGCCGCCGGCAGCAGCTCGTCGCCAACCTCGAGCGAGCCGTCAGGGTGCTCGACGACCCGCAACCCGAACGCGAGCAGGCGACGCGAGCCGTCGTGCTCGGTGCCCGCTTCGATGGCGCCCGCGCCGTGGGTGGGCGGAAACAGCCGCGGGCCGGGCGAAGTTTTCGCCGCGCCGCCGACCGTCAAGAGCTTGCCGGTCACTTTCGCGACCGGCGTCTGGGGTATGGCTCGCGAGCAGCTCAGCAAGACGCCGAGCGAGCACGCGAGAATCGTCCCCCCGCGACGCATGGGCGACTACGCCTGCAGCTCCGGATCGCTCGACTTGAACCAGCGGCTGGCGACGCGGACGGCGTTGGTGGCCGCGCCGAGGCGTAGGTTGTCACCCACGACCGTGATGCACACGGTACGACCGCTCTTGTCGCGCGCGTCGGGGCGCAAGCGTCCGACCAGCGCGTTGTCGCGATCTTTCACGGAGTAGAGCGACGAGAGACCTTCGCCCGCCGCGCCGGGCAAAAACGTAACGAACGGCGCCTTGGCCTCGTCGCTCAGCAGCGCCGCGATGCGCTCGAGCGAGACTTGCTTGCCGAACGTGATCCAGGCGTTTTCGTAGTGACCGACGGCGACGCCGACGCGGCAGCACTGCGCGCTGACACCCAGCTCCGGCAGCTCGAGGATCTTTTTGGCTTCGAACATCAGCTTGCGCTCTTCCGCCGAGAAGCCGCTGTCGTCGGTGCCGCCGTTGTGGGGCACGGTGTTGCCGGCGTACGCCTTGGGATCGAACGCGCTGCCCAAGCGATCTTGGGCGGCGTAGCCGGCCTTGCTCGCTTCCAAAAAGCCGTCCAGGGCCGCGATACCGGCGCCGCTGACGGCCTGATAGGTGCTCACCGTAACGTCTTCGAGCCCGTACTCTTTTTGCAGCGGCGACAGCGCCAGCGTCAACGGAATGGTGGTGCAGTTGGGGTTGGCGACGAGCCGCACGCTGTCGTCCACGCGGATGGAGTTCACGCCGCCAACGACCAGCGGCACCTTCGGATCAGCGCGATAGGTGTTGCTCTTGTCGATGACGCGGTACCCCAGCGCGAGCAGGCGCGGCACGTAGCGCTTGCTGTGATCGTCGTCCAACGCCACGAACGCCACGTCACCCTTGGGCGCGCTCTCGTCTTCGAGCTTGGATGCGGCCTCGACCTTGTACGTCTTGTCGCCGTGCTTCAGCTCTTGATCGCGGCTCGCGTACAGGGACAAGCTCGCGCCGGGCCAAGCGCGCGCAACGAGGTCGAGCATTTCGCGTCCGACCAGACCAGTGGCTCCAAGCAGACAGATGCGCATGGGCCGGCGGTGTAGCAGCGATCGCGGCCTCGTTCCAGGGGGCCGCCGACACCCGGGGAAACTCAGGGGGCCGGTCGCGGGCGGTTCCCCGCGCGACACCTGCCGCCGTCCGTATTACGGTCGGCCTCGATGTCCAGCAAACGTCCGGTTTCGCCTGGGGCCGAGGAGATTCTCGGCTCGTACTTTCCCGTGCTCGACCACGGTTTCGTGGCGCTGGTCGACTACATGGGCACCGACGAGTGCATCGAGCGCGCGGCCCGCGTGAGCTACGGCTACGGCACGCGCAAAGCCAGCCTGACGCGCGGCCTGTTGCGCTACCTGCGCCGCCACCTGCACACGACGCCGAGCGAGATGCTCGAGCTCAAGTTCCACTGCTGCATGCCCATGTTCATCGCGCGGCAGTGGATCCGCCACCGCGCGGCGAGCGTGAACGAATATTCGGGAAGATACTCGCTGATGCCGATGCTGTTCTACACGCCCTCGGCGGAGCAGCTGCAGACGCAGAGCCGCACCAACAATCAGGGTAGCAGCGGCACGCCGGTCGCGCCCGAGAAGTACGCCGAGACGGTGGCGCGCTGGAACGAGATCCGCCGCTTGAGCCGCGGCGCCTACGAGCAAATGACGTCGGAAGACATGGCGCGCGAGCTCGCCCGCATCGATCTGCCGCTTTCGACGTACACGCAGTGGTATTGGAAGATCGACCTGCACAACTTCTTGCACTTCCTGAAGCTGCGCGTCGACCGCCACGCGCAGTGGGAGATTCAGGAGTACGGCCGCGTGCTGGCCGGCATGCTCAAGCGCGTGGCTCCCCACAGCTACGAAGCGTGGATCGACTACGACGTGTGCGGCGCGCGCGTGTCGCGCATGGAGCTCGACGCCATGCGCAAGCTGGTTCAGGTCCAAGACGGCGGGCTGGTCACCGAACCGGGCCGCTTGTCGGCGGCGGAGCTGGACGGTTTAGGCCTCGCCAAGCGCGAAATCGTCGAGTTTTTGCAGAAGCTCGAGCCCGCAACCACGCCCGACTACGAGCTCGACCTCTCGCGGGCCAAGAACGCGGAGTGGTTCGCGGACGAGTTTCAGAAAGCCGTGCCTAAGGTCGATAAGTTGCCCGAGTAACGCCCGCGCCCACCAGCTGCTCGACGAAGGCGGCCAGCGTCTCCGGAGTAAAGGGCTTGTTCAGCACGGGGCGCGCGGCCGTCTCGAGGAATTTGCTGGTGTCGGGCGTGACGGCGCCACCGGTGATGAACGCGACGCGCTTCACCATGTCCGGATACAGGCGCCGCACCACGCCGAAAAAGTCCATTCCCGACTCGCCCGGCATCATCAAGTCGCACAAAATGGCATCGAAGGCCTGCGATTCGTTCAGGGCCGCCAGCGCGGCGCGCACGCCGTCGGCGCTCGTTACCTGAAAGTAGCCAGCCAGCACTCGCGTCACCAGCGAGCGAATCATCGGCTCGTCGTCGATGACCAAAACCCGCGGGGTGGCGCGCAAGGGGCGCGAGCTGAGGCGAGGGGGCGCGGGCGTCGACTTGAGCTCGGCCTGGGGCGGTGACGATTGCTCGCTGCACGCCGGCAAGCGCACGCGGAAGCGACTGCCACGCCCGAGCTCGCTCTCGACCGCGATTTCGCCGCCGAAGCCGGCCACGATATTGCGGCAAATGCTGAGACCCAGCCCGGTGCCGTGCCCGGCCGCTTTGGTCGTGAAAAAAGGCTCGAACACGGCCAGGCGGACCTCCTCGGACATGCCGCGACCGTTGTCCTCGACCTCCAGCATGGCGGCGCCGGTTTCGTCGGTCCAGGTACTGACGCGCACTTCGTTGTCTTCGCGCTCACCGGTCAGCGCCTGCACGGCGTTGGTCAACAGGTTGACCACGACTTGCGAGAGCTTCAGCTCGTTGGCCAACACGTTGGGTACGTCGCGCATGTTGGTCAGCAGCCGCGCTTGATGCAGCAGCTGATTGCTGGTCAGACGAATGGCCCAGTCGACGCAGGCGCGCGGATCGACCGGCCGTTGGCTACGCTCTTCCATGCGCCCGAAGGCGCGCAGCTCTTTGACGGTGTTGGCGACGCGTCCGGCGCCGTCTTCGGCGTCGTGCAGGCTGCGGATCACGCGCTCCAAAGCGCTTTGTTCCTCGGGGTCCGCGAGCTGGAGCTTGAGGCGCTCGAGCTCCGTGCAGGCCAGTCCCAAGTTGCCGAGCGTGTAGGCGAGCTGGTTGTTGATCTCGTGAGCGACGCTGGCGACGAGCGTGCCCAGCGAGCTCAAACGATCGGTCAGGGCCAGCTGCTCGTCGTGACGGCGTCGCTCGGTCACGTCATGGAGGACGACCACGGCGCCCAGCACGCGCTCGGCGTGCAGAATGGGCGCCACCCTGCCCTCGACCAGCAGCGCCGCGCCCGACGGCCCGGGTTCGAGGGAAAAAGGCGGAGAAACCTGGCCCGCCAGCGCTTGGGTCACGGGCGCGATGACGGCCGCGGTACGGCCCAACAGCTGCGCGATGGGCAAGCCGCGCGCCTGCGTCTCGGACGTACCCAGCATGCGCTCGGCCGCGCCATTCATGAACGTCACGCGCTGCTCGGCGTCGCAAGCCACGACCCCGTCGGCGATCGCTCGCAGCGTGGTCGAGAACCAGCGCTCCCGATCCGCCAGGTGCTGGTCCATGCCATGCTTGAACAGCGCGACCTGAAGCGCGCTCTTCACCTCGCCGATCGTGAACGGCTTGACGACGTAGCCGTAGGCGCCCGTGCGCGCGGCCCGTCGCAGCGTGTCGTCGTCGGTGTGCGCGGTCATGTAGACGACGGGCACGTCGTTGTCGACCCGTAGCCATTCGGCGATCTCGAAGCCTTGGCCGCCTCCGCGCAGCCGAATGTCGACCAACGCCACGTCCGGCCGTTCCCCCTCTACCAAGCGTGCCGCCTCGAGCGCGCTGGCGGCGATGCCGGTCACTGAGTATCCGGCGTCTTGCAGGCTACGCTCGACGTGCGTCGCCACGACTCGTTCGTCCTCGACGATGAGGACGCGCGGACCGCGGAGCTCTCCCGGAAAAGCAACGGCATTCATGCTGGTTCCTCCTCGAACGTCAGCCGAAAACAAGTGCCTCCGTCGCGCTCGACCACGACGTCGGCTTCCAGCTGCTTGGCGAAAATCGCCACTAAGTCTAGGCCCAGGGTGGCGTCGGTGCCGCCCGGGAAGTCACGCTGCAAGCCCACGCCGTCATCCCGGACGGTGAGGCGCAGGTGCGCGGACGGCAAGCGCTCGAGCTGCACCTCCAGTACGCCTCGGCGCTCGTCCGGGAAGGCGTGCTTGATGGCATTGGTCACCAGCTCGCTGACCACCAAGCCGCACGGGATCGCTCGCTCGGGAGGGAGCTCGATGTCGAGCACGTCGAGCACGACGTTGACGCGATCCGCCGTGCCGCGGCACAGCTCTGGAATCAGGGCTTCCACGTAGCGGGCGAAGTTGACCGCGGACAGGTTACGCGAGCCGTACAGCTGCTCGTGCACCAGCGCTATCGAGTCGATGCGCCGCTGGCCCTCGGCCAAGGCGTGCTGCGCTTCGGCGCCCGCGCCGCGCGCTTGCAGCGCCAACATGCTGGAAACGAGCTGTAGGTTGTTCTTCACGCGGTGGTGGATCTCACTCAGCAACACCTCGCGCTCGCGCAGCGCGTCCGAGAGGGCGCTGGTGCGAGCCTTGACCGCCTCCGCCGCCTCACGCATCTCGGTGATGTCGATGCACGAGCCGATGAAGCCTTCGAACCCGCCGTTCTGACCGTAGCGGGGCACGCCATGGTCCAAAATCCAGCGAAAGTGCCCGTCCGCGCGGCGCAGCCGGTACTCCATGCGGAACTGCTCGCGGGCCACGAACGCGTTCAGGTAGCGGTCCATGCAGTCCTGAAAGTCATCCGGGTGTACGCCTTCGGCCCAGCCGTTGCCGCGCTCTTGCGCCAGCGTGCGGCCGGTGAACGCGAGCCAGGTGGAGTTGAAAAAGTCGCACAGGCCGTCCAGCCCGCTCATCCACAGCATGACCGGCGCGTGATCGGCCAGCAGCCGAAAGCGCGCGTCGTCGCCCATGGGCGCTACGGCCGGTGACACGTCAACCGGGCTGATCATCGCGCGCCTCCCGGCTCCTTCGTGGGTGCGGGGCGAGACCCGCGCGCTCCAGGTGGGCCTCGAGCGCGACATCGAGCTCGCGCCAAACGTAAGCGCGCTCGCCCTCGTCGCCCAATAATCCGTCGAAGGCGGGCAGCAAAGCCTGAACGGCGCGCGTCGCCAAAGGCCGCTGCTCACCGACCACGCGCGCTGCGGCCAACGCGTTGCCGGCGTCGCCAGCCAGCGCCAGCCGCGCGAAATCGCTGAACCACGCTTCGTGCCAGCGCGCGTCATCGCCCAAAGAGCTCAAGGTTTTCTCCAACACTTCGTCGTGATGCCTTTCGGCAACCCCCACCAGATGCTCGAACCAAAGCCGATCGAAGATCGGCTTGAGAACTCCGTTCAAAGCGATCAGCGCTTCGCCCCAATCGTAGGTGACGAGCAGACGCTCGACGAGCTGTCGCAACGGCTGAAATGACGGGTTTTGTTGCCAAATTTCGCGTCCCCAGGCGTCCAGCTGAACGATGGGTACGCCCGAGCGCCCCAGCCACTGACACATGCGTTGAATGCGCCGCAGCTCGTCGGCGGCTTGGAACGCGGACGCGATGCTGATGCGACCGCTGGGCGCCAGCGCGCCGACGTAGGCGGCGATCATTTGCAAGCCGTGCAGCGGAAAACGCAGAGCGCTGATCAAACCGAGCAACGGCCGCAGCTCGGCCGACGGAGCGTCCGCGGGACGCTCGAAGAGCCGATCCAAGAACGCTTCTTGGTCACGTCGCTCCGCGACATACGTGCTGTAGGTAAAGTGGGCCGGGTCTTCGAAGGCGTCCCAGTTTTCGGAGCGCAGCTGCCCCTTCTGCTGGTGCTCGACGTAGTGCCGCCACACCGGCGTCTCGACCTCGAAGCCACGCGTCGGGTAGTACAGCAACGCGGTGCTGGTCACCTGGTAGTCGGTGGGCTTTTTGCGCGTGCCCTCCAGGCATAGGTAGGTACGGCGCGCCGGGGGTGTGGCGCGAACCGCGCGCAGCTCTCGCGGCTTCATGGTGGGCTCGCCTCCCAGACCGCTCGTTCCGCATCGACGCGCAAGGTCCCCTTGAATGACGGCATGCACAGCTCCAGATCGCTCGGCAGCCTCACCGGTCGCCCGAGCGCGGCTTCGATGCCTTGACGGGTCACGACGCAGCGGCTTTGCGCCAGCACGCGCAGGTAGGCGCCACGGTCCTGCACTCGAACGTCGAGGTTGGTGGCCTGAATTGCCGACAAAACCGCCAAACCGACCTCGGACGGCAAAAGCACCGGGCCCACTGCCGCTAAATTCGTGGTTGTCACGGTGTCGCTCCCCGCCGGTTCGGTAAGTCGACCAGCACTCGTCCGTCTTCGACCCGCGACGCCACCACGTGCAAGCACGGACGCAACGGATTCAAGCCGTCCCCCGAAGCCGCGTCGAAGGTGTGGCGGTGCAGACGACAGGTGAGCACGCCGTCGACGAACGTGCCCTCGCTGAGCGGATGCCCTTGATGCGGACATCGATCGCGGTACACGCACGTGCCCTGCTCGTGGCGCACGACCAGCAGCCGCTCACCGTCCACGACGACGCCGCGCATCTCGCCGATCCACAGCTCGGCTTCGGCCAACGCGATTTCAACCAAGCGGAGCCTCCGTGACGAGATCGACGCGATCCAACGCCTGGACCCCCGCTTCGCGCAAGCTCAGCTGGCCGAGCAGCGTCTTGCCGCGATGGACCACGCGCAATCGACCGTTCAGAGCGACGCGCGGCGCCGCCGCACGGGCCAGGCGCGCGGCCAGGTCGTCGACGCTCTCGGCCTCGCCGGCCAGCACGACGAGCCCGAGCGTGTCGCCATGCACGAAGGCGTAGAGTGGAATCGCCATCAGCGAGCCCCCTGCTCGCGCAAGAACGTGTAGTCGCCGCTGTGCGCGTCGCGCCCAAAGTTGGCCTCCGAAAGCCCAAAATAGCGCAAAAGCTCGAGCAAATTCGCGGGTGCTTGCCCTTGCAGAATGCGCTCGACCACCCCCTGATGAGCAGCGTAGCGCTCGGGCTCGGCCTCGAACAGCTCACGGCAGGGCTCACTGCAAAATACGTAGCGGCGGTCCGGCTTTTGAACGAACACGGCGCTGTTCTGGCTCGGCGTGCCGCCGCACAGCACCAACTGACACAAGTTGCAAAAGCCGACCGGCGTCGTTCCGTGCGTGTACCACTCGACGCCGGGACCGGCGGCGCGCCAGCGTTCGGTGATGTTGTCCCAAATCGGCGCCAGCTGCGGCCACGTCTCGGGATACTTTTCGGCCAACCAGGCTCGTTCGGCGGGACCGGGCAACACGAAGTCGAACCAAGTGGTGGCGCGATAGGTATACGCGCTGGCGTACAGCATGTGGTGGTAGATGGGCAGCGCGTCCAAGAACGCCTGCCAGTAGCGGGGCAACTGCAAGCCCAGCTCGTCGAGCGAGCTCTTGAACTGATCGACCACCCACTCTTCGACGAACTCTTTGAAGCTGGCGCGGCGTGCGCTGAGCGGCGCCAGGTAGTCCATGGCAAAGCCGGTCACGACGGCAAAGAAGCGGAACGAGCGCCAGAACCACTTGTCGACCAAGCGCTGGGCGCGCGCGGGGTCACGCTGCACCAGCTTTTGCAGCACCGGATGGCCGATTTGCGCGTGGCGCGCCTCGTCGGTCTGGATGCTCTGCAGCATTTGCTCGAACAAGCGGTCACCCGCCTGCTTGGCCATCGTCGTCAGACCGATGAATTGCAGGTTGGTGAAGCCGGTCTCGAAGACGAAATGCGTGCCGATGGCGAACTCGATCGCGTCCGAGCCGAGCAAGAGCTCGTCCACCATGTGGCGTCCCGCGACCGCGACCCAGTCGTTGCTGTGAAACAAGCGGTGGGTCCACTCGAACTGCTCGTCCCAGCGCACGAGATCGTGCATGGCGCGCAGAGGCAACTGGGTGTGGCGCAGCTCGTCCAACGCGCCCAGCAGCGAGGTCATGCGCCAGGCGCTGTCGCGACCGAAGCGGGCTGCGCGCAAGTTGCCAATCACGGCCGAGAACTCGGCCAGCGGCAAGGTCGCCATGTGCAGCTTGACCACCGACAGCCAACCGGGATCGAGCTGCGACACGTCCTCGACCCGCCCTACCGCCTCCGCGATGGCCTGGAACGAGACCTCCTTTTTCTGCTGAGTCGAGACGTACTCGGCGAAGGTGCAGCGAAAGGGCTCGTCCCAATCGCGCCACTCGTGCGTCTCCAACCACGGCGACCCGCACAGCGCCTCGGGATACACCTGACGCTCGTCCACATAGCTGAACGTCCAGTCCAGCTTTCGAGCCAAATCACACCACTCGTCCCGCAATGGCATCAGAGCCTTCCGGCGTGCCTCCATTCCCGGCACGTGAATCCTCACCTTACCCCGCACAGACGCCCGAATCCATTGCCGATCGCCGTGATTGAGTGGGGCGAAGCGCTACGCGGGAGGCGAACCCGTACGAAGTGTCGCATACTGACGGCCCGTTCATGAACCTCGCTTCGAAGAACTCACAAGACGTCGCTGCCATTTCGGATCTAGACGAGGAAATCCGTCGCTTGAAGCGAGAGCGCAACGCGGTGGTGCTCGCTCACTATTATCAAGAGAGCGAAATCCAGGACCTCGCCGACTTCATCGGTGATTCGCTGCAGCTGGCGCAAGCAGCGCAGAAAACCCAGGCCGACGTGATCTTGTTCGCGGGTGTCCATTTCATGGCCGAAACCGCCAAGATTCTCAATCCGGAGCGCATCGTGCTGGTGCCCGACATGAAGGCGGGCTGCTCGCTGGCCGATGGCTGTCCGGGCGACCGTTTCCGGGCGTGGAAGGCGCGCTATCCGGGCGCAGTAGCGGTCAGCTACATCAACTGCTCCGCGGAGGTGAAGGCGGAGAGCGACTACATCGTCACCTCCAGCAACGCGGTCAAAATCGTCAACGCCATCCCCAAAGACAAGGAGATCTTGTTCGCGCCCGACAAAAACTTGGGGCGTTGGGTCATGAAGCAGACGGGCCGCGACCTCCGACTTTGGCAGGGCAGCTGCATCGTGCACGAGACGTTCAGACTGCAGAAGCTGATGACGATCAAACACCAGCATCCGAGCGCCAAAATCATCGCGCACCCGGAGTGCGAAGAGCCGCTGCTCGAACGCGCGGACTTCATTGGCTCGACCGCGGCGCTGTTGAAGTACGTCGAGAACGACAACGCCGAAGCCTTCATCGTCGTGACCGAGCCCGGCATCATTCATCAGATGCAGAAGCGCGCGCCGAGCAAGCTGTTGATCCCGGCGCCGCCCGACGGCAACTGCGCCTGCAACGAGTGCCCGTTCATGCGCCTGAACACACCCGAAAAGGTCTACCTGGCCTTACGCGACCTCGCGCCGCGCCTGGAGATGGACGAGGACCTGCGCCGCCGCGCGCTAGTGCCAATCGAGCGAATGCTGGCCCTCAGTTAGCGGTATCGATCCTGACGGGCCGACGCCCGCATGCGAGACCTGCGGCGTGGCAGCCCCGGGGATGTGATGAATTCTGACCGGCTGGCCCGCGTCAGCGCTCGGCGTGCTTCTCGATGGCGGCGACGTGCGCGTCCGGCTGCGCACCCGAGTGGTGGAGCTTGGCAATCTGGTCCGCGATCGCGGCGGCGGCGCTTGCGTCGTCGAGCTTGGCCGCGAATTTGCCGTGCCTCTTGTCGTTGGGGTCTTTCGACTCTTTCTCGTCTTTCTTGCCGCTAACGGCGTCGACGAAGGCGTTCATGCGCTCAGCCTCGCTGTTGCCGTTCACGTTCACGATCGTCAGCTTGCCGGCGCCTTGCACCAGATCGTTGCGGAAGTCGTACACCGCGCCCACCACCGTGAGCTGTCCGGCCTGCACGTCCCGCCCAAAGCGCTTGAGCGCGGTCTCGACCTGGTTGTTGACGTTGGTGATCACGGCTTCGGCCCAGGCGCTCTCGGGCGTCTTCCCGGGAGCCGGCTTGGGCAGATGAATGTGCTCCAGCTCTTTTTGGATCGGCGCGCTCAGCTTGCTGGTATCGCCCATCGCCGCCTTGACCGCACCGCAACCGGTATGGCCGATCACGAGCAAGAGCGGAGTGCGCAAGTGCTCGATGCCGTACTCGACCGAGCCCTCGGCGTTCTCGACCTGGTTGCCGATGTTGCGGATGACGAAGTCGTCGTTCTCGGGCGTCACGTCCCAAGCCGTCGTGTGCACGCGGGAGTCGGCGCAGGTGAGCACGGTGGCGCGCGGCGTCTGCTTGTCGGCGAAGGCGGCGAAGAACTTGTCGCCATGCTCCATGTACGACTGGTTGTCGATGAGCACGTCGGCGAGGAACTGACGAGTGAGGGCGAGCGGCTCGTCTTTGGCGGCTTCCCATGCGAACGGCACGATGAATTTACCGGGATCCGACAGCACCGACGACGGCTTCTCGCCGCTCTTGGCGTCGTGGCCCTTCTCGGCCTTGGCGCCCTCTTTCTTGACCGCCTTCTTCGGCTCGGCGCTGACCTCCTGCTTGGCCTGACAAGCGAGCGCCAGGCTGGTGAGTGACAGAACGAGGGCGAAGCGCCGCGCAAAGGCCATGGTGTTCAAAACGGCCGGCGCCGTCCAAACTTGAGACCTTCGAGAGCCGGCTTTGCCCGGCGTGACTTGCGTTTCCTGGCTTCCGCGAATATTCGAGCGATTCCGCGCCGTACCGCCGTTCGGGCGGCTGTCCTACATCGTGACCCAAACCTCTTCCACTCCGCCGCTCCCGACCGACACCGCCGTCGGTGCGCTCAACGCCAAGCTTCAGCCACGCGCGCGCTTGCGCCGCCTGGCGCGTCTGCGTCGCCTCGCCTCCGTAGCCCTGCTCGCCGTGGTACCGATCGTCAGCGTGCTGCTCGACTTCTCGCGGCGGGGCGGGCGCATCCGCGCCTTCGAGCACACCAACACGCTGACCTACGTCGGCTCCTTCGTCGAGAGCTTGTGCGTGTGGGGGCTGCTCTTGTACGCGGCGTCACGGCGGCGGGGTTGGCTCCGACACGTCGCGGCCGTGCTGTTCGTGGTCATGGTCACGTTCTCGATCGGTGGCCAGAGCTATTTCTTCCAACAGTACAACGCCTACCTCAACCTGGACGTCTCGGTGTTTGCGTCCAACTTCATGGACAGCGTCGTCAACCAGCTGCTGGCTGACTTGAGCAACTACATGCGCGCCAAGCTGCCGCCGTGCGGCCTGGCGCTGCTGCTGGTCTGGGCGGCGCGGCGAGTGATGCGGCCCTCGCGCTTGCCGGCGCTGGTACTGTCGCCGTTGGCGCCGCTGTTGCTGGTGGGCAGCTTCTTCATTCCGACCCAGCACCGCAGCGAGCAAGCGTCCACGCCCGACACCCTGTACCTGAACGCGATCGGCGGCTTGTTGCGCACGCAGCTCGGCTTCACGGACCAGAGCAATCAGCTACGACCGCGCGCGCGCACGTCGCTGCCGGTCCCCCCATTGACGCGCGCGGCCGTGCCCAAGCGCAACGTGCTCTACGTCATCTTGGAGAGCGTGCGCGCCGATACGACGTGCATCGAGCACGACCCGGAGTGCAAGCGCACGGAGGCGACCAATCGGCTCTTGCCCGACCGCTACCCATTCACGCAAATGCGCTCCATGGATTCGTGCACCGCCATTTCACTGGCGGTGTTGTGGTCGGGGGTTCGTCCCATCGAAAGCCGTCAAACGCTGCACGAATGGCCGCTGGTCTTCGATTACGCCAAGAGCCTCGGCTACGACACCGCCTACTGGACGAGCCAGAACATGTTGTTCGGCAACGTTCGGCTGTGGATCAAGAACCTGGGCGTCAATCACCAGGTCACGGCCACCGACCTCGACCCGACCTCCGATCTGGACATGGGCGCGCCCGAAAAGTTGTTGGCCGAGCACGTCAGCCGCAACCTGAGCACGCTCAAAGAGCCGTTCATGGCCGTGGTTCAGCTGTCGAACGTCCACTACCCCTACTACCTGGACGACAGCCTGCCGATGCCGTTCGAGCCGTGGACGAGCAGCAAGGCGCCGGTCGACAACGCCGCGTTCAAGAATTTCTATCAGAACTCGGTCTACCAGCAGGACCTACACATCGCGAAGATGATCGCGGCGCTCAAGGCGTCGCCAGCGGGCGCCCACACCGTCATCGTCTACACCAGCGACCACGCCGAGGCGTTCCGTGAGCACGGCCAGATGGGCCACACCTTCAGCATCTTCGACGAAGAGGTGCACGTGCCGGCTTGGATCGACGCGCCGCCCGGCACGCTCACCGCCGACGAGATCAAGAACCTGCAGGCGAAGCGCAACGAGTTCTTGTTCCACGTCGACATGGCTCCCACCGTGCTCGACTTGATGGGCGTGCCCGATGACCCGCGCATTCGCCAGTATCGCGCGAAAATGCCGGGGCACAGCTTGCTGCGCCCCGAGCTCACGACCGAAGCGCTACCGATGACGAACTGCGCCGGCGTCTGGTCGTGCGCCTTCGAGAACTGGGGCATGATGCAGGGCTCGCGGAAGCTCGAGGCTCGCTCTTGGGACACGGGCTGGAACTGCTACGACGTCGCCGCCGACCCGCTGGAACAGCTGCAGCTGCCGCTCGAGCAATGCGACGATTTGCTCGAGCTCGCTCAAAAGACGTACGGCCGCCTGCCCGGCAAAGACGTACCGAAGCCGTAGCCATCGCTAGTGAGCGCCCGTGCTCATGCCGCCGATGGATCTCCCGTTCAGTAGGGGAGCGCCAACCGCGAGCCGGTCAGCACGAGGTCGACAGACGAAGGAGCGCTCCCGACGAGGGCCACACTGCGCGCGTCGGGTTGGCTACCGCCGACGAACAGGCGAAAGGTGCCGGGCTCGAGCTGGCGATTGCCGGCGTCGTCGATCAATGACAGCGATTTCGCGCTCAGCACGAAGGTGAGGCGCTGCCCGACACCGGCGGCGAGGTGCAGGCGCTCGACGCCGCGGAGCTCGTGGTGGGGCACGGGAACGGAGCTTTCGAGATCCTCGACGTACAGCTGCACGACCTCGTCGCTGGCGCGCGACCCCACGTTCGTGACGGTGACGCTCAGCTCGACCTGCAAGTCGGGCGAACACGGCGCCTCGGTCACCGACAGCTCGGGCTGCGAGTAGGCAAAGCGGGTGTAAGACAACCCGAAGCCGAAGGGGAACAGCGGCTCGGCCTCGAGGTAGCGATAGGTGCGACCGCGCATGGCGTAGTCGTCGAACGCGGGCACGTCCGCGAGCGAGCGCGGAAACGTGACCGGCAAGCGCCCCGCGGGGCTGACGTCACCGAACAACACGTCGGCCAACGCGCTGCCGCCTTCTTCTCCGGGATACCAGGCTTGAACGACGGCGGACGCATGTTGCTCGGCAAAATTCACGGCCAACGCGCTGCCCGCCACCAGCACGACGACCACCGGCTTACCGACGGCCACCACCGCTTCCAGCAGCTGCGACTGCAGACCGGTCAGCGCCAGATCCACCTTGTCACCGGCGGCTTCGGAGTTGCCCGCGTCGCCCTGCTCGCCCTCGATTTGCGCGTTCAAGCCGAGCACCAGCACGCTCACGTCGGCGCGCTTGGCGAGCATGACGGCTTCGGTCAAGTTGCCGTGCGGCGCGCAAGTCCCAAGCTCGGTGCCCTGCGCCTTGCAGCCCTCGGCGTAGTACAGCTTCACGCCCGCCGGCAGGCGCTGACGAATACCGTCCAGCGGCGTGACGGTGTGCGACGCCGTGCCCGAGTAGTTACCCCACAAGACCAGCGGCGCATCGGCGTTCGGGCCAATCACCGCGATCGACCGCAGCTCGGGCGACAGCGGCAGCACACCATCGTTCTTGAGCAGCACCAAGCTCTGCCGAGCCGCGCGGCGCGCCAAGCTGCGGTGCTCGGGCGAGTCGACCACGTCGAAAGGAACCCGAGAAAAAGGTACACGCGCCGCCAAATCGAACATGCCTAGACGAATGCGAGCCTCGAACAGCCGACCCACGCTCACGTCGAGCTCGGCTTCGCTCAGCAGCCCTTGCTCGAGCGCGGCGGGTAAGTGCTCGTACGTGCAACCGCAGTTCAAATCACAGCCCGCCTTGACCGCGGCCGCGGCTGATTCGACCGGCCCGGGCGTGACGTGATGCTGCTCGTGAATGTCGCGAATGGCCCAGCAGTCCGACACCACGTATCCGGCAAACCCCCAATTTTCTCGCAGAATTCGCTGCAGCAGCGTGACGCTGGCCGACGTCGGCTCACCGTTGACGCGGTTGTAAGAGGTCATGACGCTCACGACCCCGCCCTCGTGCACGAGCGCGGCGAACGCCGGCAAGTACGTCTCGTACAAATCCTTGTCGCTCACCTTGGCGTCGAAGCCGTGACGCAAGCCCTCGGGGCCGCTGTGCACGGCAAAGTGCTTGGCGGTAGCGACCAGCTTGAGATAGCGCGCGTCGTCGCCCTGCAGGCCTCGCACGAAGCTCACGCCGAGCTTGGCGGTCAAGAACGGGCACTCCCCGTAGGTCTCGTGACCACGTCCCCAGCGCGGGTCGCGAAAAATGTTGATGTTCGGTGACCAGTAAGTAAGCCCCTTGTAATAACCGTGGTCGCCTTCGGAGGCGTAGGCGTGATGCTTGGCACGTGCTTCGTCCGAGATCGCGCGCGCCACTTCACTCATCAAGTTGGCGTCGAAGCTGGCGGCCAGGCCAATGGCTTGGGGAAATACCGTCGCCGTGCCGGCGCGGGCCACACCGTGCAAACACTCGTTCCACCAGTTGTAAGCGGGGATGCCCAGGCGCGGCACGGCCGGCGCCTCGTGCAGCATCTGACCTGCTTTCTCGGCGGGGGTGAGCCGCGACAGCAGGTCCGCGACGCGCTCGGTGACGCTCAGCTCCGCATCCCAGAACGGCAAGTCTTTCATGTGGTTGCGCCCGCCCGGGTCTGGCTCAGCCCTTTTTCAGATCGCAGTTGATCATCCACTGCACGCCGTAAGCGTCGAGCAAAATGCCGAATTTTGCGCCCCAGAACATGTCGGCGAGCGGCATCAAGACCTTGCCCCCGGCGGACAGGGCCTCGAACTTTTGGATCGCGTCGGCGGCGTCGTCGAAGTCCAAACAGACGTACATATTGGTGCCGGGCGCGTGCGGCATGCCCGGCTGAATGTCACTGATCATGATCAAGCCGCCGTTGCCCAGGCGCAGCGTCGAGTGCAACACGCGATCTTTGGTCTCGGGCGTTGCCTGAGAGCCCGGCATGTCGCCAAAGCGCGAAAGGCTCTCGACCTTGGCGCCGAGCGCGCTCTCGTAAAGCTTGACCGCCTTCTCGGCGTCGCCATTGAAATTCAGGTACGGGTTGATCTGCTTGATGGCCATACGACCGGCATACACCAGCCGTCGCGCGCGCGCTGCTCCCGATTGACGCGCCGCTCGCGGCCTTCAGATTTCCGTCATCAGGCTGGTGATGATGTAGTTGGCGACCAGAATGGCGACGGCGCTTTGTACGACGGCGCGGGTCGTGGCTTCACCGACGCCCTTGGCCCCGCCCGAGGCGTTGAAACCGTGGAAGCACGAGATGGCGCACACTAAAAAGCCGAACGTCGCCGACTTCACCAGGCCCATGTAAAAATCGGAAGGGACCAGGCCCTTCTCGATGTTGGCGATGAAAATACCGGGATCGACGCCGAGGCCCGTGACCGCGACCAGCCATGCCCCGGCCATACCGACGCACGAGTAAAGCACGTACAGCATCGGCAGCATGACGAAGGCGGCGAGCATGCGCGGCGACAACAGGTACTGCACGGGGCTGACCGCCATCGTCGTCAAAGCGTCGATTTGCTCCGTAACCCGCATGTTACCGAGCTCCGCCGCCATCGCGCTGCCGGCGCGCGCGGTCACCATCAACGCCGCGAACACGGGCGCGATCTCGCGCGCCAACGACACCGCGACCACCACGCCCACCACGCCCTCGGCGCCGTACGCGCGGAGCTGATAGGTCATCTGCAAGGCCAGCACCATGCCGCTGAACACGCCCGTCAGCGCGACGATGAACGTCGACTGCACGCCGATGAAGTCCATGGCCAAGAGCAGCTGCGCGATGCGATACGGCGGACGGATCAGCCAGACCATGGACTGACCCGTCAACATCAACAGCCGGCCCATGCCGTCCAGCGCATTGGTGACGGGCGAAAATAGCCGCGCGAGCAGCGACGCTTCAGCTGAGGTTTCGGAAGCTTCCGCCAAGGCCGGCTACTTTACCCCGATTCGCCGGAGCGCCTCGAGCAACTGCCGCGAGCGCGGGCCGGTCGCCGAAATGACGGCTTTACGGGGCTCGCGGGCCAGCTTCAGCACCAGCGCGTCCCCGCCCAACACTCGCTCGAACGCCAACCCCCACTCGACGACCAAGAGCGCTCCGTCGTCCCGCTGCGGCAGGAGCCCCAGCTCGAACACGCCGCGCTCGTCGTCACTCAACCGGTACAAATCGGCGTGCACGAGCTTGGGGTCGGTTTCGTACTCGTGCACCAGCGTAAAGGTGGGGCTGGTGACGCGCGCGTCGTCACCCAGGCCCAAGCTGCGGGCCAGGGCGCGGGCGAAGAACGTCTTGCCGGCGCCGAGCGGCCCGTCGAGCAACAGCAGATCACCGCCCGCCAACAGCGGCGCCAGCTCCGCGGCCAGGCGCGTGGTCGCGGGCTTGTTCGGCAGCAGGCGCACGAGCGGCGTCTCGGTCTCGGTGGCTGTCACAGGCCCTCGCGAATGGTGAGGCGACGCAAGAGGCGACGTTTGCCGGCGAAGCCGGTCGCCTCGGTGGTTTCGAGCGGAACCGCGACATTCGCCAGCGCCCCGGGCAGGCGCGCGCGCAGCTTTTCGTCCTTGCTGGCGCCGACGCCACCGACGGTCGCCCAAGCTCGCCGCACCAAGGTGCCCGCGTCACGACCGAGCGACTCGTAAAAATCCGCGGGCACGTCCGCGCCCAACTTGGCGCTCGGGAAGCTGCCGCCCCCGAGCGTGAAACGCTTGCCGGACAAGATCGGCAATGCTTCTGCGCCCTCGAGGCCCACGGCCAACAGCGGCAAAAAGCGCTGCTCGCGCGCTTCTGCGTACAGCTCGAGCGCGCAGCTGCGCGGCCCGAGCACCGCGATTGCTTCCACGTTACTCTGCTTCCAGTCTTTGAGCGGAAAGCGCGCTTGCCCCGCCTTTTCTTGGGTAACGCGGCAACCGATGCCACCACTGCCCACGAGCATCCAGCGCGAAAGGCTGCGACGCTCCAGCTCTTTTCTGATCGCGTCCAGTTGATCCATGTCGCTGGTGCCGAGCACGAACGACAACTCGGAGATCACGAGCTCGGGTGTATCGCGAATGAGCATCACGGGCGCGTTGCCCGACGCGGCCCAGGTCGCGGCTTGCTCGGCGGAGGTGTCCGAGACGCCGGCGACCAGGGCCAACGCACCGCCGTTGGCGAGCTCGGTCAAGGCCTCGCCGACGTGATCCGCGTCCGACGCTTTGACCACGATTGGCAGGCTATCTGCGCCCGGCAGCGACGCCGACAGCGCGTCGGCCAAACCGCGCGCCACGCTGGCCGACCGCCGCTCCGCGTCCGGGTCGCCAACTTCGAGCGCCAAACCGACGAACGCGCCCTGCGACTCGGCGGTAGAGCTGGCGGTCGCGGCCAGCTGCAGCAGCTCGATCGACAAATCATTGCGACGCGCCAACCCCGGATGTGAATCGAGCAAGCGACGCGCCAAGCGCGCGTCCTTGTGCTCCACCGCCAGGCGAATCAAGCGCTCACGCACGACGCGCCGCAGCCACACGTCGGGCGGCGACAGGGGCCCGCGCCGCGCTTGCTCGTCGAGCTCGGCGAGGCTGCCTTCGAGCGCCGACTCGGGCAAGCTCGTCAGCGCGGAGAGCGCACGCGCGCGCGCGCGATCACCGAGGTCGGCCGGCGCTGCGGCCAGGTAGTTGGTCAGCGCCGCCAGCGCGTCGGCGAACTTGCGACTGGCCAGCGCCGCTTGCAGGTGCAGCTCGGAGCAAATCAGTCGTTCGGCGGGGTCGACCAGCTTGTCTTCCAGCGCCTTCAGCTTCACGAGCGCGGCTTCCGGTTGCTGACGTGCCAACAGCAACCGCGCCTCGGCCACCTCGGCAAAGTCACGCACCACCATCGAGTCCGACGAGCGGGCCTCCGCGATCAGGCGCGTGGCCTGGGCTTGGTCCCCGCTCACGATGGCTATCCACGCCAGCAGCACACGCACGTTGGCCGCGCGCGGCTCGTTCGGGTACTGCGCCAAAAAGCGCTCTAGCGCGGGGCGAAGCGGCGGCCGGCGGGCCTCGTCCTCGTCGAACCAGCGCTGAACAATCGAGCGAAAGGCGGCTTGAGCGGCGCGCGTCTCGCTCAAGCTCGGGGTAGGCTGGTGCGCTTCCGGACCGGCGCCGCAGCCAGGGCCGGCAAGCGCCAGGCAGACGACGGCGAAGCGGTTGACGGAAGCGCGGAGCATGCAGGTGACGGAAGAAGGCGCGGCCTCGAACCCCACACAACTGGCACACGAGCGGCCAGCCGTCGAGCGTTGGCTGTCGTGGTCGGGGCTGGTGCCACTGCCCGCGTTTCTGTTTCTTCACTTGGCCCGCGAGCTTCAGCTGGCCTTCCGCGACGACGTGAGCGACGTGCTGCGACCAGAGCCGACCACGCTCGGTCAGCTCACGTCCTGGCTGCTGGTCTGGCTGCCGCTGCTGGTCCACGGTGCGCTGGGCGTCTTCTTGCTGCTGAGCGGGCGCCAGCTTTCGCCGCTTTCGGCCGGCGCGGACGTGCCGGCGTTGCCGCGCTTGGTGTCGCGCGTCAGCGGCGCCTTGGCCCTGATTTTCGTCGCGTATCACGCGCGCGCGTACTCGGTTTCGGTTTGGTTGGGCGAAGCCGACGCGCGCGACGCCGGCTTTCGTTTGCTGGGGGAGCTTTCCAGCACGCGGTTCGGCGTGCCGCTGCTGGGCGGCGCGTACTTGCTCGGCTTGGCCGCCACCGTCACCCACGCCGGGCTCGGGGTACATCGCGCGCTGGTCGCGCAGGGGCTGCTGACGACCGGCGCTCGGCGCCAAGCGTCGGCGCGGGCCTGCGCCGTATTCGGGGCCCTGCTGTTCGCGGTGGGAGCAGCGGCGGTCATTCGCGTCGCCAGCGGCGTGCTCCTGCGCTAAGAGGCCGGCACATGCCGAAGTGCTACTTCTTGACGTTGTGCGGTGGGTCCAGCCTGGACCAGCACTCGAACAACGTGACCCTGTTCAACGTCGTGGAGCAGGTGAATCTGCAGCCGAACGTCGAGCCCCCACCCGGCGCCTACTTGCCGCTGGAAGTACACGCTTACTTTCTGCTGGGCCCGGGTGAGCTGTCGCAGCCGTTCGAGGTGCGTTTCGCGCTGGTCGCGCCGACGGGCCTCGAGCTGTTGACGGACGCGACGCCGCACAAATCGACCACGCCACGCTATCGCACGCGTTCGCTCGGTCTGCCCGCCCCCGCCGTGCCCGGCAACTACCAGGTCTGCGTCGACATTCGCCAACCGGGCATGGACGGCTTCACGCGCGATACCCTGCACTGGCCGCTCGTGGTCGCCCGCCTCGACCCGCGCCCGACCACCGTCCACTAAACCCGCCTGCGACGTTAGGGCCCGCGAATGGCTAAGTCGATCGAGCTCGCGGCCGATGCATCCCGCCTGGCTTCGTTGCTCCTCGGTTACATACTGCCGTATGCGCCTTCGTCGCGCCTCGCCATCCGGGCGCCTCGACCACGATCTTCGACCGACTTAGCCATTCGCGGGCCCTTAGTTACACGGACAACCGGCCTGCACGGCGCAGTTGAACGTCTGAAGCAGCTCGCCCATCGATTGGCCGAAGGGGCCGCCCCAGTCGTCGATGGTGGTTCGACAGTAGGCGTCCGAGTAACACTCGAAGGCTTGGCAGCCCATCGACTGCACGCAGCTCAAGATCGCGACGCAGCCGAAGTCTTGCAAGCACTGGGTGAGCGGCATCGAGCACGACTGCAGCAGGCATTGCCCACAAGCCTGCGGGCCCTGCCCACCGGCGCCGTAGCCACCTTGCGGGTAGGCGCCACCGAACCCATAGCCACCTTGCGAGTAGGCACCACCGAACCCGTAGCCACCGCCCGGGTACACGCCCGTGC
>Ga0164241_10000607_pt1 | contig 59411 bp, 50 predicted proteins | sample OricomyardsoilBY_FD_108780 | JGI IMG/M metagenome (GOLD analysis project Ga0164241, IMG submission 108780) | Backyard soil microbial communities from Emeryville, California, USA - Original compost - Back yard soil (BY) | ecosystem: Environmental > Terrestrial > Soil > Unclassified | place: USA...
CGCGCCGGCCGCGTTGCCGGCGTCGACGCGAGGCGCGTCGATTCCGCAGGCGGTGAGCGCGAGCGACAGGGCCAACCCGCCGAGCAGGTCGAGCTGGCGCGACGCGCCGAGGCTTGGCTTCGTTGCACTCATCGGTGAGACGTCTGGAGAAAAAGCACCCTCGAGAGTAACGCAGGCTTCGAGGGGCGCCAGGATGCTAACCGAGATTGGTACCGGCCACACGCACCTTTGGGCACAGCCGGGCCTAGCAGCGCCGACGATGCGGCGCGCGAGCGTTGCGCCGCAAGCCAGTCGATTCGGCAAGAGACCGATCCAAACATGGATTCGTCGAAATGTTCAGCGACGCGGCAGTCTTCTCGCTCTTCGGATCGAAGCACCACGCCTTGTCGCATCGACCCCGACGTGCGCCTACTTGTGCGCGGCAGGCGCGGCGCGGCGCCGTTTCCAGGCATTTGCGCGGCTTTTCGTCGGCGTTCCCCGGGCCGCGAACCGCTGTATTCTCGTCGGATGCTCAAGTTCAGCGCGAACGGGCCCGAGGCCGAGAAGCAGATGCGGGCGGTCATCTTCTACATGACCACCTTCGGCTATATCGACGGCGACTTCGACGCCGCCGAGAAGCACTTCGTGCGCCGCTACATCGAACGCCTCGTCGCGCACCGTGTGACCTCGGCCAACTTGGACCCGGCGCTAGCGGCGGAGCTGACCGGCAAGTTCACGACCCACTTTCTGGAGGTGTTCGAGGGCATCGATCGCCAGGTGCGCGATCTTTTCACCGAGGCGGTCGCGGAAGGGGAAGCGCAGAACGATTTCGTGCGCGCCAAGCTCAAGCTGCGGTGCTTCGAGATCTTCAAGAGCTTCGACGAGGCGAGCCAGGAACAGCTCATGGCCACCGTCGACGAGCTGATCAACGCCGACGGGCAGGTGCACCCGGCGGAAGCAAAATTCCGCGCCGAGCTCGCCGACTTGCTGAACGAGCAGCTAGGCGTCGAGCTACTCGACGACGAGAGCGAGCGCCCGTTCGCAGTCACGACCCCCAAGACGATCGCGACGAAGGCGGAAGATCACCCTTTCTTCACCCAGTTCGAGCAGCACTACTCCGCCGACAAAGTCGCCCTGGTCCGCCAGGTCGGGAGCGACCGCAGCTTGATGGATCGCGTGATCGCGATTTGGGATCAGCAGCGCGCCCTCGGCCGCAACAAGCTGAAGGGCAAGACCAACGTCAATCAGTTCCCACCCGGCGCCGATTTTCTCGACGGTCACGTGCACGTCACCACCCCCGAGCCGGGCAAAGAATACGAGCTTACGATCATCGGCGATCTGCACGGCTGCTACAGCTGCCTGAAGGCGGTGCTCACCCAAACCGACGTGCTACGCAAGATCGCCGAGCACGAGCGCAAGCCCGACAGTACGGTGTGCCCGAAGCTGGTGCTGCTCGGCGACTACATCGACCGCGGCATGTTCAGCTATCAGGGGGTGCTGCGCTCGGTGTTGCAGCTCTTCGCCAAATATCCGGACTACGTGCACGTGCTGCGCGGCAACCACGAATACTACCTCGAGCACCAGGGCAAGGTCTACGGCGCGGTGCGACCGTCCGAAGCGATGAGCACGCTCAAACCTCACATCTCCGACGAGGTGTTTCAGCATTACATTCGGCTGTTCGAGGCGATGCCCACTAGCCTGCTGTTCGAGAAGTTCCTGTTCGTGCACGGCGGGATCCCGAAGGACAGCGCCATCAAGACGCTTTACAAGGACCTGTCGAGCCTGAACGAGTGGGACATTCGCTTCCAGATGATGTGGAGTGACCCAAGCGGCGCCGACGTCATTCCCGCGACCTTGCAGGACCAGTCGGCGCGCTTCCCGTTCGGCAAGCTGCAATGTCAGGCCTTCCTGCAGCGCCTGGGCTGCCACACCATCTTCCGCGGCCACGAGAAGGTCGACGAAGGGTTCCGGCAGACCTACGCCGAGGACGCATTCTCGCTGTTCACCCTCTTTTCTTCGGGCGGCGCGACGAACGACGACTTGCCCGCCGACAGCAGCTACCGCTCCGTCACGCCGATGGCAGCCACGCTGCGCTTCAAAGACGGCAAGGCTGAGGTCACGCCGTTCGTCATCGACTACGAGAGCTTCAACGACCCGGCGCGCAACAAGTTCTACCAGACCGCCCCCGAAATCGCGCATAGCGCCTGATACAGCTGGCGCAGACCAAGCCGAGCCGAGGCTAACCGCCACGGCTCGATCGGCAATCGCACGCTGACTCGTGCGTCCCGGCAAAAGCATGCTGAACTTGGGCATGATGCCGGCAGACCCCGCGCCGCACGCTCCCCCCAAACCGAGCATCGGAGTCGCCCTGATGGCGTTCGTCGTCGCAGGCTTCGCGCTGTTTCATGTCGAGGCGGGCTTGGCGGCGGTGATCGCGCTGATCTGCGGCTTTGCCCTGATCTTCGCGCGGCTGCTCCGAGAACGCGAAGCGGCTGACGCGCGCTTCGGCTTGGCGGACGAGGTCGCGCGCGCCAAAGCGCTGATGCAGCGCGGCGCCTACCGCCAGGCGTTGAACGTGACGCAGCGGGTCGCGGAGCAGGCACAGAGCGCGCGCATGCAATCGAGCGCGCTCGAGCTCATCGCCTGGTGCCAGCTGGCGCTCGATCGTCCACGGGACGCACGCGCCGCGCTATCGTGCGTGGGCAGCGCAGAGATGATCGATCCCTACTGCTACGCCGCCGTCGAAGACGCGTGCGGCCACAGCTCGTGGGCTCTCCACATCGTGGAGCGGGCGGCGCGCAAGCGCCAGCTCTCGCGTGAAGCCACCCTGTTTCGCATCGACCTGTATGCGCGGCTGCGCGGCATCGAAGCCGCCTGCGCTCTCACCCTCTCGCAGCTCGGCCGGCTGCGCCTCGAGGACGCGGAGCGCGTGCTGCGCTTCGCCCATGGCGCTGGCCACGAGCGGGCGGCGGTGGCGCTGGCGCGCGCGCTCGCACGACCGCAGCCGGTGCGCTCCGGCTAGCGGGCGCTGCCACGACCGCCCTCGACCTCCGGCAAACTCCGTGATGAACTCCGCCCATGAGAACCCGGGCTGCGGTCGCGTACGAGAAGGGCAAGCCGCTGGTCGTCGAGACGGTCGAGCTGGAGGGGCCGAAGGCTGGCGAGGTGCTGGTCGAGCTGAAGGCTACCGGAGTTTGCCACACCGACGAGTTCACCCGCTCGGGCGCGGATCCCGAGGGGCTGTTCCCCGTGATCTTCGGCCATGAAGGCGCGGGCATCGTGCAAGAGGTGGGGCCAGGCGTGACGAGCGTCGTACCCGGCGATCACGTGATCTTGCTGTATACGCCGGAGTGTCGGGGCTGCAAATCGTGCCTGTCGCGGAAGACGAACCTGTGTACCGCGATCCGCGCGACGCAGGGCCAAGGGGTGATGCCGGACGGCACCAGCCGCTTCTCGATCGGCGGCAAGAAGATCCATCATTATATGGGCTGCTCGAGCTTCGCCAATCACACGGTGCTGCCGGAGATCGCGGTCGCCAAGGTGCGTCGAGACGCGCCGTTCGACAAGATTTGTTACATTGGCTGCGGCGTGACCACGGGCGTGGGCGCGGTCTTATTCACGGCCAAGGTCGAGCCAGGCGCGAACGTGGTGGTGTTCGGTCTAGGCGGCATCGGCCTGAACGTGATTCAGGGCGCGCGACTGGCCGGCGCCGACAAGATCATCGGCGTCGACGTCAACCCCGCGCGCGAAGCCATCGCGCGCGAGTTCGGGCTCACTCATTTCGTCAATCCGCAGACGCTCGGCAAAGACTTGGTGCCGCACCTGGTCGAGCTGACCGGCGGTGGGGCCGACTACAGCTTCGAGTGCGTCGGCAACGTGACCTTGATGCGTCAGGCGCTGGAGTGCTGTCACCGCGGCTGGGGCGAGAGCATCATCATCGGCGTCGCCGGCGCCGGTCAGGAAATCTCGACGCGGCCATTTCAGCTCGTCACGGGCCGGGTGTGGAAGGGCACGGCGTTCGGCGGGGCGCGCGGTCGCACCGACGTGCCGAAGCTGGTCGACTGGTACATGGACAAGAAGATCGAAATCGATCCGCTGATCACCCACACTTTACCGCTCGAGCGCATCAACGAAGCCTTCGATCTGATGCACGAGGGCAAATCGATCCGCACCGTCATTCAGTACAGCTGAGCCTTGGACCGCTGCGCAGTTTTCGTCGACGCCGGCTACCTGTTCGCGTCCGGGGGCGTGCTCCTGACGGGCCAACGCCAAACGCGCAGCCAGCTGCGGCTGGAGCACGAGCGAGTGCTGGAGCTGCTGCTGGCACGCGCCGGCGAGCTCAGCGGGGTCCCGCTGCTCCGCGTGTATTGGTACGACGGCGCCTCCGTCGGTCCGAACGCGGCCCACGTCGCGCTGGCGTATCGTCCCAACTTGAAGCTCCGACTCGGTCTCGTGAACGAGCACGGTGAGCAGCAAGGCGTGGACCAGCTGCTGTCCGACGATCTCGTGAGTCTCGCCCGCAACCGCGCGATGAGCGACGCCTTGCTCCTGACCGGTGACGACGACCTCCGGCTCGCCGTCGAGCAAGCGCAGGCGCTCGGCGTGCGGGTCCACCTGCTCGGCGTCGCGCCGGCGCGAGACAATCAGGCGGCGGCGCTGGTTCAAGCGGCTGACACGTCCCACGAGCTATCGGCGGCCGACGTCGGCCGCTTCCTCAGCGTGCGTGCCAAGTGAGCTCTACCTGGCGCGCGGGGCGACGCGGATGTCAGGCGGCGGCGGGTCGGCCATGCCCGCCCCGATGTGAAAGCCCACGTGCGGCGGCTGGTTGTACGCGGACTGCTCGAAAGCCACCTGAGCGCGGTACGTCGGGTCGTGCATCAAAGTGTACAGACGACGCTTGGTGAGCGCGGTCGTGGTGTAGACGCGAAGCGCCTTGTTGTCCGACTGCCGCCAGATGATCTCTTCGCGCCAGTCGCCGAACAGGTCGGCGGTCAGAGCCGGCGTCGATTTGGTGCCGTTGTTCGACGCGCACTGGCTGCAGCTCTGCAGCGTGCCGCCGCCGAACTTGCTGATGCTCGTGCCGTCTTCCAGCTCGCGCGACTCGTCGCCATCCCAATAGATCAAGAAGTTGGTCGGGCCCGGCTTCTTGCCGAGGCTGCTGCCGTCGGCGGCGGAGTAGCGATCCGGAGACGTGGAGCTCCAGATGGCGGCGGCGGCCGTGTTGCTGGCTTCGATGTAGTCGGCGGCGCCGCGGCCGTTGTCGTCGCCGCCTGTCACCTTCACGTAAGTCTTGCAGGTCGCGGCGTCGTGCACGTCGTAGCCCCCGAGGCCTTCGTGGACCGTGAACACCGACAGCGGTTTACCGACGATCAGCTCGCTGACGTGGATGGCGTCGCCATGGCCGAGCCCCGTTTGGCATTGCAGGCTGCCGTCGCTACCGATGGTCGTCGCGCCCGTGATGATCTCCTGCGCGCCGTCGCCATCGGCGTCGCCCGCCATTTCGGAGTGTGCGCCCGCGCCCTCCGGATTGAGCGAGGTCTTGCTGTCGTACACCCAGTTGGCTGATAGCTTCCCGTCACGGTAGTTGTAGGCGGACACGGTCAGGCGCGTGTAGTAGCCACGGCCCTGAATGATGCTGGGCCGCCCCGACGCGGCCTTGCCGCTGCCCATGTCGCTGACGAACGCCACGCCGCCGTTGAAACGGTCGACGCGATTGCCGTAGCTGTCGCCCCATGACGAGACGGTGCCGCGCGGGACTGGGTAGTTTTCGGTCGCGAGCTCCTTGCCCGTCGCCCCTTCGAATACGGTCAGGTACTCGGGCCCGGTGAGCACGTACCCGTCGCCGTTGCGGTATTCTCGTGAATCGTCGTCGTTCGCGGCAGGCCCCAAGCTGAGCGCTTTGCCGGTGCCGTCTTTGGTGCCGGGCGCTGTCTTGCAGGCGACCTCGGCCTTGCCGTCGCCATCGAAATCGTAGACTGACAGCTGCGTGTAGTGAGCGCCGGCCCGGATGTTGGGGCCGAGGTTGATCCGAAAGAGCCGGGTCCCTGCGAGCGTATAGCCGTCGATGAACACGTCGTCGGTCACGCCTTTGTTCGAGTTGTCTTGCGCGTTCGACGGATCCCATTTGAGCACGACGTCGAGCTGACCGTCGCCGTCGAGATCGCCCACGCTGGCGTCGTTGGCATTGTAGGTGCCGCCGTGAGGCCCCTTCGGCGGCGGCGTGAGCGGGATGCTCAGGTAGTTCTGCGCGATCGGCTTCACCGCGGCCGATAGCGCGCATTCGGCGCCTCGAATCAGCGCCCGCACGGCGTAGCTCGAGCTCGCGGTGCCCGCCTTGTCGAGGTAGTTCGTGCTGTCGGTCACGTTGGCGAGCTTCGTCCCGTCGCGATACAGGTCGTAGCTGACGTTGGCGGCGGTTTTGTCGTACTCGTAACCTTGCATGCGCCAGCCGACGTACACGCCGTCCCCGGTAACGACCGCAACCAGGCCGCGGTCGAGATCTTCCATCTGGTAGTGTCCAGTCGTGGGTGCGGCGCAGCTGGCGGGCTCGACCGTACCCGAGCCGCCGCTACCACCGGGGTTGGAGCCAGCCTCGCCGGCGGCGGTATTTCCGCCAGGCGTCGTGCCGCCACCGGCGGCGGGAGCACCACCGGCGTTGGGACCCCCACCGGGAGCTTGGCTGCCGCCGCTGCCCGCCGTCGCGGCGTCGCCGCTCACGCCGGGGCTGCTGCCAGCGATGCCCGCAGAGGCGCCACCACCGCCCGCGCCCGGGCGACCGGCGGCGCCGCCATCAGCATCGGAGCCGCCCGCGCCGCACGCGGACAATGCCCAAACGGCAACCACACTACCTGTGCCACAACGGAGGAGTCGAGTGAGATGCACGCTTGAACAAGGGCGCGACCCGGCCGGACCTTGCGCCCGAGAGCCCAGAGAGCCCCAGAAAAATAGCGCAATTTGGTAAGTCGACTTGCCCTCGCCGAGGTAGGCTGCTTGCCAACCGAGCATGGCCGCACGCAAACCGACACGAGCCCGCCGCAAGCCGAGCCACCAACCTGTCGCCCCGCAGGCCAAGCCGACGAAAACGGCGGCACCGAAAAAATCTGCCAAGAAGGCCATCGCCAAGAAGGCCATCGCCAAGAAGGCCGTCGCCAAGAAGGCCGTCGCCAAGAAGGCCGTCGCCAAGAAGGCCGTCGCCAAGGAGACGACGACAGCTGCAGTCACGAAGACGGCTGTCGACAAGAAGGCGGCAGTGACGAACAAGCGTGCGCCTCGCTCCACTCGCGCGCGCGACGCCTTGACGACGTTGGCGCAAAAGAGAGCCATCAACGCCACGCTCAGCCCGGTCGACGACGCGGCGATCGTCGACGCTTACATGCACGACGTCGATCATCCGTTTAAGGCGGAGATGCAGGCGATACGGCAGATCATCTTGGGCGCATCACCCAAAATCTCCGAGCGCATCAAGTGGAACGCGCCGAGCTTTTACTACAAGCAAGATCTTGGCGCCTTCAACCCGCGCGCCACCGAGTACGCCCACCTGATCTTGCTGTTTCCGGACGGCCAAAGCATCGACGAAGCAGGCGACCTGCTCGAGGGCAAGCACAAGGATCGGCGCGAAGCCAAATTCCGCAGTCTCGACGACGTGGCCGCCAAAAAGCCCGCTCTCGAGCGGCTCGTCCGCCGCTGGGTCGACCTCCGCGACCGCTGAGGCTCAGCCGCAAATCAGCGCGCACACGCCGTCGATGCAAGACCCGCCCGCGCACGCAGAATCGTCGATGCAGGTCGGAAGGCACCCCGTCTCGACGACTTCGCAGCCGTCGGCGGGACCGCACAGCGCGCAGCGCGTGCCCGGCGCCGTACCGTCGGCACACGGAATGGAGCAACCGATTTCGGTGCAGCCCAGCCGGCCTTGGTCGCAGACGCACGTATTGCAGCTGTTCGGATCCGGCACGTTGGTCGCCCCGTTCGGATAGAGCGTGCCGTTGACGAGGCACGCCACACCGTCGGCCGGCTCGTGATCGCTGACGCACGAGCCGGCGGCGGAGCAGCGGCCGGTCACGGCCGGGTTGCAAGCCCCACACACGACGTCTTGACCACAAGCCGCCTCCCGATACTGGGTTGCCAATGACTCGGCGCCCGCCGCGTCCCAACCGCTCGCGTTGACGAACGTGTCGCAGTTGCAGCGCAAGCCTTCGACTACACGCTGTCCGCACTGATTGGGCTCCGTCGGGTCACACCGCTTGGCCCCTTGCATCAGCGCGTCGTACCCGGCCACGATATCGCTACAGCTGCTGCACCCTCGCAGCGTGCAAGAGACATCACCGTCGTCACCGCAGCTGCAGGTGTTGCAAGCGTCCAGGTCGGGAAAGGACGCGCCGGGCTCGTAGGATTTGCCACCGTACTCGCAGTGAGTGGGGCCGGGGCCGCCGCGTTTGCTCGACCCCCCGCAAGCGGCGAGCAACACGACGAGAACCCCTGCGCCCAGCTGCCTCGACGAAGCCATCCGGCTCAAGTTTAGCACTAGCTCGAGCCTCTCAGTGCACCGGCGGGATGAACGAGTCGCATGGGAACTTGATGTCGAGGTCGTGCTCCCCCTTCTTGATCGTCTCGCACGCCTCACCCAACAGCTCGATTTGACTGGGTGAATTGACCTGCCAGCCATCGGGGTCGTCGAGGCCGAGCATGTCGCCATCGAGCGTGATGGTGCCGCTGTCTTCTTTTCCGGTCGCGATCTCGCCGTTCAGGTCGATGACGCACGAGCGCGCACCATTGATGATGTCTTCGAAGGCGTCGTTGAGCGCGCCGGGGCTGAAGCCCAAGTACACATTGCCTCCGCCCGCGTCCGCGACCCGCTGCAGGTGCTCCTGAAGGGTGGCGTTGCTCGGCGTGCTGACGTTGATGACGTGCACCGTGATGCCGTCGGCGTTGATCGCCTTGGCTTTCGCCTCGACGTCGGCCTTGACGGCGTCGGCGGCGCCCGGTTCCAGGCACTCCGGCAGCACACGGCTCGACGTATCGAAGTTGGGGCACCGGCAGCTGTCGGGCTCGCCGTCGGTCGCGAGGACGATCAGCTTCGGCCCGGGCTCGTCGAAGGCCCGCAGCGAGTCCGCCGCCGCCACCAGCGACTCACCGGTCGGCGTGTCGAGAGCGATATCGCTGCACTTGAACTGCTCCAGCATCGCGGCGTGGTTGTCGAGCGCGATGGGCACGTTGACCAGCTCTGGGCAAGCTCGCGTCGGGTCGATCTCGACCGGCTTGCCGGCGCCCGGCTTGATGCTGCCGTTCTGCGAGGAGTACAGCGACAAGCCGAAGCGCACCCGATCTTCGAGCGGCTTGACGATGCCCTTGGTCTCGCTCATCAGCACGTCGCGTACGACGTTCCAACGCCAGTTGTTGGGATCGGGCACGTTGCGCGCCAGGTACTTGGTGGCGGGGCACGTGCCGGGCGTGTACGTGCCGGCGTCGACCGCGGCCTTGACCGCGGCGTCGAAGCCTTTCTCGTCCGTCATCGAGCCGGAGCGATCGATCAGCAGCATGACGGTCGGGATCTGCGGGGTGAACTCGACGTCGACGTCGATACAGTTGTTGGCGCCGCCCGCGCCGTCGTCACCGTCGGAGGCCGGCATACCCCCGACGCCGATCGTGATGTCGTCGTCAGTTGGACAGGTCGCGTCGTCGCGACAGACCGCGCCGTTTTTGCAGACGCCTTCTGCACCGGGTTGGCAGGGCACCGAGCAGTGCTTCACGCTCGAGCAAGTCAGGCCCGACTTGCACTGGTCATCACCGGTACAAGATTGCCCCAAGCCGATCGAACAGAAGCCGCTCGGCAGGCATGCTTGCTTGCCGCACGAGTCCTGACTCGCATCGCATGGCGCGACGCACTTCTTGTCGGGACCGCATAGCAGTGGAGCCGCGCAGTCGCCGGTCTTCCCGCAGGCTTCGTTCAGATCGCTCCCGTCTTCGATGACGGGCTTGCCTCTGCCGACGACCTCGGGGTTGCTACCGCACGCCGCGCCCAGCGCCAGCGCGCCGCAACAACCGAGCAGAAATATCCGGGAGAATTTGAATTTCGAGCCGCTCGAGCTCATGTCACGTGCCTCCGCCAGCCAACACCGCTGAAACCTAGCTCAAACGTTCACGCCCGGTAAGGGTCCGCCCGTCGTTTGAGAGACGCAGACATCGCTGGAAGATGCGTCGCGTGCTTTCGACATGAAGTGGTGTCGCGGTGCGCGTCGACCATGTCATTTCGGCCCACCACCGATCGGTGCCACCGAGCCGCTAGCGCGCGCGATCGCTGGCAGCACCTCGCCGCCGCCGCGCGTGCGGGCCGCGCGAGCGCGAGCGCGAGACGCGGCGGGACGGGTCCGGGACGCCGGCGGGTGCGGGACCGGGGCGGAATCGCGCGTGAGAGTATTGGAGCGCGGCGCAAGTCAAGGGGTGTGGCGCGGTGGCCCACCGCGTCGGGCTGAGAGAGCATCACCCTGTCAGGTGATGAATCGCATCGAGGACCCCTGGCCGGGGCGTCAGCGCCAGCGTCATTTGGACGAAAGCCCGCTGGTCGCTTCGCCGTCGCTGGCCTAAACCATGGCCGATGAGCTTACGGTCTCGCTCTTGCTGCGCCCTTGCCGCCGTCGCTTTGTCGAGCATGGCCTGTTCCGGGGCGGCGCGCTCAGGTCCGGCGGTCGAAACGATCCATGTGCAGCCGCTTCGGGTCAGCGCCTCGCCGCCCGGCCGAGTCGAAGCGGTGCTGTCGGTGGTCGGAGAGAGCGACCCCGCCCCCGACGAGCTCGGACCGGAGCGCTTCGAGGTCCGGGAGGCCGATCTCGCGCTCGACCCGACGCAGATCCAGCTCCGAGTCCAGCCACTCGGGGCGCTGCGCGGTCATGAGGCGGTCGTCCTCGTCGATGGTAGCCACGCCTTCACCGACGAGGAGCGGGCACCGCTCGGCGCCGCCCTGGCGCAGCTGGTCGACCGCCTGCGATTTCATCAAGGTGTGACGTTGCTGGCGTTCGACGGCTCGGCGGAGCTGCGCTTGATAGCGCACTACGCCCGGAGCGCGATGGCGGCGCCCCTCGGCAAGGACCCGGGCATCGAGCGGCTGCTCGCCTACCGGCCGCACGACAGCTCGAGCAGCCTGTACTCGGCGATCGTGCGCGGTCGCAAGGCGCTGGACGAGCGGCTCGCCAAGAACCTGCCCTTCGCGCCGCTCGGCACCTTGATCGTTGTCGCGCGCGGCCCCGATCGCGCCGGGCGCGCCGATGAGGCGGCGGCGCGAGCTGCGCTCGAGGGGCGGCGCAGCTTTCTCCTCAAGGTCGGCACTTGGTCGAAAGACAATAGCCTCGATTGGGTGGGCGACGGCGGCACCCGCGCTGCGGCGTCGCTCGGCACCCTCGGTACGCCCGTCGACGAGCTGGCACGGCTGATCGACGACGTGTTCTTACGCAGCTACCTCGTGTCGTATTGCTCGCCCGCACGCGGCGGCACCCGCCAGCTGGAGGTCGTCGTCAACCTGCCCGACGAAAGTGGTCGCGCGCGTCAAGCTCGCGCCGCCGGTGAATTCGACGCGACCGGCTTCAATGCCAGTTGCCGCACCGCCGCCCAGCACGCGTCAGCGCGCTGAGCGCCCGGCCGTCGGCGATCACTCCGTGAAGACGAGCGCGATGTAGGGAGACTCGCCCGGCTCGAGCTTGATCAAGTACTCGGTCGTGATGATCGTGCCCGCCATCAAGCTCGAGGCGGTCGTGCAGCCGCCGTACTCGTTGGTGGCGCAGGCGCAGCCGCCCGCGCCCAGGCAGCTACGGCTCGTGCCGGCGCGCGCGCTGAAGGTGAAAACGGCGGGCTCGATGTGCTGAGCTTGCACGCAGCTGGCAGCGCTTGGCGCCAGATTGCTCAGACATTGTTGCGGCAGATTCTGCACCACGCCGTAGCGCCCGTCCCACGGGATCTTGATCGTCTGGCCCGGCTCGAGCGTGAGCGTCGACGGGCTCGCGCACGTAGCGGGACACGAGACGGGGCCGCTCTGCATCAACGCCTGACAAGAGCTGTGACAGCCGTCGAGGCTCGGCAGCAGCGTCCGCGAGCCGTCTTCGACCTGGAACAGGCGCTGCGCCTCGCAGCTCGCGCTGTCCTGCCCGAGGTAGAGTGGCTGCTTGCGCTCGTTCTTGATTTGAATCGTCAGCGACCAGGCGCTCGCGTCCAGGTAGCTGGAGCACGAGACGAGCGGTTGCTGCGCCCCGCCCGCGCCGGCGCTCGGCCCGGACGCACCGCCACCGCCGCCGCCCGTCCCCGCCATGGCGACCATGCCGCCCGTGGCTTGACCTGCGGTCGCGAGCCCGCCACTACCGCTCGTGTTCGCATCGACTCCGCCCGGCGTGTCGATGCCGGTGCCGCCACAACCGGGCAGACCGAGCACACACGACACCGCGAGAGCGAGCCGTCCTCGCCGCAAAAGCATCACCGGTTGTGTAGAAGAGGGCTGTCGCGGGTGCCAGTACAAACTTCGTCACCCCAGCGCGCCGGCACGCTCGGCATGGGGCAAAGCTGACCCGAGCGTCGGATTATGCCCTTGGCCGAGTGAATTTTTCGAGCTGAGAGGAAGCCTGACACCCATGCCAGTTACGGCAGCCCGAGCGCGGTGCGTGTCCGAGCTCGTGATTTTAGGTCACGATTTCTGTCGCAGCGTGTCGATTTCGGATTCACCGAAGCGACGTGCTTGCATGGTCCGTCTCATCACCCGCTCACTCATGCTCACTTCGATCGTGCTGGCGTCGGCGGCCGCGCTCGCTGCCAGCTTGGCCGAGCTCGTGCTCGAGCGACGCTAGCAGGCGGCGTCGCGCTCACCTTGCAGCGCCGCGCGCGGCGGCTCGAGCGCGAGGCCGCGCGCTGGCGCGGGGCCGAGATCCAGCTGGTCTTCGTTGAGCGCGCTGAACGCCTCTTCCGCGGCTTGCAGGAACGACTCCACGCTTTGCAGACGCAGCAGCCGTCGTTGAAGGTCGCCGCCGTCGACTACCGCGCCGCATAGATAGCGGACCTGTTCCTTCAACGGACCGAGCGGGGAGAACGTCGGCTCGCGGTCGCGCGTGGAGAGGGAGCTTGCCAGGCGCCGCAGGTGACTTGCGACGTCGGCGCCGCCCGGTCGAAACGGCTCGCGCCCAGCGCCGAGGTCGGCGAGCTGCCGAAAGATCCACGGATTGCGCAGCGCGGGCCGACCGAGCATCACCGCGTCGCAGCCTGTCTCTTCGAACATGCGCAGCGCCGACTGCGCGTACCAGATGTCTCCGTTGCCGATCACCGGGATCTGCAGCTCACGGCGGAGCAGCGCCACGATGCGCCAGTCGGCCATGCCCCGATAATGATCGACGCGACGCCGGGGATGAATCGCCAGGAAGTCGAGGCCCGCCTCCTCGACCAGCCGCGCGTTCCTGAGCGCGTCGGCTGATGAATCGAAGCCCGCGCGCAGCTTGGCGGACAGCAAGCCGGGCACGGCGCGCCGCATCGTCGAGAGCAACCGGGCGAGTAGCTCCGGCTGCTTGAGCAACGCGGCCCCGACGCCCTTGCGCGCGGCAGTCGCGGTCGGGCAACCCAGATTCAGATCCACGACGTCCGCGCCGGCAGCGGCGACGACGGCGCCGGCTTGCGCCATCAGCTCCGGATCGTTGCCCATGACCTGCACACTGAGCGGCACGTGCGGGAGCCGCTCGACTTGACGCTTGAGGTAAGCAGGCGAGATTTTTTCACCCGAGATGCGCACGAACTCCGTGCACACCAGACCGATTGGACCATAGCTTGCGAGGACCTCTCGCACCGCCGCATTGGTGACGCCTTCCATGGGGGCCAAGACCCAGGGAGGTGGAAACGGAAAGCGCGGCAAGGTCGGCACAGGTTAGCGCGAATCGTGGTGCCTGCGGCAGCCGCGCGCGCGGCGTGCTATCTCCGAATCGCCCGTGGAGGATGCGATGGATCTTCGAGCTTACTGTCGATTGCGTGTCCGCTATCCGGTGCGGCTCGCCTCGTGCGCCGTGAGCCTTGCGTTGCTAGCGACAGGCTGTGGCTCGAGCGAGGACAGCGCCGAGCCGGGTGGTGGCGGCGGTCCAAGCCGGCCGGACGCCGGCGGTTCGCCATCGGGCGGCGCTCCGAACGGCAACGGTGGCGCAGGCGGCGGTTCCGCACACGGCGGAGCTACCGCCGGCAAGCCGAGCACGAGCGACGCTGGCGCAGCCGGCGGTACGACCGGCACCAGCGGCGGTGGTGCGACCGGCACCAGCGGCGGTGGTACGACCGGCACCAGCGGCGGTACGACCGGCACCAGCGGCGGCGGAGCTATCGCGGGCGCGAGCAGCGGCAACGCCGGCAGCGGCGGCGGAGCCATCAGCGTGCCCGCAGGCTACGAGCTAGTTTGGCACGACGAGTTCGATACCGACGGCGCGCCCGACCCGGCCAACTGGAAGTTCGAGAAAGGCTTCGCGCGCAACGAAGAAGCCCAGTGGTACCAGTCCGACAACGCGAGCGTCAAAGACGGCTTGCTCGTGATCGAGGCTCGCAAAGAGCGCGTCAAGAACCCAGGCTACACCGGCAGCGGAGACTGGAAAACGAGCCGGGAGTACGCCGAGTACACGTCGAGCAGCATGCTGACGAGCGGCTTGCAGAGCTTTCAGTACGGTCGGTTCGAGATGCGCGGACGCATCCCGACCGCCGCCGGCATGTGGCCGGCGTGGTGGACGCTCGGCGTGAGCGGCGAATGGCCGGCGAACGGCGAGATCGACATCATGGAGTTTTATCAGGGCAAGGTCCTGGCAAACGTCGCCTGCGGCACCGGCACGCGCTGGCAAGCCAAGTGGGACTCGGCGACCAAGCCGCTATCGGCGCTCGGCGCCGGCTGGTCGAGCCAATTTCACGTGTGGCGCATGGACTGGGACGAACAAAACATCGTGCTCTATCTCGACGGCCAGGAGCTGAATTCGAGCCCTCTATCGAGCATGTTGAACGCCGACGGCAAGAGCCCGTTCAAGCAAAAGGCCTACATGCTCGTCAATCTGGCGCTCGGCGGAGCGAACGGCGGCGACCCGTCGAAGACGAGCTTCCCGCAGCGCTACGAGGTCGACTACATCCGCGTATTCCAAAAGCCTTGAGAAAACGCCAAGCTGATGCGATGGCCCGAGGGCGCGCATCAGTGCGCTTCGGCTTCGAGCTTTCGCAGCTCTTCTTCTTGCTGCTTCTGGCGCGCGTCGAGCTTCTGGACGGCGGCCTTGGCGTCGTCGATCAAGGCGCTCGGGCTCGCCAACGCGCCGGCGCCGCTCACGCCGGCCGCGCGCCGGATGCTCCCGAGATACAACCCGGTCAGGAGGGCGCCGATCCCGAGTACGACTGCAACGCGCGTCACACCTCGCCAGCCGCTCGGTAGCAGACGAAACAGAAGACCGAGGACCACGGCGGCGCCGAAGCCGAGCGAAAACGACCCTAGATCGGGCTGCCAGGTCGTAGTCGCGGCTGACCGAGACGGCACCGACCCGAGCGCTGTCGCTCCGTCCAACGTGACGTGCTCGGCCCGGCCTCGCTCGGCGGCGGGCACCGCATCGAGCGAAGATACGACGTGCAGGCGCCCGTCGGCGTCGACCCAGCGGTAAAACTCCTGGGATCTATCGGACTTCGGAGGCATGGCGCGAATGAGACGTAGCGGCAACCCTACACCGATTCTGGGGCAGTAGCGGGGTCGTCGCGAGCGACGACGCTCAGCGCCTCGAATCGCTGCGCGTCGCCGACGCGCGGAATATTGTTGAACATCACGTAGGCTTCTGGCGGCGCCATTCGAACGAGCCGCACAAACCGACTCGCTGCATGAGCGAGCACCAGCACGGGGCGTACCAAGAGCACGGGCGCGTCCTCGGGCTCGCGCCAAAACACCACGCAGCAGAAGACCGCGGCAGCTCCTCCGCAACGAGCGGCGGCGAGAGGCCGGCAAATCTCTCGGAACGTGGCTACTTGGTAGAATCCGGATCTTCGGAGGTGACGCTGCCGAGCGGCAGCCGCACTCCCGCCGGCATCGACACCGCGAACGGTCCCGCAGGCGCGGGCAGCGACGCCGGAAACGGCATGGCCGGCGGCGGCAACGACCCCATGCCGCCGATCGCGCGCTCGCCGCTGCCGCTGCTGTAGATGACGACGCGGTTACGGCCGTTCTTTTTGGCCTCGTAAAGGGCGATGTCGGCCGCCTTGACCAGATCTTCAGGGTTGCTGGAGGCGACGTCCGAGTTGCCGGCGCAACCGATGCTGGTGGTGACGGTCAGGAGCTCGCCCGCGAAATTGAAGTCTTGTTTTCGTACGTTCTTCAGCAGCCGCTCCGCGACGATGCTGGCGTCGCCCTTGCTGGTGTGCGGCAGCAAGATCACGAACTCTTCGCCACCGTAGCGAGCGGCGAGATCCACCTCGCGCAGAGAGCCCGTGATGCGGCGCGCCACTTCTTTGAGCACCTGGTCGCCCGCGTCATGACCGTAGCGATCGTTGATTTGTTTGAAGTGGTCGAGGTCGAGCAGCAAGCAGCTGAGGGTGTTCTTGTAGCGCTTCGTCACCGCGAACTCGCGCTTGAGCACGTCGGCGAAACGCCGACGATTGTACAATCCAGTCAGGGCGTCGGTGCTGGCCAGCGCTTCGACGCTGTGAAGCATGGTCTCGAGCTGGTGGTTGCGGTCGCGCAGCTCGGCGTGGGCCGCCTTCACCCGCAACGCGGCGAAGATGCGGGCCTCCAGCTCCTGATCCTCGAAAGGTTTGGCGAGGTAGTCGTCGGCGCCGATGTTGAGCCCCTCGACGCGATCGGCCAGCGCGGTACGGACGGTCAGCATGATCACGGGAATGTCACGCGTCTCCGCGTTCATCTTCAGCCAGCGGCACACGGCGAAGCCGTCGATGTCCGCCATCACCACGTCGAGCAGCACCAGATCGGGTGAGGTGGTGCGCGCGAGGTGTAACCCCTCGACGCCGGAGTGCGCGCTGGTCACCTGATAGCCGAGCCGCTCGAGCGCCTTGCGGATCTGATTGCTCTGCGCCTCGCTATCGTCGATGAGTAAGAGGTTGGCTTTCATTGACTGGTCGTTGGAACGGCGGGGGCGACGCCGGTCTCCGACCCCACCACGAACGGCCCATGCAACGTCAATATTAGGGCCACCATCGAGCGGCTGGCCAGGCATGTGTGGCAAGCCCGCCGATCGGCTGGCGTCGGGCCGGGTACGACTCACGCGGTGCTTCCCGCGCTTTTACGACGTTTGTGCCGTGCACACATGTCGGCGTGCCGGTCGGCGGTGGTGAGACTGACGGCCGCGCCATCCCGGCCGTCTGCCGCCGCCCAACCCCGAGACCGCTTCGTCAGGCCCGGGGCGCGCCGGAGGATCGGCGCTCGAGCCACGCAAGCGCGCTGAACCCGACCTCGGGTTGGAGCTGAGGCGGCGGCGTGGGCTTCGCGCTCGACGCGCTGGGCGCGTGCTCGCGCGTGCCAAGTACCCAGTCGAGCCATGGATACGAGACGCACCAGTTGGCGTCTTGGTTTTCGCCCATGTGATGATCGTAGTGATGGGGCATGTGCGTCTTTCCCCATTCGACGTCGAGGTGCGCCTTACGATGGCGGTACAAGTAGTTGAAGCTCGAGAACAGCACCGCGCTCGTGAAGTACGGCGCCACCGTGATCAGCGGCAGGTGCAGCGCGGCCAAGCCCATGATGCCCGCGATCTCTTTGCCCCGCGACTTCCACGACCAGAACGGTTCTTCGTAGCTCTTGTCGTACATCGCGTTTTTACGCGCGATTCGGTGGTGTTGAGCCCAATGAAAGCGCCACATGCTGCCCTTGCGCTTGCCGAGCCCGTGCAGCACGTATTTATGAGTCAACCACTCGACGGCGTTGGCGTGCAGCATACCGAGCGCGAGGCCTAGCACCATGGCTGTCCCTGACGTTCGGTGGCTCGCGAAGACGCGCGCATCGTAAAGCTAGTTTGAGCGATCGCGCGCTCGTAGCAAGCACAATACGTCGGCCTGCGCGAACGAGCTCTGTCACTCAATCACGATGACCGAGCTCGTTCACGTCGCGACGCTGCCGGCGCCTCGCGCCGGACTTTCATTCGGCGTCACCCGCGACAGCTTCGTGATGCCGCGTACCGTCGCGAGGCCCGAGCCAAACCCGGGCCCCGCCGACGGAGGCCGCTATTTCGAGGCGCACCCACAACCTGCCCCACACGGGCAGACGGGTCCGCACTGGCATTGTCCCTCACACGCGCAGCGCTGGCTCGCCGCCGCTCCGCAGCCGCAGGTGGTCTTTTGGCAACGGCAGCCTTCGGTCTTCTTGCTCTGATCCATGATTTCGCTCTCCGGTAGAAACGCGCTCCGTGCGCGCTCACCATTGCCGACGAGCGGAGGCGCCGCGCATTACACCGATTCGTGCTGCAGGCGCGCTTTCAGTCACGGCGGATCAGCGTCCGGACGCCACCAGCTCGATTTCGGCCAGATCGGGCTGCTGGTCGTCGTTCGCGTCGGTCCATTCGTAGACGTACCAAGCCCGGTCGAAGCGAGCGAGGTCCGGCAGTACGCCGTTGATCACGAAGAACGCGGCCGCCTCCGTGCCGCTCAGCCAAAAGCCTTGCAGATTGAGCACCAGCGAGCCGCTCGCGGCATCGCGCATGAACTGGAGGGCGAAGAAATCGTGCGACTCGATGTCGTCGTCGTTCGTGTCGATGACGACGGGCGTGGCCGCGTCTTCCCGGCTGAACAGCTGCTGCTTGCCGTCTTCGACCTTCACGTAGAGCGGCGAGATGCTTTGCTCCACGTAGCCTTCGAGGTTTTGATAGAAGCTGCCGCCAGCGACCAGCAGCAGCTCCCCCCCGCTGGAGACGGGCCTGCCGGTGGTAAAATTCAAGGCGCTCACCGAGTCTTGCTCTTCTTCGCGAACCGTGGGCGTCGGCTGACATTGTGCCTCGAGCGCCGCCCCGACGGCGCGTGCCGGCGCGCGGTTACCTTCGGTCGGATTCTTGTTCGTATCGAGGATGACGATCACCTTGCCGATCGAGCATAGATTGGCGAGCGCGACGTCGTGACACGCAACGCAGTCGCTCGGCCCCGCGCCGCCACTGCCGTCGTCTTCACACTCACTCAAGCCGCAAAACTGACCCCCCGCGCAAGAAGCGCCGCATGCCCCGCAGTTGTCGCTGTCGACTTCGACATCACTGCAGTGAAGCGAGCAGCAGGTCAGACCATCGGCGCAGCTCGCTTGCTGACCTTCTTCAGCCTCGCTGCACGCCGGCCCGCATTTACCGTTACTACACACGTCCTGGCCGCTGCACTCGGCGTCGCCGATGCAGCGTTCACAGCCGTGCTCGGCGCTGCAGCTGCCACTCGCGCAGCTGGCGGCGTCTTTGCAGCCCTTGGCGCAGACGTTGGCGTCGGTACAGTATTGTCCGGCGGGGCATTGGTCGTCGCTCGCCAAACAATCGACGCAAGTGCCGTCGTCGAGGCAGAAGCCGCTGGGGCAGCCGGGGCACTCATCGACCGGTTCGCCGCCGGCGCCCGCGCCGCCGCCACCCACCCCCTTGCCCGCGCTGCCGCCTTGCGCGCCCGACTTGCCGCCATTGCCGGCCTTGCCGCCATTGCCGGCCGACGTCGAACCGGCCTGGCTGTCCCCCTCACCGGCCGCCCCGCTGTCGACAGCGGGCGAGCCCGGATCGTGCTGCTCACCTGTCGAGCAGGCGGCGCCGAGCCAAAAGCCAATCAAAAGTAGCGTACCCAGCGCTCGTGGTGTCCTAAGCATCCCTCGAGAATGATAACTCGGATTCATCGCGAATCGTCGCCGACCGCCGGCGATTGCAACAGTGACTAGTCTCCAACAGCGCTTCGCCGCTAACTTTCCGGCAGGAACGAACGGACCGACTCCCGCTCATCTGGTGCGGCGATGTAGGCGGAGAGAAAATCGGCGCTCGGCGGCGCAGCTTTTAGCGAACTTCCAGGCGCTTCGTGCCGGTCGGGACCGGGCCTGGGCCGATGTAGCCGACGGCGCCTGGGTGAGTGGCGACGAATTTGCCGACCGCCTCGTCTGACGGCAGCTGCGGCGGAGGCACGTCGCGACCCGAGAAGATGCGCTGTGTCCAGTAGCGGCGCACGGCTGCCACCGAGCGCCCCAGCACGCCCTGGGAGAATGCTTTGCGCGCCGGGGAGTCGAGCCGAAGATCTACCGGCATCGCGCGCTCGGAGCTATCCCAGCGGGTCGCGCGTTTCAGGAAAATGTCGGCGAGCAGCTCGCGGCGCGCGTCCCCGTGCGAATTCTTGGTGTTGACGATCACCTGGTAACCCGCCGCGCCCTGCGAGGCCGCGCTCGGCGCCAACGTCAAGCCAGCCAGGCCCCACAGCAGGCATACCCCCGAGACGACGAGCGCACGCCGGGCGCGCCGATGGCTCGGCGGACGGCACGTGGGCGGCAGGCGGAGGAGGTTCATGGTGCGGTGCAGCGAGAGCTCAGAAATACGCGGTCGTCTTGACCAGGAACGCGGCCCAGTTTTTGTCGAGGGCGTCGAGCTCGGTGCCGTGGTTGAGCGCCTTGTCGAGCGCTGCCGTTCCGTTCATCCAATGGCCTTCCAACTTGAGCAGCCAGTAGGAATTGACATCGAAGCGAAAGGTGACGGCCAGGTCGCGCTGGCGATTTTCGCGCCCGTGACGTCGGTCGGTATTCGGGTAGTAGACCGAGTAGTAGGCGCCAGGCGTGAACCACGGCGTCACGTGATAAGACGCCATGGCGTAGTAGCGCTCGTTGACGGTATGGGGCGGCAGCAGGTTGGGAGCCTGGGTGTTGAACTTACCGACCCAGCGACTGTATTCGGCCGCCACCGATAGCTCGCCGACCTGGTATTCGAGCGACGCCACCCAAAGCTTGACCCGAAACTGCACCGGCAGCGTCCCCGTGAAGCCCGCCGGCACCAGGTTCAGCATCTGAAAGGGCTGAATCAGCTCGGGGATGAAGTGATAGTTCCAATCGAAGCGCAGCGCCTGGTAGCTCGCGGCCGCCGTCAACCCTTCCAGCGGCGTGAGCCATAGCAGCCGCCCACCGTACACGTAGGGCACCTGGACGTCGCTGACGCTGATGCCGGGCGTAGGCCCCACCGGTGTCGCCAGATCGAGGGTGCCGCCGTAGGCGCGATATTCGATTTCACCGAGCGGATCGACGCGCTTGTTGCCGTAAATTTCGCCGCCCGTCTGGGCGAGCAAGTAGTCGCGGTGATCGATCGGGTAAACCGACTGCGGCAGCAGGATCGGCACGCGGGCGGCGTCGATGTCGGCGCTGTCGTTGTAAAGGCCGAACGGGATCTTGATGCGGCCTGCCCGCAGCCCCAACCAATCGCGGACGCGGTAGTCGAGGTAGTACCAATCGAAACTCGGCGCGTAGTTACCGATCGGGCCGAGGTCGTGGGCAAACAGCTGCATGCCCACGCGGAGATCTTTGCTGAGGTTGGTCGTGAAGTTGATACCAACCTCGCTAAACTCGAAGCTCCCGCGCTTCGAGCGCGTCAAATACTCGTTGGCCGTCGTCTTGATGAAACCTTGACTGACGAAGGCGTGGATCTTGACGTCGGTCGGGTCCAGAGCTGGCTCCTCCGCGCGCGCGACGGCAGGCGCGAGCGTGCCCAGAGCGAGTAAAAGGCTCGTGAGCACGCCTCTGGTGCGTCGGCAGCAGTCCCCTTGCAGCACGTCCAAGTTGGCGCCCATTTCTTCAGACCTCGGCGAGATCTGCAAGTATTTGTTGCACCTGGTAGAAACGTGCGGCGACGAGCGGCGAAATCTCGCTTGCCCACGCGATCGGTCAGCGCGCTGTCTCGGTCCGAGCCATTCATGCCCGCTGCTCGAGAACCTGCGCCGCGCGCTCAACCGACGCTGACTACTTTTATAGACGGAAACGTCACTCGTGTGCTTGACACGGAGAGCGGCTGTGTTCACCGTGCATCATCCGGAGCCGTCCATGCAAAGCGTGAAGGAGCCAGCCGCAGACGCGTTCTTCGCCAGCTCCTCGGGCGTCTGCTGCTACGTGGCCGTGGGCAATCACAACGTGAGAGTCGAGTTCCGGGCACCTGACAGTGTCGGGGTCGCGCGCGGCGTGAGCTCGCCCGATGCCGAGCAGGCGAGCGCGGTGGCGACCGCCTCCTTTCAGCGCTACCACACAGAGCTGATTCCGCTGTTCGCCCGGGTCGCGGCCGAGCTGGCTTCGCGCGCCGGCAAGGCGTGAACTCGAGCTGGCGCGGCGTATGACGGCGCGGGCTCCCGCGCGGAGGGCGCCGCAAAAGCGACGATGATGTCCGACCCCGGTTGAATCCGTGCGCGGGCGCATCGGGGGTGACGTGCGATAACCGGCGACACGGAGAGCGGCGCGCACGAAGGTCGCACTGGACGTGGCAGAGCGAGTTGAAGATGATGGGTCGATCAGGAGGTGTGCGCAATGCTGAGGCCCACTGCTTCGAGGGCTCGCCCAACCGGGCAAGCTTGGTCGTTGATCGTGCTCGCATCGGGCGTCAGCGCGCTCGGCATCGCCGGCTGCCAGTACGACGACGGCGACTGGGAGCGCGATCAGAATAGCGGCGCCACCTCCGCGCGCGCCGGCTCCGCCAGCAACGGTACGGGCGGCAAGGGGCAGTCGGGCTCGAGCAACACCCGCGGCGGGTCGGGTGCCACCAGCAGCACCGGCACCGGCGGCAGCGGTGATGGCCCGGGCGACGCGGGCGAGTCGAACGGCGGTGGCGGCGAGCTGCCGGCCGAGTACCCCGAACCGAGCATCGATTCGATGGATCCCAGGTCGGGAGTCTACGGAACCGTGGTGACGATCAAGGGCCACGGGCTCGGCAATCCCTCGCTCGCCGGGTTCACGCTCGCCGTCGGCAACCAGGGCGAAGTCCCGCTCACACCAAAGGACAAGACCTTCGTCCAGTCGTGGACCGACGACGAGATCGTCTTTCGTTTTCCATTCCCGGCCGAGGGCGGAGTCGCGTTGGAGGCGCCGAAGGGCGCAGTATTGGCTGGCGAATTTCGGCCGACCTGGCACGTGGCCCGCGAGCTCGACAAGGCGCCCGCGGAGACGGCGCTGGCCAGCATCGTCTCGGCGCCCGACCACCTGACGTTGCTGTTCGACACCGATCCGTTGACGTTACTCGACATCGGTCCAGATGGGGCCATCCCCCACAGCGTCACCGCCACCAACCTCGACCGGAGCAGCCTGCGGCTCTACCTGAACAGCGCCAAGCTGGTCGAAGGCATTGGCGTTTCGACGGGCGCCGCGCCGGTGCTGGTTCACCTGCAAAACCAAGACGGCGACCTGATCGCCCAAGCGACGACCATCGAGCTGGACGCCAGCGAGCTCTCGGTCGCAGGCGGGACAGCAGGCGCCGCGGTGTGGATGCGCCGAGCCAACGGCTGGTACCGCGCTCGGCCCGGCGCTTCCGCTTGGAGCGTCGACAAGGGACCGATCGCCGACGCCAACCCCGGCGCCCCCGATCGCGCGTCGGGCGCGACCAGCGACGGCTCGCTGTACGTGGGCTGGTCGATCGACACCGGCAATTTCTTGGACGACATGGAGGCGGCGCAAATGGCCAAGCTTGCTCCTACCGCGACCCAGTTCGCGGCCGCGGTACCCGCGGGCGGCAGCGTCGACGACTACGTGACGGGCCTCTCGCTCGAGAGCAGCGGCGACGGCCTCGTCGTCACGACCTGCGGCAGCGACGTCGATCCGTTCGGCTTGTCGGGTACCGACCGTTATTGCTTCGACGCCCTCCACGCCCCGAGCGGCGCGCACCTCTTCGGCGTACCTGTCGAGCAGAAATCGATCGCCCACGCGTTCACGCATTCGCGCGCGGTCGTTGCCTACTGCCACGACCGGAGCTGGCTGATCCGCACCGACGCCGACGTCGAGACCACGCCCGGCGCGCCGCTGGGAGAAACCGTGCTCTACCCCTGCCCCGAGGCGGTGGCGCTCGAGGTGGGTGGCAGCGGCGACTTCGTGCCCGTCGTGCGCTGGCAGGGTCGAGCTTACTTGCTCGAGCGCAATCCGGCCGGCGACGAAAAGTAGCGGCTAGCCTGCCTCCGCCGCCGGAGCGCTAGCGCTAGCGAGCAGCGCGAACAGGGTGTCGGGAGCGACCGGCTTGATCAGGTGATGATCGAAGCCGGACTCGCGCGTGCGCCGCAGATCTTCTTTCATGCCCCAGCCAGTGAGAGCTATCACCACCGGCCGGTAGCCGAGCTCGAGGGCGCGGATGCGCCGGCAAACCTCGGTGCCGTCCATGCCCGGTAGACCGATGTCGCAGAGCACGATGCGTGGCCGCCCGTCTTCGACGAGCTTCAGCCCGTCGACGCCGGTGTGGGCGACCGCCACCGCGAAGCCGCGCGCCTCGAGCGAGGTCGCCAGCACATCCGCCGCGTCTTGATTGTCTTCGATCACGAGCACCTTGATGCCCGCGGCGGAGCTCGGGCGCGGCGGGGCGGCGACTCGTTCGGCCGGCGGCGCGAGCACGCCCGTCTCGGCCGGCAGGCTGAGCGTGAACACACTGCCTCGACCGGGCCCGTCGCTCGCCGCCGTCAACTGCCCGTCGTGCATCGTCGCCAGCGTGCGCGATAGCGCCAGCCCGATGCCGAGCCCATTGTTGGCGCGCACGGTCGGCCCCGGCACGCGCGCGAACATGTCGAACACGTGGCTCAGCTGCTCGGCGGCGATGCCGGAGCCGCTGTCGATGACGCGCACGACGGCGGTGCCCGCGTCGAAGGTCAGCTCGACCGTGACGGCGCCGGCATCCGGCGTGAACTTCGAGGCGTTGTGCAGCAAATTGCCGACGATCTGCGCGAGGCGTGTGGCATCCGCCATCGCGAACAGCGACGAGTCGAGCTCGGCCGAGACGACCTGGCGGCGCTGCTCGAAGAAGGGGCGGCACGTGTCGAGGGCGGTCTGGACCGTCTCGGCGATGTTCAACCGCTCTCGCTTGAGCTCCAGCTTGCCACGGCTGATCCTGGCCACGTCGAGCAGATCGTCGATCAGCCGCACCATGTGATCGAGCTGGCGGTTCATGACCGTCAGCGTGTTCTTCGATCCGGGCGAGCCGGTGCGCGTCAGGAGATCGAGCCCCATCCGCAGCGGCGCGAGCGGGTTTCTGAGCTCATGGGCCAGCGTCGCGAGAAAGTCGTCTTTCTGACGATCGGCCGCCCGCAGCGCCGCCTCGGATTTTTCGAGCTCCGCGGTGCGTTCGCGCACGCGTGCCTCGAGCGTCTCGTTCAACTCCGCCAGCGCGCGCGTCTTCCGAAACAGATCCGCAAAAAAGGCGATCTTGTGCCGCAGGATCACCGGGTTGAGCGGCTTGGTCAGGTAGTCGACAGCGCCGGCACCATAGCCGGCGATCACGTCTTGATCTTCGAGCAGGTGCGCGGTGAGAAACAGGATCGGAATTTCGCTGAATCTCTTGCTGCCCTTGATCATCTGGGCGAGCTCGAAGCCGCTCAAATCCGGCATCCGAATGTCGAGCACGATCGCGGCCACGTCATGCTTCAACAGCGCTCGTAGCGCGTCGTCCCCGCTCTGGGCGCGGATCAGGTCGTAGTCCTCGACGCCCAGGATCACCTCCAGGGCGTCGAGGTTCCGCGCTTCGTCGTCCACGAGCAGGATTTGAACGCGGTCAGTCACAGGTGACGGTCGCCTCGGCGTCGATGTCCGTTGCGATGATCTCGGCGCATCGTCATTTCGTCTAAAATAGCCGCGGATCGAGACCAGTTCATCCCGCGACCGCAACAAAGCGAGCCAACCTAGCTGATGCCGCCCACCGTCACCTCCCAGAATCGTCAGTGGGACATTTTTGCGGATAGACAACGGCCCGTCTACCCCAAGGAGTGAGGACAAACGGCGCCGTGACCCGCCTGTAGCGGCGTTTGTACACACCTCCGCCTACACATCGGCCTGGATTAGGCAGGACGGGCACCGCCGGGGGCGGCCCGCGACGGCGGTCAGGCTCCAGGCTACCCGGCGGCGGTGAGCTTGGTGACCTCACCGGGGTTGGTGATGCCGCCGGTCATGCCGGTGCCGTCGAAGGCGCCGAACTTGGTTACTTTTTCGCCGTTGTCGGTGCAGCCGACGGCGTTCATCAGCGTGACGTACAGCTTGTTGATCGGCACGTTGCCGCCAAACGACCCGGTATTGCCGATGTTGCCGCCGTCTTGGCAGCTCTTGGTGCTGCTACCGATGCCGATCGTTTTGCCTTCGACGTTTACGGCGACGCCTTGCTTGAGGTAGCCGCCCGCGCTGCCGGCGATCATGATCGGTAGGTTGTTGAGGTTGTGGGCGGCGCCGTCGGACAGCTCGGGCAGCCACATGGTGGCGGTGTTGTCGAGCAGCTTGCCGCCGCCTTCGGTGATGCTGTCGAGCAGGCCGACGAGCTTGGCGTATTTACCAGCGTACCAGGCGTCAATCTGCTGGATCATGTCGAGCACGCCGACCACGCCGCAGGCTCCGCCGACCGTGAAGTCCCCGGTGCGGTGGGAGAGGCCGTGGTGATCGTGGGTGTGCGCGATGCTGTCCCAGTTGAACGTGACGTAGCCGGGATAGAGCAGGACGAACATGCGATTGGTGTCGCAGATCATGCTCAGCGCCATGAGGTTCATCATCATGTCGCCACCCTGCGTGAAGGAGACGGCCAGGTTGGCGCTGCCTTGCCCGCCACCGCCACCGCCGCCGAACGCGCCGGGGTCGACGGGGCCGCCGGGGCTAGCCGCTTTGACGGCCGCGTCGGTGACGCCGAGCATGCCTGCCGTCGCGGCGCTGCACGAGGAGGGTAGACCGATGCCGGTCTCGGTCGTGCGCAGGAGGTCGAGCCAATCTTGCAGCCGCAGCTTGTCGGCCTGGCTCATGTTGAGCTTCTGGTAGCGCGAGAGGTCGCCTTTCACGAGGTCGATGGCGCTCTCGCCGAGCGCGACGCGGTAGTCGCCCTCGGTCATTGGCCCGGTGCTGCTGAACAAGCCCGTGAGCTGGTTGTAGACTGTCTGCGGGTTCACGTTCGCGGGGAACGCGGTGTTGGGCGCCGAGAACGACAAGACCTCTTTGATCTTGGTGCTGGCGGCGCCGACCGAGAGCACCAGCGGCGTGGCCCCGCCCGGGTTGATCTGCTTGGCGACCACGTGATCGAGCGACGCGGCGGTGGCGTAGCGGTTGCTGTCCTCGCTGATCGTGGCACACGTGAGCTTCGAGCCCATCGCCTGGTCGTGGGGATCGATGGTCTGACCTGAGGCGTAGCCGTTCATCGAACGGAAGCCGCGCGGCAGCAGCAGCTTCGACGCGTACGGCGCCAGCGGGGCGAGCGTCGTGGCTTTGAGCACGTCGGCCGTGAGCGCGCCGTCTTCGACGGCGGGAAACCAACGGTCGGTGAGGCAGCCGTTGTGAGTGAAGAAGATCACGAGGCGCTTGGGCGGGGTCGTCGCGTCCGCTTTGGCGGTGCGCTCGTGGACGGAGCTCAAGAACGGGACGGCCAGCGCGGCGCCGCCGATACCTCGGAGAAAGAGTCTGCGGTTCATTAGGGTGCCTCGACGACGCGGCTTTGAAACGCTTCGGTTTGCGTGAGATCCGCGATCAGGTTCAACACGTCGTAGCCGCCCTGGGTGAGCTTCTGGGCGAGCAGGTCGACGGTGCATGCATCGGACGAGTTGCTCGGGCGCTCGTAGGCGTAGGCGACCCACTTTTCGGCGTAGGAGCGCTTGGCCGCGGGCGAAGCCGCGATTTTCGCCATCAAATCGGCGGGGCCGGTCACGTGCACCGCTTGTCCGTCGATCACGGGATCGGAGGCGGTGTCGATCGCGACGCCGGTCTTGGCTTCGGTGGTTTGCCAGCGCCCGGCAGCGTCGAACGCTTCCATGGCGAAGCCGGGTGGGTTGATGAAGCCGTGGTGGCAGGTCGCGCAGGCCGTCGCCGAGGTTTGCTGATCGACCTGCTTGCGATTGGTGTCGAGATTGGCGGTGGTCGGTAGAGGGGTCGTCTCGGCGCCGGGCGGCGGAGACCCGATCGGCACCGCCAGCACCTGCTTGGTGATGAAGGCGCCACGCAAGATCGGCGAGGTGCGGCTGTAGGACGAGTAGGCGTTGAGAAAGCCGAGCCGCGTCAAGAACCCGGGGCGCTGGGTGGGATCGAGCTGGGTTTGCACGAGCTCGGCGCCGAACTGCGACGCATCGAGGCCGTAGAGCGGCGCCGTCGCGGCGTTGACGAACGCGACCGGGCTCGTGAGCAAGTCGGTGAAGGTGCCCTTTTGCTCGAACACGACGTAGTCGAAGAATTTCTGGGTCTCTTGGGAAATCACCGGCACCAGCGCCTTGTTGAACTGCGGAAACAGCGCCGGATCGCGATCGGCCGTCTCCCAGCGCGTGTTCGTGCCCATCAACAGGTACGAGCGGTGAAAGGCGCTCACCATGTCGCGCGCTTGCGGCATGGCCAGCATGCGCTGGGCTTGGGCCAGCAGCTGCTCGCGCGTCGTGAGCTGGTTCTGGTCGGCGGCTTGACTGAGCACGTCGTCCGGCGTCGAGCCCCACAGCATATAGGAGAGCCGGGAGGCCACTTCGTGACTCGAGAGCGTGAAGCGACCGGCGGCCGCGCCGGGGGCCTCCGTGATTTCGGAGCGCTGCAAGAAGGACGGCGAGATGAGAAACAGGTACAGCAGCGCTTCCGCCAGCTCGTCGGGAGCTCCGGTTGGCGTGATCTGAGCGCCTTTGGCCAAAATCGCGTCGAAGGCCGCGACCTCGACGTCGGTCATCGGGCGTCGGAACGCGCGGCGGCCGAAATTGATGACGGTGCTGTGCAGGCAAGTGGCGTCGGTCGCGGGCGCGCACTTCAGGAAGTTGGCTTTTTGCACGGGATCGGCCATCACCTGGGCCGCGATCATCTTCGCGACGGATTGGTAGGAGCTCCAACCGAGGCTAGTCAAGCTACCGGCCTGGTCGGTCGCGAGGATGCTGGACGGCGCCGCGTCGCCCGACGCCTTCAGCGCCGTGACCCCGAGCAGGTCGCGCACCGTGCGGTCATATTGGGTGTTGGTGAGCCGCGGGATTTGCGACGTTGCCTGGATGCCGGCCACGCAGGTGGCGCTGCCGGCGCCGCTACTGCTGCCCACGCCCGACCCGCCCCCGCCGCCCGGCGAGCTCGCGCCCGCGCCGTCGTTGCCACTACCATTGCCATTGCCGTTACCGCTGCCATTGCCAGGGCCGTCGACGTTAGCCGTGCAGGCGACGGCCAGCGTCGTCGCAACGATCATGCTGGTCCTGGAGAAATCCATCGCGCTTACCTCGTCGTGTTCGCACGAGCTTCGTCAACGCGAGCGACCACGGAAACCGTGCTGGCGCGTGCCGTATCGAACCCGTCGACCAGAGCAGAGCCGCGTGTGTGTCGTGCGGGGTCGTTAATATTCCCGCCCCCTCCACTTTCGTTTCAGGTCCTGTAATTTTCCCGGCTGCCGCGGAATCGCCGTGACCTCTACTGCTGTCACGCCGAGCGGAACCGCCAGAATCGGCCTGACGCGAACGGTGGAGTGTCGCGTCGGGCCTGTCATCAGGCATGTTTTTGAAAGACAGTGTTTTGCGCGTAAGCCGATGTACGCGAATAACTACCTCGTGCCGAAATAGCTCTCTTTGACGCGGTGGGCGGGCGCTCAGAGCCGCAGAGTCCAGGCGATGCCGCCGGCGACGTGGCCCATGAAAGCGGCGTCCGAGTAGCTTTCGCTGGTGTGACCGAGCGCTGTGTAAAACGCCCTGCCTCCGTCGTGCTCGTGCCGCCAGGCGATCGGGTGGTCGCCGGCCATGTTGGAGGCGCCCGGCGTGTAGCTGGCTTCGTCGAGGGAGAGCAGCACCTGCACGTCCGGGCGCGGGTTCGTCTTGAACGCATACCATTCGTCGGTGCGGCGCCACGGGCTCGGCAGACCGGCGGTGGCGGCGCTCGTCGTGTCTTCGACGAGCACGTCTGCGGCCTGAACCGCGGGGTGCTCGCGGAAATAGGCGCCCACCAGCTCGCCGTACCAGCTCCAGTCGTACTCGGTGTCGGTGGCGGAGTGGATTCCGACGAAGCCCTTTCCGGAGCGAATGAAGCGCTCGAAGGCGGCTTGCTGCTCGTCGTCGAGCACGTCGCCGGTCGTGCTCAAGAAGATCACGGCGTCGTAGCTGGCGAGCGTCGCGTCGCTGAATCGACTCGGGTCTTCCGTAGCGGCAAGCTGCCAGCCGCGCTCGGCGGCGAGCAGGGTGAGCGCGGCGACGCCGGCTGGAATCGAGTCATGGCGGTACTCCGCCGTGCGCGAGAACACGAGCAACGACACCTCGCGGTTCGAGTCGCCACCCGTCGATTCGCCCGCGTCTCCGAGCGCGGTTCCGGCCCCGCCGGGCACGCCACTGGTTCCGCCACCGTTCGACGGACCGCCACCGCCCACCGACGACGCGGCGCCGCTGCTACCACCGATCGACGACGTGGCGCCGCTGCTGCCACCGATCGACGACGGGGCGCCGCTGCTGCCGCCGATCGACGGGGCGCGCGGAGCGTCGTGCGCTTCGCCACAGGCGACGCCAGCGAGGCAGGGCAATGACAGACAAGTCACGAGCGAGAGCCGTACAGAGCGGAGCATGCGTTCTTTCGTGATTTCCCGAGCTACCGCGGCGCTTCGACGCCAGCGCTGCTATGGACGGCCGCTTCGAGGGGCTGGCCGCCGCGTAACCAAGCTGACGCGCTGCCGTCGGCGGCGGAGCCGAGCAGCACGTGGAGCGCGGCCGTCAGCTCGAGCGGCCGCATGTCGAGCGCGTACACCTCGGAGACGCCGAGCTGCAGCCCGGCGCTGACCGCCTGGGCAGCGCGGACCGGCTCCAGGTAGGTATGACCACCGCGCCCCTCCGCCACGAACCGTGCTCGCGCTTCGGGGTCGCGCAGCCTCTGCTCGCACTCGCCCGCGTCGAGCGAGTTCATGCCACGACACACGAGCGGCCGGACTTCGTAGATGGTGCACTGCCCCGAGGCGAGGAAGGGGCACGGCAAATCCGGCGAAAATCGCTGATCTGCTGTCAGCCCGTGCGTGCGCTCGACCCGCTCCGCGATGCGAGCGGCGAAGCTCTCGAGGGCGAAAGCCGACAAGGATCGCTTCAAATGATCGACGATCGCGAAGGCTTCGGGCGGGGTGACGCCGACAGCCTGATGACAGCAATGATCGCAGCCTGCCGCGCAGGCGACCGAGCCCGCCTCCGCCCGCGCCAGCAGCCCCTCCGCGAGCCGCGAGGTGGCCGCCATCACTCGCCGCCCGAGCTCGACCGCGCCCGCCAAGCTGGGCTTTTCACCCAAAATTCCCAGCACAGTATTGGCGGCGCCGGTCGCGATCTCGTTTTGCCAGGCTGCGTCGAAGACGGGCGCCCGGAGCGAGAGGTACGGCTGACCGCTCGGATCGCGCTGGAGCGCCAGATGCACGCGCCCGTCCGCTCCCCGCTTCGATGCGGCGGCAACGCGCGGCTTGCTCTGCTTCCTTTTGGTCATACTCGCGCCGAGCTTGCTCGCGGCCGTCCCGAGTATGCCAGCGTCAGTCGTTCGAGACCTTCAGAAAGTGATCGATGATCTGATAGTGATCTTCGAACAGCTCGCTCGTCATCGCTGGAATTTTCGCGATTGGCACCCAGTCCGCCGCTTGCGCGTCGTCTGCACCTGCCACCCGCCGCGGCGCCGCGATGCCGGCCGGTAGCGAGAAGTAGTGGGCATGGGTGATGGTGCGGCCACGCTGGCTACGCTGCGGGTGATCGAAGACGGCGACGGACCGAAAACAGGCGCGCAGCTCAGCGTCGGTGCAGTCGAGCTGGGTCTCTTCGCGCAGCTCGCGCAAGGCGCCGGTCAAGAGCCGCTCCGAGCCGTCGAGAAAGCCGCCCGGGAGCGCCCACAGGCCCTTGCCGGGAGCGCGGCCGCGCTGGACGAGCAAAACTTTCTCGCCCTGCGTCACGACCGCGTCGACGGTGACGAACGGGCCGCTACCGTATTTTTTTCGCGTTTCGTCGAGCGACGCCAGCTCTTCGCGCAAGCGCTCGAACTCTGAAGTGCGCCGAAACGCGGCTAAAAACCGCGCGATCGCCGGCGGCACGGCCGAGACGAGCTCGGGGTGCAGCTCCGCGCCGGCGTCGAAATACAGATGGCGCAGCGCCGTACCGTCGATCGGGGCCTGGCGCGGCAGCGCGTGCTCTTGCCACTCTGGAAAGCTGTTGAGGTAGGAGCTCGAGTCGTCCTTGTGAAAGCCGACGAGGGCGATCGGCCCCGAGCTGAGCTCGGCCGCCGCCCGCTTGACCGCGCCCGCCCAGCGCGGCTCGTCGTAGTAGTCGCGCACCGGCGCAAAGCTCACCTGGGCGCGCTGCTCCGCCGTCAAGCTCTCGCGGATCGATTCGATGCGCTCCTCGGCGCTGAACGGATTCTTCGCTAGCCGTGGCCCACCGGCAGAACCGACCACGAGCAGCGCGCGCGGCGCGATCGACAGCGCGTGCTCGAGCAGCGCCGAATGCCCGCGATGAAACGGCTGAAACCGCCCAATCACGACCGCGAGCTGCGGCTTCGATTCAGGATTGTTCATGATTTTCCATGGTGGGGCCGCGATTGGCTGCCTCGATTCAATGGTGAGAGAAGACTTGGCGCAAGTAGCTGACGAAGGTCTCGTCGGTGCAGAGGGTCTTGCCGGGCGCGTCGGACAATTTGGCGACCGGTTGCCCGTTACAGACGACGAGCTTCATCACCAAGTTGAGCGGCGCTTGGGGGGTGTCGTTGGTGAGGTTCGTGCCGATGCCGAAGCCGGTCAGGGTCCGACCGTTGAAGTACCGGTACAGCTCGAGCGCGCGCGGCAGGTCGAGCCCGTCCGAAAATACGAGGCGCCGTGTGCGCGGATCGATGCGCAGCTGCTGGTAGTGGGCGATGGCTTTCTCGCCCCAGGCGATCGGATCGCCCGAGTCGTGACGCAGCCCATCGAACAGCTTGGCAAAATACAGATCGAAGTCGTTCACGAACGCGTCCATACCGACGACGTCGGTGAGCGCGATGCCCAGATCACCGCGGTACTCCTGCACCCAGCTTTCGAGCGCCGCCTTTTGAAAGTCGCGCAGCCGGATACCGAAAGCCTGATAGGCCTGCAAATATTCGTGCGCCATCGTGCCGATCGCGGTCAAGCCAAAGCGCTTTGCCAAGAGCACGTTGGAGGTACCCCGGAAAAATTGCGGCAGCTCCGCCAGTAGCCGCTCCACCACCCGCTCTTGCTCCGCTCGCGAGCGCCGCCGCCGCAGCCCGAAATCGAAGAAAGTGAACGGATTGTGGCCGCGAGTCAGCTCCGCCTCGTTGCCGCGCAGCAGCGCGATCTTCTGGGTCAGCCGCGCGTCAGCCTCGCGCGTCGACGACGGGTCCTCCCCCAATCGGCGAAAGTACAGCTCGCTCACGCTGTACAACACGAAGATCTCGAAGCCCATCACGTGCACCAGCGGCCCTTTGGCGGTGACGATCAGCCGCCCCGCCTCGGCCCGAACCTCGATGAAGCGCCGCTGAAAGCGGAACAACGACAGAAAGTCGACGAAGTCCGACTTGATGAAGCGCAAATCGCGCAAGTAGGCGAGCTCGTCTTCCGTGAAGCTCAAGCTGCACAAGTGGTCGAGCTCGCGCTCGAGCTCGGGGGCCAGCTCCGCCAGCGGGAACTGCGGCGTGCTCCGGCAGACGAAGCTGTATTCGCCCTCGGCCGCGGGGTGACTGTGCAGCAGCGCCTGCCACATCGTGAATTTGTAGAGATCGTTCTCGAGCAGGCTGCGGATGATCGGAGCGTGGGGCATCGACGACCTCTCAGGCGGCATTTTCTTGCAGCTCTTGGGTGACGGCGGCGGCGCTCATCACCGACGCGCCGCGCGCGCGAAGATCGGCGATGAAGGCCGCTCGAGCGGCTTCGAAACCGGCGACCGGGCTCATGCAATCCTCGACCAATACCAGTCTTTTCGTCTCCGCGACGCTAGCGCAGGCTCACCGCCCTGCACAGCTGTACCGAGTCCGGCCGAAGTTCCGCAAAAGCTCGCCGTCACCGACCGCGGCCTGAACGCCGGCTAGGCTGGCTGGTCACTTGCCATGGCTCACGCGAGCGGCGACTTCCGGGCGCACGCGGACCAAGTCGACGGTGCGCGGGGAGACGCGCTCGATTACGAGCTCGGTGCCGTCGTCGGCTCGCAGGGAGCTACCGGCGTCGGGCAAGCCTCCGGCCAGAAACAGGCACAAGCCGCCGAGCGTCGCCTGCCCTCCTCCTTCGAGCTCGAGCCCCAGCTCGCGGTTGATCTCGTGGAGCGGCACGCTGCCCTGCACCAGAAAAGAGCCGTCGGGCTGCGGGTGCACCGACAGCGGGGGCGCCGGCCGCAGCTCGCTCAGGGCCTCTCCTGTCAGCTCCTCGAGCAAGTCGTCCAGGGTCACGATGCCGGCGGTGCCGCCGTGCTCGTCGAGCACGATCGTGAGTTGCTGCCGACGCCTCCTCATCTCATCGAGCAGCTCCGCCGCCAGCATCGCCTTTGGCACGTAGTACGGCGGGCGGATCAGATCTTCGAGCACCAGCAGCCGACCTTCCCACGCCAGGGGCAGCAGGTCCTTGTAGAGCACGTAGCCGGTGATGTCGTCGAGGCTGTGGGTATAGATCGGCAAGCGCGAGTGGGCGTGCTCGAGGACGATGCGGCGAATGTCGTCGATCTTGGCGCCGCGTTGAATCCCCACGATCCGCGTGCGCGGCACCATCACCTGTCCGACCGTGAGCTTGGCGAATCCGAGGGCGCGACTCGCGATTTGACCGACGTGCTCGTCGAGCGAGCCGTCCTTGGTCGCGACCTCGACCAGCTCCGCGAGCTGCGCCGGCGATAGCCGACCTTCGGCGAAGTTGGCTTTGTCGCCGGTCGGACCGAGCATCAGGTTCGAGCTCTTGGTGAGAAGCCAGACCAGCGGTCGCGTCGCGGTGGCGAGCCCGCTCAGCAACGGCGCGACCAGCAGCGCATAGCGTTCGGCGTGGCGGAGAGCGAGCGTCTTGGGCACCAGCTCGCCGAGCACCAGCGACAGGTACGAAACGAGGCCGACAACGCCCACGATCGACGCCGTCTCGGCGTGCTTGCCGAAATACGGCACCAGCAGCGGCTCGAGCTGTTTGGCGAAGGTCGCGCCACCGAAGGCGCCCGCGGCCGCTCCTGCCACCGTGATCACGACTTGGACGGTGGCCAGAAAGCGCTCCGGCCGCGAGCGCAGACCCTCGACGACCTTCGCGGTGCGATGCCCCTCGTCGACCAACTGGCGGAGGCGCAGCCGGTCCACACCGACGATGGCGATCTCGGCGCCGGCGAACAAGCCATTGACCGCGACCAACAGCAAAATCATGGCAACCTCGAGCAGCATCGCCGACGGTTGTCGCACGCCGCCCTCCTGCGAGCCATGGTTCGCCGGGTGGCCGGTTGAGCGCCGCGAGATCGTCCACCAGGCCTCCGACACGGCGGCTGCTACGACAATCCTCGCTAAATAATGCGGATTCCGATTTACGACACCTGCATTACCTCGAACGGGCGGCGGGGAGGTGCGGGACCCGCCTAAAGAGCCTGGGGCTCGAGTCGTTCAGCATCGGTAGATGGGCGAAAGTGAGCCGCTGCCATGAGCGCCGCCGAGATCGGCGAGCGGACGCCACCGGCGCGGTCGGAGGCCGAATCCGGAACGCAACCCACGACGGTGCCCGTCAAGCGGCGCATTCTATTCGCAGACGACGAGCCCGGCATCCTCGACGGCCTGCGCGCCGTCCTGCGCACGCAACGTCGTGAGTGGGACATGGTGTTCGCGCTGGGCGGCGCCGCCGCGCTCGAGCACGTGAAGCGCACGTCGTTCGACGTGGTCGTGACCGACATGCGCATGCCCGTGGTCGACGGCGCCGAGCTGCTGCGCCAAACCAAGGAGCTGCAGCCGCGTGCCGTCCGCATCGTGCTCTCGGGACAGACGGACGCCGAGACGGCGATGAAGACGGTCTTTACCGCTCACCAATTTCTGGCCAAGCCGTGCGAGTGCGAAGCCCTCCGCAGCGTCGTCAAGCGCGCGTGTGACCTGAACGAGCTCGTCTCCGGCGACGACCTGCGGGCGCTCGTCGGCGACGTGAGCCTGCTGCCCGCGCCGCCGCGCACCTATCTCGCCATTTCCAAGGCGCTCGCCAACCCGACTTGCACGATCGGCGAGATCGCTGGCATCGTCGAGCGAGAGCCAGCCCTGTGCGCCAAGGTGCTGCAGGTCGTAAACTCCGCGTTCTTCGGGCTGCCACGTCGCGTGAGCAGCGCCGCCCAGGCGACCAACTACCTCGGCACCTTGACGCTGCGTAACCTCGCCCTCGCCATGGAGACGGTGGCGGCCAGCAACCAAAGCAATCTGCCGTTCTCGCCGGCGGAGCTGCTCGCGTTCCAGACCAATTCGCTGCTCGTGGGTCTGCTCGGCCGTCACTGGTTCACGGGCGATCGACGGCGGGCGGACGAGGCGTTCGTGGCGGGAATGCTACGCGATTTGGGGCATCTCCTGCTCGCGACCCAGCCGAATCAGGCTGAGCTGGCGCGGGCGAGCCACGCCGCGCTCAGCGCCTATTTGCTGGGGCTCTGGGGCATCCCCCACGCCGTGCTGGAGCCGGTCGCGTTCCACGAAACACCGGAGCGGGTCGAGCACGCCAGCCTGGACGTGGTCGACGTCGTGCACTTGGCCGATCGCGTCGCGGCCGAGCTCTTGCCTTCGCCGTTCCAACCCTCGCTGCCGCCGCTCGACGTCGAGCGCCTGGAGCGGCTCGGGGTCGACGCCGAGCGCATTCAACGGCTGCGTGCAGACGCGCGGACGCTGCTCGTTCAGACCCGGAAGCTGCTGGAGTCATGAGCGTCGCGTCCTCCGATTTTGCGGCCAAGGCGGAGCTGCTCGACCTTCTGCTGAGCGCCACGCAAGACGGCGTCGTCGACTGGAACCTGATCACGAACGAGGCCGACTACAATCCGCGCTGGCAACTGTTGCTCGGCTTCGACGACAGCGAGCTCGACGACGTCGAAAAGAGCGCGCTGCTGTGGCAGGAGCTGATCCATCCCGACGAGCGCGCGACGACGGTTGCGCTCCTGAACGACCACCTCGAGCAAGACTGGCCGTTCAACCCGACGGTGCGTATGCGCCACCGCTCCGAAGGTTACCGCCACATCCTGTGCCGTGGGATGGCGCTCCGCGACGCCAACCACCGACCGCTACGCATGGTGATCATCTTCTCGGATATCGACGACAAGATCCGCGACGAGGGACGCCAGCGGGCGCTGATCTCGGCGCTGCCCGACACGCTGTTTCGAGTGCGCGCGGACGGGACGATCTCGGGCGTGAAGCGCGGGCGCGAGCGCGAAGGCTCGCCGTTCACGGCGCTGCGCGAGGGCATGACCCTCGCCGACAGCTTCCCGGACCGCCGCGTTTACGCGCGGCTGAAGTCCGCGCTCGGCTTCGACACCGTCGATGAGGCGGCGGGCGCCCGCACCGTCCAAATCGCGAGCGCGACCGCGGAGGGCGCTCCCATCCATCACGAGGTGCGCGTGGTGCGGAGCGGAGACGACGAGTCGGTCTGCATCGTCCGAGACGTGACCGAGCAGCGCGAGCTCGAAGAGCGACTGCTCGAGACGCAAAAGCTCGGCGCGATCGGCCAGCTTGCGGCCGGCGTTGCCCACGAGATCAACACGCCGATGCAGTTCATCGGCGACAACCTGCATTTCGCCCGAAACGCCGTCAAGGACCTGATCGGGGTGTTCGCTCGGTTCAAGGCGGCGGCGCTCGCCGGTGAAACGACCCCGCTCGGTCCGGCCAAGGTCGAAGAGCTGCTGATGGCGGAGGCGGAGGTCGACGTCGACTACACCTGCACGGAGCTGCCGGGCGCCCTCGAGCGCTCGTTGTCCGGCGTCGAGCGGGTCTCCAAGATCGTCCACGCCATGAAGGCGTTCGCGCACCCGGGCGGGGACCAGCTGCTGCCGACCGAGCTCAAGGGGCTGGTCGAGAGCACGGTCATAGTGGCGACGAACGAATGGAAATACGTCGCCGACGTCCACGTGGACTGTGACCCGGCGCTGCCGCCGGTGCCGTGCGTCGCGGGCGAGCTAAACCAGGTCATCTTGAATCTGCTCGTCAACGCGTCGCACGCCATCGCCGACGTCGTGGGTCAGTCGGGCGAAAAGGGCCGCATCACGATCGTGGTTACCAGCGACGAGACGCACGCCGAGATCCGGGTCACCGATACCGGCACCGGCATACCGGAGAAGGCGCAAGCCAAGGTGTTCGAGCCATTTTTTACGACCAAAGAGGTCGGCAAAGGCACCGGGCAGGGCCTGTCGATGGCCTACAACTGCATCGTCAAGCGGCACCGCGGCACGATCGACTTCGACACGGAGCTGGGAGTCGGCACGACGTTCACCATTCGGCTGCCGCTGAGCGCGCCGTCCGGGCGTAGCGGGCTCACTTTGTCGGTCTTGGCCGACTGAGGCGCCGAGAGGCGGCTCAGCGGCGGGACGCGTCGGCCGCGCGCGCTTCCTCGGCACGGAGCTCCCGCTCGCGCGCCAGCGCCAGCTCGAAGGCTTGCCGGGCCGCGCGCAGCCTCGAATAAACGGTGTTGAGCGGGATCTCCAGCGCGACCGCGATTTCGGGCGCGCTCATTTCCTCCAGCTCGGTCAGCAGGAACACTTCGCGCTTGGGCTCGTCCAATGCTCGCATGACGTTCGACAGCCGCCGCAGCCGATCTAGACGCTCCGTTTGCTCGTACGGCGTCGGTACGCTCGCCTTGCGTGCTTCGTCGAAGTAGGCGACCTCGCCAACCCAGACCGCGCGCGCCCGCCGCGTGCGATGATGGTTACTGACGGTGCGCCGAACCACGCCGTAGATCCAGCTCTTCAGCGAATCCGGCCGTTGCAAGGTGTGCATTCGCGAGTGAACGATCAGAAAGGCTTCCTGCACGACGTCGTCGAGCGCCCCCGCGTCGACGCCGAGGCGTCGCGCCGAGGACCAGACGAAATCGAAATAACGTTCGTAGACGTCTGCGAACGAGGGATCGGCGCTGCCGGGCGAGTCAGCCACTTTGCTCGTGCTTCGTAGTTACGCGAGCGCCCACTTTTCGTTCAGAAAGTTGTGGGAGCTGTCTGCGCTGCCCTGAAAGCGGCGTCGGGCACCAAATTCAGACGGATCGGCGCTCGACATGACAGTGCAAGTCGGTCAAGCCTTGGAACCGAGTACCTTGCCCAGCACCGCCATTCATTTCGCACCTCGCCTGGGGGCGGCCCTCGCTCTCGGCCTGCTCGCCATCAGCTCGCCGGCGCGCGCCGACTATCCGATCGCTTCTCACCGCTACCTGGCCGACCCTGGGTCGCTGGTGTTCGGCGGGCGCGTGTATCTCTACAACTCGAACGACGACGACAACCCGATCGCCGGCGGCTACCAGATGAAGTCAATCGTCTGTGTCTCCAGCGCCGACATGAAGAACTGGACCGACCACGGGGTCGTGTTCAGCGTGCCAGCCGATGCAGCGTGGGCGCATGATTCCTGGGCGCCGCAACCGATCGAGCGCGACGGCACGATTTATATGTATTTCGGAAACAACGCCAACGGCGTCGGTGTGGCCTCGAGCAAAGACCCGATCGCCGGCTTCAAGGACGGGGGCGGTAAGGCCCTGATCGACGGCAGCACGCCCGGCGCGGCCGGCACCGACATCTGGCTGTTCGACCCCGGCGCGCTGATCGACAGCGACGGTCAAGCTTATCTGTCGTTCGGCGGAAATGGCGAGAGCAACGCCCGCATCATCAAGCTCGGCAGCGACCTCGTGAGCATCAGCGGCACCGCCGCGCAGCTTTCGCCCAAAGGCTTCTTCGAAGCCTCGTTCATGTTCAAGCGTAACGACACCTACTACCTGGCCTACTCGACGAATTCGGACAATGGCCTACGCATCGACTACTTGACCAGCAAGAGCCCGATGTCTGGGTACACCTACGGTGGCGTGATCGCGGATCAGCCGCCGCAAAATGGCAACAACAACCACGCGTCCGAGTTCGTCTTCAAAGACAAGTGGTACCACGCCTACCACAACCGGGTCGTCGGCAAGCAAGCCGGCATCGACGCGACCTACCGCCGGAACCTGGCCCTCGAGGTGCTCGACTTCAACGCGGACGGCAGCATCAAGCAGGTCACGTACACGACCGACGGCGTACCCCAGGTCGGCACCCTGAACCCCTACGCGCGCGTCGAGGGAGAGACGATGAACGCGCAGAGCGGCATCGAAACCGAGAAGTGCGCCGAAGGCGGGATGAACGTCACCGACATCGGCGACGGCGATTGGATCAAGCTGCGCGGGCTGGATTTCGGCACGTCCGGCGCCAAGGCGTTCAGCGCCCGCGTCGCGAGCGCGGCGGGCGGCGGCCGCATCGAGCTCCACCTCGATAGCGACGCTGGCATGCTCGTCGGCAAGTGCGACGTTCAGGCGACCGGCGCCGTCCAAACCTGGGCCACGACGACGTGCGATGTCTCCGGCGCGACCGGCGCGCACGACTTGGTCCTCAAGTTCACCGGCCCCGCCTTCAACCTGAACTACTGGCAATTCACGCCCGTCGACGCGTCGATGGGCGGCACCGGCGGTGCGGGCGGCACCGGCGGCACGAGCGGCGCGAGCGGCAGCGATGCCGGCAGCGGCGGCGGCCCTGTCGACCAAGCTGGCTCGGCCTCCGGCGGCACGACGACCGGCGGCTCCGCTTCCGGCAGTGGGCCGCTCACGACCGCAGGCAGCAGCGGTCAAAGCGTCGGTGGCGGTGGGCTCGGCTCCGCCGCTGGTAGTCCCGCCGCGCCGTCCGGCAACGGTGCCGTCAATTCGGACGGCGCTTCGGACTCGAGCGGTTGTGGCTGCAGGGTGGGCGTCCGAACGACGACGTCGACCGGCTTGCTCGGGCTAGTTGCCGCGACGGCGCTCGCGCTCTGCCGACGCCGCCGGCGCTGAGGGCGACTCGCGAAGCAGGACATAACGCCGCGACGTCCTGGTCACACCCACGCCAGCTTGCCCCTCTCCGCTTCCGGTCACGTGTCATGGCTCGCGTCGACGGTGGCACGCGCGTTGCTGGCGTGAGCGGCTCGATGAAGCGGCCCGGTAAAGAAGCTGACGAGCCTCGCGATGCGACGGCGTTTCTGCCCGAACGCATCACGCTACCGGCGCTGCGCGAAGCAGCGAGCGGCTGCGAAGGCTGCGATCTCTACCTGGCCGCCACCCAGACCGTGTTTGGCGAAGGCCCGAAGGGCGCCCGAGTCGTATTCGTGGGCGAGCAGCCGGGCGACGCCGAAGATCGTGCCGGGCGGCCGTTCGTCGGACCCGCGGGCAAACTCTTCGACCGAGCCCTGGCCGCGGCCGGAATCGAACGCAAGCTCACCTACGTCACCAACGCGGTGAAACACTTCAGCTTCGAGCCGCGCGGCAAGGCCAGACTGCATAAAAAGCCTCGCGTCGGCGAGGTGCGCGCCTGCGCACCGTGGCTGCGCGCGGAGCTCAAAGTCGTCAAGCCCGATGTTTTGGTGCTGCTCGGCGCGACGGCGGCGCAGGCGATCTTCGGCGCCAGCTTCCGAATCAGCAAAGAGCGGGGCATCGTGAAGCGCGGCGAGCAAGCCAAGGCGATCATCGCCACGATTCATCCTTCGGCGGTGCTGCGCGCGCCCGACGATGACGCTCGCAAGGCGCTCTTCGACGGGCTCGTAGCCGATCTCGAGACCGTGGCGCGTTTGTTGAACGAGCCGTAGGCGCGCCGGGCGTCGGTCGTTTGCGAGGCGGTTGGCATGCGGCGTGCTTGGCGCCCGGCATGCTCAAGTCGATTTTTGTTTCTGCGCTCGTGCTTCCGGTTTGCTTGTCGGTGGTTGGTTGCGGCGGCGACAGCGAGCACGCTGCGCGCAGCGCCGACGACGCCGACGCCAGTCATCATGCCGCCGAGCACGCCGACGACTCCGCCGACCACGCCGCCGACAAGGCCGATCAGGCGGCCGAGAAGGCCAATGAAGCGGCTGACGAGGCCAAGAAAGCCAACGACCAATAGCGGCGTCCGGCCTGGTCAGTGCCAAAAGCCGATGCTGAACGAGGTATTCAGGTACGCCCGGGCCGCATCGGCCGCGATCGACAGCTGCCAGTAGTCGAACGGCTTGATCAGGCCGAACACGTCCCATTCGAACAGCCGCACGTCGAAGCCGCCCGTGCCGTGAACGCGCGCCGGCGTCAGGTTGAAGCGCTCCGGCTCGTAGTAGCTTCCCGCGCGCAGGCGCAAAATATGTGGCACGACCTCGCTCTCGAGCCCGAGCCGCGGAGAGATGACCGGCCGCGAGCTCGACGCGGTGCCGCGCTTGGACCAATAGCGTTCGACGCCGACATGATCGCCGTCGCCTTGCGCGAGCCCGAGCTCGGTGCTGACCAGTAAGTACCAGCGCTGCTGCCGCTGGTAGGCTTCGAACAGGTCATGCTCGGCACGCTCGACGTCGGCGTCGGAGGGCGCCGCGCTCCCGGCCGGCGCGCGTGAGCGCGCGACGCTCGTCGCGCTCACGAACGGCGGATTGAACGGACGCTTCCCGAATTGGTACGCGAAGCCTAGCGAGATCTCCCACGGCACGTGGACGTAAGTACTCGTCGCGCCGTCACCCGGGACCGTCGCGCTGATCGGCGACTTGACGGCGGCCGCGACGCGATACGGCTTCGCGATCGGCTTGGCGACGAAGCCAGCTTCGTAGCCGATGCCCGCCGTGCTGAGCGGGCCGCCGGAGCTGTGACGATCGAAGCTCATGCCGATGAAGCGCGGGCCGGCGCCGAGCAAGAGCTGGCCGCCGAGGAAGCCGTACGCCAAGTTCATGTGCACCACCCCGAAGTTGGCGCCAAGGTTGGTTCCGATGCCCTGCACCTGATCGGTGCGGCTGGCGGCGTTGCTCTGCGCCTCCGCCGCGATGCCGAGCCCGGCGTGCCCGGCGTAGATCACCGCCGCCAGCGAGCCGAACAGCGCTGAGCTCTTACCGCTGCCTTCGGCCTGGCCCTGGTTGTACAGGTCGTTTTTCGGTAGCCAGGCGCCGATCGCGACGTCGACGCCGATGCCGTAGTCCCAGTGGCTGAACGAGTAGGGCAGGCGCAGCGCCGACGACGCCGGGTTGATCGCTACGCCCTCGCTGTCGTCGGCAATGGCGACGAACGCCCCACCCAGACCGATCCGGCGCGTGCTGCCGGAAATCGGCCCGCGCGCGGTGTCTACCGTCGCCTTCGCGGTTTGGGCGCTTCCCTGGCCGGTAAAGCAGGAAGCGAAGGCGCCGATGGCGACGGCCAAGAAGTGGGCTCGCAGAGGACGATTTTTCAAGCCCTCGGCCGCGTGCAACGGATGTGCCGGCGCCTAACTTACGTGGCGCTGTCGTCAGGGGGCGTCGTGAAAAGGCTCGCTCTCCGGACTTGGTGGACGGCTCTGGTGGGGCTGCTAGACGCCGCCCTCGATGCAAGACACGACGAGCGCCACGACGGCGAGCCCGCGAGCCTTTGGTGCCCTATCGGTGCGCGGCTACCCGATGTTCCTGTTCACGTTCTTGATGACGATGATGGCCGACAACGTCGAGCACGTCATCAGCTACTGGGTCGCCTTTCAAAAATTCCACTCTGCCGCCCTCGGCGGCTTCGCCGTCGTCGCGCACTGGCTGCCGTTCTTGTTGTTCTCGGTCGCGATCGGCGGCTTGAACGACCGCATCGACTCCCGCCGGCTGATCCAGATCGGCGCCGTCATGTTCATGGGCGTTTCGTTGGCTTGGGGCTATCTGTTCGTCACCGATACGCTGGAGATCTGGCACGCCATGGTGCTGCTCACGTTGCACGGCCTGGCGGGGGTGTTCTGGAGCACGTCGAGCGCGGTGCTGCTGTACGACATCGTCGGCGCGCAGCAGCTACAAAGCGCCGTACGCCTGAACGCCACCGTGCGTTACCTCGGCATGCTCGTCGGTCCCGGGGTGGGCAGCTTGATCATGCTGACGCTGGGGCCGAAATTGGGCATCTTCTTGAATGCATCGTTCTACTTGCCGATCTTGCTGTGGCTGGTGAGAGCGCCGTTCGGCCGGCACCTGCGCGGCCTCGCCGCCGCTCCCAAGCGCGCCGTGCGCGGCCTCGCCGACATCATCGCCACCGCGCGCGACGTGCGCGGCTTGCCGATCACGCTGGCGATGATCGTGCTGGCGGGGGCCGCGTCTTTCTTCGTGGGTAACAGCTACCAGGCGCAGATGCCCGGCTTCGCGCAAGACGTGGGGCACGGCGATCCGGGCGTGGCCTACACGTCGCTGCTCGGCGCCGACGCTGCCGGCGCACTGCTCGGCGGCGTCCTGCTCGAGAGCCGCGGCGCGGGGCTGAAGACCAATCGCGGCAACGCGACGCGGCTGGCGCTATGCTGGGCGCTGGCCCTGTTCGGGTTCGCGCTGACGCGGACGTATTGGATCGCGTTGCCGCTGTTGTTCTCGGCCGGCTTCTTCGAGCTGTCGTTCAGCAGCATGGCCCAAACGTTGGTGCAGCTCGACGCCCCCGAAGCCGCGCGCGGACGCGTGCTCGGCTTGTTCAGCATGGCGGCTTCGGGGCTGCGCACCTTCAGCGGCATCACGGTCGGGCTGCTCGGCAGCCTCACGACCATTCACGCGTCGCTGGCGCTCTCGAGCGCCGGATTTTTTTGCTTCCTGGCGTTCGTCTCGCTGCGCCGCCGTCGCGCAATTCCGGCAGCGATGTAGCGCTTTTCAGCTTCTGCCGGCAGCTCTCGCGTCGCTCGGCGCCGACGCCGCGACGGCCGCGCGACGCGCCGCCGCCCATGTTCAATCGCGATGAAATGGGCTAGTCAGAAGGGCGTGAGAATGGGAAAATCTCTGCGCGCCACGGCGTCCCTTGCCCTCTTGGCATTGGCGGGGTGCAAGCAGCGCCCCCAAACTTTCTCCACCACCGTGGAGGTCATGCAGGTGCGGCTCTTCGGCGGCGGCACCGGTCCCAAGCTCACCGACTTGGACGTGAAGTACGCCACCTGCCCCGGCGACGCGCGCCACATCATGCGGCTCGGTAAAGAGTTCGGCGAATGCGGCGGTAAGTTGAAGGTCGGAGAAAAGCTGAAAGCCGAGGTGGTGCTGTCGTGGAACGCGGACCGCGGCACCTATCGCAACGACATCGTGCGCCTCGGGGAATGCGCGGTGAAGCTCGATCCCAAAGACGAGGCCAACTACCAGTCGTTCGAGAACTGTACCGACGTCAAAGCCACCGGCATGGTCGTGGGGGTGCGCTGCAGCCGCGTTCGCAGTCCCGAGGTGCTGGCGGCTTGTCCTTGGCTGCGCCGAAATTGAGCGGCGGGCGGCGCTAAATCCACACGCCGAGCGCCATGATCGCCACGGTGGCGATTGGCACGAGCACGCGCGCGATTCGGAACACCAAATCCATCTTGTCTTCGTCGACCAGGAACATGAACCAGGTCGACAGCATGCCGAGCAGCAGCGACCCGTAGACGCCGAGCATCAGCTTGTCGGCGCGGGTCAGGTAAGCGGTGGCGGGCAGCTCTTGCATGAGCGAGAAATGGAATAGCACCGCGCCCGCCAACATCGGCGCGCCGGCGTTCGAGCGGACCTCCATCTCGCCCGGCGGCACCCACATGCCCAGCAGAGCAATCAACACGATGACGAAGGCCGGAACGTAGACCTTGAACACCGCGCTGGCGGCGAACCGATCGATGCCGACCGTGAAGATGTAGCGGCCGTAGTACAGATCGTCGCCATCGAAGCGATCGGGATACGACTGGCTGAGCGAGCGCGCTTCGACGAACGCCACTTGCCAGCCGACGGCCCGGAAACCCCGCGCCAGCTTGGTGCGCTCCTTGTCGACGGTGAAGCGCACCTGATCGACGCCCCGCGAGTCGTCTTCGAGCAGGATCTTCAGCTCTTGGGAGTCGTAGGGATACTTTCGGAGGTCGGCCGGTGATTTGAACTCGCCCGACAGCCGCATCAGCTTGAACGTGGGCTTGTCGGCGATCATCGACTGGTTGTCGACTTTGCCGTTCGGAAACTGGGGCCGGATTTCCGGCATCGGCGTGTCGCTGGTGAAGCTCAGAAAGAAATCCGCGGCGAAGGTGCCCGTCTTCACGTCGTAGTCGTCGATGCTGTTCATCAGCATGCCGACCTTGATTCGCACCGCTTTGTCGGCGTTCGGCTTGGCGAACGGCGATCGATACGGCGTGCCCGAAGCGTGAGAGGGCACGCCCCCGTTCGGCGCCACTGCCAAGTCGATCGGATCCGGGCTGGGACCGGACGCTTCCGCCGCGCTCGGGCTCGCGCTCGGGCTCGGGCTCGGGGCGACGCTCGCCGTCGGAGCGCCGTTCGCCGAGGCCGAACCGGGGGGCAGGCTCGGCGGCGCGGCCGCGCGACCCTGTGCGAACGCCTCCGGAAGCCCGCTTGACGACCGCATCGAAAGTCCGAAAACAGCGACGAGCGCGGCCACCGCCAGACCGATCACGTTGATCCACACCGCCCGCCTCGAAGCCCGCTTTCGCATGAGCCGCCAGGCTACAACCCTCTGCCGAGCTGCCGCAATGGTCGAGGTCTCGGACGCCTTGTCGGCAGCGGCAACACGCGTCGTGAAGCGGTGAAAAGGGCGCGTTTATCGAGGCTCGTGCTCCGGCGCGTTCGTCGTTCGCGTCCCGCGCCAGAGTCGCACAGCGCGCGCTACCAACTGGACCAGCCGGCGTGCACGAGCCAGTAGAAGCCGACGAGCTTGGGGATGCGGCAGAGGCCGAGCAACGCCAGGAACCGGCGCGGCATGCGGTTCAAGCCCGCCGCGTAGCACAGCACCGAATACGGCACCGGCAACAGGCTCGCGAACAGGGCGGCGCGATAGCCGAAGCGCGCGAAGGCTTGGGCCAAAAGCTCGCGGTAGGGCTTGGTGGCGCGCGCGAACCACGCGAGTCGCGACGCCAGCTCCGCGACGCGGTAGCCCACGTAGCCGGCCACCAGGGAGCCGGCGCAAATTGCGACGAAGGCCGGCAGCGCGGGCGTACCGGAGGCAACCGCGAGCAGCATGTAGAACTGCGGCGGAACCGGGAACTGGACGCCGTCGGCGAGCAGAGTGCCGAGCCCCATGCCCCACACGCCGAGCTCGTCGACCAGGGCCCGCGCGAGCGCGGTCGTCGGCTCACGGGCGAGGTAGCCGAGCAGCGCGACGACGACGCACACGATGACAAGCGTCGCCAGGAATCGCATGATGAGCGGGATGACAACGCGACGCACGTCCGTCGTCGACGCGGCCGGAGCTGGCTCAGCCATGACCACCGCGGGCGTTCGCAGTGGGCTGCGAGTCTTGACGTACAACGTGCACAGCTTCGTGGGCGCCGACCATGTTTACGACCCGGAGCGCACCGCGCGCGTCATCGAGGCCGCGCGCGCCGACATCGTGGCGCTGCAAGAAGTCGACTTCGGGCGTGGTCCGGCAGCCGAGCACTCGGCCGTGGAGCGCCTCGCCTCGCGCCTCGGTATGCGCTGCCATTTCACCTACACGCGCGACGGCACGCGCGGGCACTTCGGCAACGCCGTGCTCACGCCGCATGCGCTGGAGCTGGTCGCGGAGGGGATGCTGCCGCGACGACGCGACGAAGCGCGCGCGGTCCAGTGGCTGAAGATCCGTTCCGAGTCCTTCGGCATCCACCTGATGAATACTCACTTGAGCGTGAGCTTTCGCGAGCGGCAGGCCCAGACCAGCGCTCTGCTCGGCGCCGAGTGGGCGCAGCAGGCCGGCACCGATTTGCCGCTCGTGATCTGTGGAGACTTCAACGCTTCACCGTGGTCGCTCGTGTATCGAAGGCTAAGCCGCGATCTGAAGGACGCCCAGTGTGGCAAGACGCGACAAGCGACCTGGCCGTCGCGGCTACCGTTGGTGCGGATCGATCACATCTTCGTGAGCCGCGACGTCGAGGTTCGCGCGACGCGCGTGCTCCACGACGGCTTGGCCCGCCTCGCGTCCGATCACCTGCCGCTCCTCGCCGAGCTCGGCCTTCCTCCTGCTCAAAACACCAGCTCGAGCGAGCTCTTTAGCTCCAAATCGCCGGACCTGACGTCGGACGGAGTGACGCTTTCGTAGCGCACGGTCGCGTCGACGCGACTGTTCAGCCGATCCGTGATCGTGAAGATGGCGCTGCTGACGCTCAGCAGCGTCAAGTCCGAAGGACGATCGAAGCGAGGTTGAAAATACGTGACGCTGCTGAGCGAGACGCGCTCGTGCGCGCGCACCGTGACCGCGACGTAGTTGTTGAAGCGATGCACGCCGCCCTGGCCGACGGGTCGTCGGTCGCTCGTAGTCAGGACCGTGTGCTCGTACATGTACGAGGCGCCGTAGAAAATCTCGAACGCTTCGGTCTGGTACAAACCGAAGCGCGGCCCGGTGCCGATCAGCTCGCGGACGGTGACGCGGCGGAATCGATCGCTCTCGAGCTGCCCGAACTCTTCCCACCACAGCCATGGCAAGAGCTCATAGTTGTGACGCGCGTGCGCGAACCATTTGGCGACGCTCACCTCGCCGTTCAACCGCGTGTAGTCAGACGACAAATCGACGTAGGCCAAGTGCTGGTGAGTACGCATGCCCATCAGCGCGGCGCCGCCCAGGATGAGACCGCGCGTGTTGCCGGCGTAGCTCGTGAGCGACGCGCGTAGGCGTGCGCCGAAGCCGTCTTCGGCGACCTGCTGGCGCAACGGCTCGACGTTGACTTGCGCCGACGCGTGGGGCGAGACGAGGAGCGCGACGGCAAGGGCGTAGCTAGCAAAGGCGCGGAGCGGGCGCATCACGCCGCGACGGATAGCATCGATCTACCAGCTGGAAGCAAGACCACCGGCTTCGAAGCGCCCGCCACCGCGGGCTGCGGCAAAAATGTCGCGTGTGTCGCGCGCCGACACCTCACGGGCTCAGTTGATACAACTCCAGCCAGTCGTAAACGGCGACGCCCTGCCCCGTCGCATCCGTGACGGCGCCGGCCCACGTCGCGCTCGAAGACGCCCAGATTGTCATCAGCACGTTCTGCGGCAAGCCCATGAGCTCGATATGCGTCGTCCAGCTGTGCCGTAGCACGTCGTCTACGACGAAGCGCGCGCCGGCGGGCGTCCATTCGATGGTGTACACGTGAAAGTCCGCCGCCGGATCGAAGCCGAGGTCGACGAGCTTCGGATCCTGCGTCGGAGCGACCGAGGCCGTGACGGGCGGCGTCACGGGCGGTCCGGTGTAGACTTGAGCGTTGAACTGGGTCTGCCCCGCATCCTTACCGAGATGCTCGATGTCGAGCTCGTTCCAGTCGTCGGCCGGCCACGGGGTGTAAATCGTGACGAGTGAGGAGACGACGGCAGAGCCGCTTGCGAAACGCATGCGCGCGCGCACCCGCCCGTAAGAAACGGTCTGGGTCGATCGCACCTCGGCGCCGAGGAACGACTTGGCGACGCCGCCGGTGTCAACGGTGCCGGCCGGCGCGGGGGTAAGCGAGATGCGAAGCTCGCCGCCGCCTACCTCGACCGCCGACGTCGAAAACAACGCGAGGTTACCGTCCCACGAGTGCGTCATCAGCTGCCATCGTCCGGTGTCGAGCGCATCGAAGTCGTCGCGGAAGACGAGCGTGAAGGCGTCCGTACCGGCTGCGCCGGCTGCCCCCGAGCTCGCCCCGCCGCCGATGGCGGCCGACGCCGTGCCGGCCGCACCACCGCTCGCGAAGCCGGCCTGCGCGGGCGCCCCTGCCGCCGGTTGCTCGGGTCCTCCTGCCGAGCCGGATTGGCCGCCGATGCCGTTCGAAGCGCCCCCTTCAGCGCTTCGGCTCGGAGCAGGTAGCGAGTTGGAGCTGGAGCTGGAGCAAGCGAGGACGAGCGCCGTGCACGCGAAGCCGAGGATGCGAGGGATGCCCACCGACGCGTCTTGGCTCGCGGCGCCGGGGGCGGCTTCTCATTTTTTGCGTTTTGACGTCGCCGCCGCCGGCGACATACTCGAGGAACGTGCCGGTCGCGCCTCTGTTTCAACCATTTCCGATGCTACCCGGCCGTTGCGCTCAGGCGTGGCGGCACCAGCCCGCCTTTCGGCGTCCGCGCCACTTTCACGACGAGACCGAAATCAACTTGGTCACGCGCGGCTCGTGCCTGCTCGGCGTCGGCGATCGCTCGGTGCGCTTGCAAGCCGGTCAGCTGGTGGTGCTGCAACCGGGCCAAGACCACGAGCTCCTCGAGGCGAGCCCGGATCTCGGTCTGTTCGTGTTCGCGCTGCGTCCGGAGCTGTACGCTCGAGCGCTGGACCCACACGCCCTCGCCGCCGTCGAAAGCGCCGCCGTAAGTCCTGCCCTCCCCTCCCTCGAGGCGGAGCTCGGAGCGCTGAGCGACGTGCGAGACCCGGCCTGCGTCAACGAGCGCGTCGTGACACTGTTCATCCGCGCGCTGGAGCACGCACCGAGGACGCACGCCATCAACAGGCGAATGCTCCACGCCCTCCGCTCCGAGCACGGGATTTCGGAGCACGCGCTCGCAGTTCGGCTCGGCACCAGCGCGAGCGGCATCAGTCGTGGATTTCGACGGGCCGTCGCGGTGCCGCTCGTCGAATACCGTGCGCGCCTCCGTTTGATGCGCTTCATCGCGCTCGTCGACCGCGGCACGACCTTGACTCGCGCGGCGCTCGACGCCGATTTCGGTAGCTACGCGCAGTGCCACCGGGTGTTTCAGCGTGCGCTGCGCTGTTCGCCGCAAGAGTACTTCCGCGGCTTACGCGAGGAGCGCGATGCCGAGACCCACAGCGGCGCCGCGACGTCCGAAAGAAACGCGCCGGCGGCGTCACCAGCGCTGTAACCGCATCGGCGCCGCAGAGCGCATCAGCAAGACGTGCATCGGCTACCGCGGCGCACCGCCGCCAACCTCGCCGTCGTCAGGTCCCGTTCAGACGCTTGATCGCGACGATCGCGCTGGCGGTCCCGTTACAGGCGGGCACGTTCCAAGTCAGCGTGCGTGTACTGTCGCCGAAGGTGTACGCGGCGGCGGCGTGCATCCGATCCGGGCTCGTCTGTAGCTGGTTCCAGGTTTCGATCGGCGTGGGCGAGCCGCTGCCAGTCAGGCTCGCGGTGCTGGCGGTGACGGCGCCGAGCACGCCGTACACGAAGGAGCCGGGCTGGGTGAAGGTGACGGTCGAGCTCACGGTCGGCGCGGAGCCGCAGTTGCCGCTGCTCGTCCCGTTGGTGGCGATTGGCGCGACTTGGCTGACGTTCTTCAGCTCGATGATGTCGAGGCCGCCGTGGCCCCACGGCGAGGACGACGCGCTGAGCTTCGCGATCACGGTCTTGTTGCCGGCGGTATCGGGCAGCGCCGCGTCGAGCAAGTAGTAGATGCCGGCGTAGGCCTGGAGACCGCTATCTCTCTGTTCTTTCGCCAAGAGCATCGTCGTGCCGGCGTAGGTCACGCTGATGTTCTCGGGGTTGGTGAAGTTCGGCGTCGCCGTCACCCCCACCAGCACCATCCGATTGTTGCCCTTGGCGGTGGCGAGGCCATGATTGACGGTGACTTGCGCGGTTTGGCCGCTGGCGCCAGACCAGCCCTGAACGGCGTGGTGAGTGTTGTTGGTGCCCGCCGTACCGGCTCCGCTGTTGACGACCACGATGTCGCGATGGTCGATACACCCCGCCGTCGCATCGCAGAAGATGTTCGGGCTGGCGCAAGCTTCGCCGCAGGAGCGGCAGTTGCTGGTGGTGCCGAGCGGCGTCACGCAGCCGAGCTGGGGCGTCGTGCACTTGCCCCACCCGGGGCTGCAGGTCGGGTTGCAGCTGCTCGAGCTGCAGCTGGTCGAGGTGGCATTCTGGGTACCGCAGACGGTGCCGCAGGCGCCACAGTTGTTCTTGTCGGCGGACACGTCTTTTTCGCAGCCGTTGAAGTGGTTGCCGTCGCAGTCTTCATAGACGCCCGAGCAGGCGGGGTGGCAGGTGCTGCCGCTGCAATTGTTGCTGGAGACGTGGGCGGCGGTGCTGATGTCGCACACGAACGCGGCGCCGCAGCCGCCGCAGCTCGTGCGCGTGCTCGACGTATCCAGCTCGCAGCCGTTGTTGCCGTTGCCGTCGCAGTCGCGGTAGGTGCCCGAGCACTGCGGATTACAATCACCGCCGCTGCAAGCATTGCTGACGACATGCGCCGAAGACCCGGTGCTACACACGCTGCCGCACGCGCCGCAGTTGCTGGCGCTGCTGTTGCTATCCGTCTCGCAGCCGTTGGGCTTGTTGTTGTCACAGGTCAGGTAGCTGCCGGCGCACTTCGGGTCGCACTGACTGTTCACGCAGGAGTTACTGCTGACGTGCGCGCTCGATGACGTGGAGCACACAGTCCCGCACCCGCCGCAGTTGCTCGGATCGAGCGTGGTGTTGCTCTCGCAGCCGTCGGCGGGGTTCCCGTTGCAGTCACCGTAGCCGCTGTTGCAGAGCGGGGTGGAGCAGGTGCTCGAGCTGCAGGTCGCGGTGGCGTGGGGGTACTTCGTATTGCAATTGGTGCCGCACGCCCCGCAGTTGCCGGTGCTGGTCGAGATGTTGACTTCACAGCCCGTCTTCGGGTCACCGTCGCAGTCACGGAACGTGCCGCTGCAGCTCTTCACTTCGCACGAGCCGGCATCGCACTTGGGGGTGCCGTTGGCGATGGTGCAGCCCTTGCCGCAACCGCCGCAGTGGGTAGTGCTGGTGTCGGTGTTGGTCTCGCATCCGTCGGCGTAGCCGCCGGAACAATCCGCGTAGCTGCCGAGGCACTCGGTGATGACGCATTTGCTGGCGACGCACGCCACCTTGGCGTTGACGGCTTCGCACTTGTTGCCACAGGCGCCGCAGTTGTTGACGTCGTTGGTGAGCGAGGTCTCGCACGCGTCGCCGGGCAGGCCGTTACAGTCGCCGGAGCCCGCCGGGCACGTCGTTTGCCCGCACGTACCGCTCTTGCAATACGCGCTGTTGCCGGCGTCGGCGGTGCACTCCTCGTCGCACTCGTTGCAATTTTTGACGCTGGTCTTGAGGTTGATCTCGCAGCCGTTGGCGCGCAGATCGTCGCAGTCGGCGAAGCCTTCGGCGCAGCTGATCTGGCACTGCCCCGCCACGCAGCTGGGGTTGCCGTTCAGGTCGGGACAGACATTGTCGCAGGCGCCGCAGTTGAGCTTGCTGGTCTTGAGGTTGACCTCGCAGCCGTCGGCGGGGTCTCCGTTGCAGTCTTGATACCCGGCGTCACAGCCGTCGGCCTGGATGTGGCACTCACCGGCGCTGCACTCCGCGGCCGCGTGGGGCAGGTCACAGGCGTGATCGCAGGCGCCGCAGTTGGCGACGTCGGTGCGCGTGTTGACTTCGCAGGCGTTGTCGTTTTCCTCGTCACAGTTGGCGAGGCCATCGGCGCAGTCGGTGCCGCACGTTCCGGCGTTACATTGCCCGCTGCTGCAGTCGTCGCCGATTTCGCACGGCTGATCGACCATGCACGGCGGGCAGCCGCCGCCGCAGTCGACCGCGGTCTCCTTGCCGTTTCTTACTCGGTCGTCGCAAGCGGGGGCCTGGCACTCGATGCCGCTGCACACGCCGCTATCGCAGTCGGTGCCTTCGTGACAGCCCTGGCCGGTGGTGCACGGCGTGCAGCCGCCGCCGCCGCAATCCATGTCGGTCTCGTCGCCGTCTTGCACTTCGTTGATGCAACCGCGCTCGATACACACGCCGTCGTTGCAGAGCAGTTGATCTTCGCAGTCGGCCACGTCGATGCAGTGCTTGCCGGGGCCGCACGGAGCGCAGCCTCGGCCGCAGTCGAAATCGGATTCGCCGGAGTCGCTGTCGAGCGCGTCGTTTTCGCAGTGCGGAACCGGAGCCGTGCCGGCGGTGCCGCCACCGCCGCCGACCGCTCCGCCGTCGGGCGACGGACCGTCAGTCGGCGCGCCGCCGTCGACGCTGGCAGGGGGCGAATCCGAAAAGTCGTACGACGGTACGCTGCAGGCCGCTACCGTGAACGCGATCAACGACATACCGGCGCTGAGCGGCGCGAGCAAGCGCCGCCAGGGTGCTCGAAGCTTCAAGGACACGCTCCAAACGTATCATCGCGAATTCCAAGCGTCGCCCGCAATCGTCGCAGCGGGACGCTGTCACATTTTGTCAGAATCCGGGATCGTGCTTCCACGACTTCTTCACGGTGCTCGCCGCAGCCGGCGACGCGCCGTGCGTGTGCGTCGGCTTGGTGCCCGTCGGCGCGACGGCGCTGGCGGGTGGAGCGGCCGGCAGCGGCGACGGGTCGGCGACGTCGGCCACATTCGGCGCGGCCGTCGTGCTCGACGGCGGTGTGACGGCGGCGCGCGCCAGCGGCGGCGCCAACACCTTGGCGGAAACCTTTTGAAGCACGCCAGCCTGATCTGGCTCCCCCAGCGCGAGCCAGATCGAGCCCAGGATCAACGCCGCCACGCCGAGCCCGGCCGCGAGCAGCGCTTTGGCCGGAAACTTGGCCACCCGTGAAAAGGGGGATGCCGGCTCGCTTTCGATCTGGTTCGCGGGGACGATCTGGACCGTGACGCCCACCGTCGACACCACGTTCACGCCCGAACGCCCGTTCGAAGTGGGCTCCGTTTCGTCGCTGGCGGTCGGGGACGAGAGCTGATTGCGATCGGCCCGCTCCAGCGCGTCGGCGAGCGCGGCTTGCGAGACGCGGCGCTGCTCACCGAACAACGTGCTGACGAAGACCCCGACCTCTTCATCAGAGCCGCGCATCAGTGGTGGCAGCGCTTTGTCGAGGGCCTTGAACAGCTCGCTCGCGCTGGCGAAGCGCTTGTCGCGATCCTTGGCCAGCGCTCGCAGCACGACACCCTCGAGGGCGGGCGGGTAGTCAGGCACGACCTTGTGCGGCGGGACCACCGGATCGGGCGAGGTGATCGCGAAGAGCGTCGCGCCCTCCGACTCTTTGCGAAACGGGTGCATGCCCGTCGTCAGCACGTAGAGCACGATACCCATCGCGAACACATCGGCGCGTCGATCGATCGGCTCCCCCCGCCCCTGCTCCGGCGCCATGTAGCCGATCTTTCCCTTCACCTGGCCCGCGCGCGTCGTCCCTTCACCGAGCGCGGTCGCCTTGGCCACGCCGAAGTCGACGACCTTGGCGACGCCGTCGAACGTGACCAGGATGTTTTGCGGGGAAATATCGCGGTGAACCAGGCCGAGCAGCTTGCCCTTGCCGTCGGTGAGCTCGTGGGCGGCGTGCAACCCCGCGCACGCCTGCATCACGATCCGGGTCGCGACCGTCGTCGGCACCCCGCCGTGGCGCTTGGCGACCTTCATCACCTGATTGAGGGGAACGCCGTCGATCCACTCCATCGCCAGGAACAGCACGCCGTTTTGCTCACCGAGATCGATGATTTCGACGGCGTTCGGGTGGCGCACCTTCGACGCGAGCGAGGCCTCGTCGAGGAACATCTTCTCGAACGTCTCGTCTTCGACGAGGTCCGGCAGCATCGTCTTGACGGCGACGATCTTCTGAAAGCCGCGCGAGCCTTTCAGGCGCGCGGCCCACACCATGGCCATACCGCCGGCGGCGATTGGCATGAGCAGCTCGTAACGGCCGAGGACGTGACCTGGCCCGATCTGAGACTCGGCGAGCGTGGGCGGAGCGAGCGAAGCCTGTGTCAACCGACTCAAACATACTTCAAGACTCGCGATCATGCAGGCCTCGCGTTCACGACATCTGCATTCGAGGGCGTGATTACAGTGTACGAAGGCGGACCACTCACACTCGGGGTTAGCGACATGCACCGCCTAGGTAAGAAGCGGTAGTCGCCCTGAAATTACCTCAGAAGCGCGCGGATGCTCGGGGGCGCGGCCCCGAGCGCGACACCGCGACTCCGAGCATCGCCCCGCCGTCGCATCACGACGTCGCGCGTCTCATCGGGAGCCCGCCACACGCCGACGCTCGTGAGCCCGCGCGAGCACCGCGATCAACAGCGAGGCGCCGGACAGAGCCGCGAGCTTCGGCCATGCGCCGAGCTGCAGGTTTCCGGAAGCGTCGAACAACTCGCCCCCCAGGTAGCTGACGAGCAGCAACGGCGGCAGATAGCCGACGAACGAGCCCCAGAAGTGGGTCCCGAACTTCACCCTGGAGACGCCGAAGAAGGAGTGCAAAACCTGCGGCATCCAGAAGAGCAGCCGCAGGATGACCACGGTTTGGAAGGCGTTGCGCTCGAGCGCGTCGTCGTACTTGCGCAGCCGGTCCGGAATGCGCGCCGCGACCCAATCTTTGGCTACGAAGCGCGCAAACGAGAAGCCGACGACGCTCGCGCCCATCGTCCCAATCATCGACAGCGCGAACGCGACCGGCCAGTCCCAGATCAGCGGCGCCGCGACGATGAAGATCGTGCCCGGCACGCCGAACGGCTGCAGCAGCGTGTAAGCGAGGATGAACACGAGGTAGCCCCACCCGCCCATATCGACCAGCGTCGCCGCCAGCAGCTTCGGTTCCGCCACGCGCGCGAAGATGCCGAGCCGGTAGGCAGCGGCGAACAGCAGCAGCACGACGGCGACAGCGCCGAGCCTTCCCCCCGCCCTTCGCCAGCCGCGCGCCGAGGGGGGAGCCGTGCCGATCATTTTGCTCGCCGTCGTGCGCGGTCCAAGACGCAAAGATGCCACGGGGCCGCGTGGTTGCCACCGCTACGCTCGACGCGGAGAAAACGCCTTTCGAAAAGCACCGACCGCTCGCTCGACACCGCTCGTCGGCTGCCGCCGGCCCAGGCACGGGGCGAGGCGTCGCTTTGACATCAAACCATGCGCTCGTTAGAGAGGCTCTGCCTTGTCCGACGACGCGAACGATTCGTTGAGGCTCTTCCTGCTCGAGCAGGTGTCGAGCTACGAGGAGCTCGAAGCCCTGCTCTTTCTCGCCCAGCATGAAGGGCGAGAGCTGACCGACGCGGAGCTGGCGGCGGCGTTGCGCGCGCCCGTAGACGCGATCGAGGAGGCACTCCGCGGGCTCGCTGGCCGCCGCGAGCTGGTCGAAGTGACGCAGCGGGCCGGTATCGCCCTCTATCGCTACGGGCCGCGAGACGAGGCGGGTCGCGCCCGCGTCGAGGAGCTGCGTCAGGCGTACGCCGAGCGCCGCTTGAGCGTCGTGCGCATGATGAGCTCGAACGCGGTCGAACGGGTGCGGGGAGCGGCGATGCAGCGCCTGGCGGATGCGTTCCGCATCGAGAGAGGTAAGAAGTGATGGCCGAGCTGACGTACGCGCTGGGAATGCTCACCAGCATCTTGTGCGCGGTGCTGCTGATTCGTAGTTATCGAGCCAACGCCACCCCTTTGCTTCTTTGGTGCAGCCTCTGCTTCGCGGGCCTGGCCGTGAACAACGTGTTGTTGTTCGCGGACGTCTTCTTGATTCCAGACGTGAGCCTCGAGCTCATCCGTAACCTATCGGCGTTGGTCGCGCTGGCGCTGATGCTGCTCGGCCTGATCTGGGAGAAATCGTGAACGACTTTCTGCGCGGGGCCATCACGATGGGCAGTTTCTCGATCGCGGTGTTCTTCTTGCGCTTTTGGCGCACGACCCACGACAGGTTGTTCCTGCTCTTCAGCGCCGCGTTCTGCCTGCTCGGACTGAATTGGACCCTCGCGACGGTGGCGCCGGCGCTGGCTCTCCATGCCTACATGTTTCGCTTCCTCGCCTTCGTCCTGATCGCGGTGGGTGTCCTCGACAAGAATCGTCGCAAAGACGGCCGGCAATGAGCGGCGATCGAATGCGGGCCTGACACCGGCGACAAGGCTTGCTATTTTTACGCGCCGATGGCTCGCGTCCGCCCCGCGCTCCGCAGCTTACGACGGCTTCAAGACCGGCTCTTGCGGCTGCTCGGCAATCACGTCGAGGCGCGTTCGCAGGTGGTCTTGACCATGCTGCATCGCGACGCCAACGAATCCATGTCGTACTGGTTGCAGCTAGTGGTGGCGGTGGGAATCGCCACCCTCGGCCTGGTAGTTGGCAGCATCGCGGTGGTGATCGGCGCGATGTTGATAGCTCCGCTCATGGGGCCAATCATCGGCCTGGCGATGGGCCTCGCGACGGGCTCGCCGTTCCTGGTGCTGCGCTCGACCGGCCGCATCGTCTTGAGCGTGATCGTCACGCTGGCGGGCGCCGCAGCGATCACGCTGCTCTTGCCGTTCCACGAGCTGAACAGCGAGATCTCCGCGCGAGCGACGCCGACCGTGCTCGATCTGATCACGGCCGCTTTCTGCGCGCTGGCTGGGGTCTACGCGTCGCTGCGGCCTGGCTCGGATACGGCCTCGACGGCGGCCGGGACCTCGATCGGGATATCGCTCGTACCGCCGCTGTGTGCGAGCGGCTACGGTCTCGGCACGCTGAGCTGGTCGGTTGCCGCCGGCGCCGCGCTCCTATTCCTGACGAACCTGGTGGCGATCGTCGCCGTCGGCAGCCTTTCCTTCTTGGCGTCTGGATTCGACCGCGTGGAGGTCGCCCGACTCGAGCGACAAGAGCTCGCCGAAGGGCAGGATGCGCCCGTGGCTCGTTACCTGGCGCGACGGCTCGCGCGGATTTTCGAGTCCCGTCTCGGGCCAGTGGCGCGCTTCCTCATGCCATTTGCGCTGCTGGGTGCGGTGTACGTGCCGCTCCGGCGCGCGCTCGATGAAGTGGCGTGGGAGGTGAAGGTGCGGACGGCGGTTCGCGAAGGGTTGGCCGCGGAGCCTCGCCGCGTCGTGGAGAGCAAGTCTCAAATCAGTCGCCACACCGTCGACGTCGTGGTCGTGCTGCTCGGCACGGCCCGCGACGCCGAGGCGACCCGCAGCCGCCTGCTGCGCGAGATCCAGCGCGTCGCGGGCGTCAAACCCAGCGTGGAGGTCGTGGCGGTGCCGGACGCGACCGCGTTCGCGGGGCTCGAGTCGACGCTCCTCACGTCTCGCCGCGCCGCGAGTGCACCGGCGGCACCGGCGGCACCGGCCGGCGACCGCTTGAATGACGCCGCGATCGTGGCCAGGGAGGCTGTCGCCGGGCTATGGCCGGAGTCGGCGGCCGGTGAGCTGCTCTCGGTAGCGCTCGAGTCCACCGCTACAGACACGCTCGGCATCAAGGTCGCGCACCCAGGCCGCGCTTTGGACGGCGCGACCCTCGACACGCTGAGCAAGGCGCTCTCGTCGAAGCTGGAGCGTCGGACGCTCGTGCTCGACCTGCCGTTTTCGACCGAGCTCATCACGCGCGCTGGCGGAGATCTGCGGTTCATGCAGCAAGTCGCGACCGCGGCCGCCGCCCTGCGCTGGGTCCCGAACGCAAAGCTGTGTCTACGGCGCCCGCAGGCCGAGAAAAAACGGCGCCCACGCGACGAAAGTCGGGCCGAGCTGTCGAGCGCGCTCGATCTTCTGCTGCAAGGACGACCGGGCGTCGTGAGCACG
>Ga0164241_10000608_pt1 | contig 59356 bp, 51 predicted proteins | sample OricomyardsoilBY_FD_108780 | JGI IMG/M metagenome (GOLD analysis project Ga0164241, IMG submission 108780) | Backyard soil microbial communities from Emeryville, California, USA - Original compost - Back yard soil (BY) | ecosystem: Environmental > Terrestrial > Soil > Unclassified | place: USA...
ACCGCGCCTTTAGTTGCGCGAGAAGCACGGCTCGCACGCCATCCAATGGCGGCGACGCTAGAAAGCGCAGCACCGTGCGAGAGCGGCTGACCGGCTTGGGGAGTTGCTCGTTCACTGACTGGAGGCCCGCGTGCATCGGCGCTCGACTCGCAGCTAAGTCAGGTCGACAATCATCCGCGCCGCTGCGCAAACGACGCGAGAGCGTGAGGTTAGCTCAAGCTGTCCCTCGACGGCGTTCACATCCGCCCCGCTTTCATGTCCGGGAGCATCGCCAAAATCGCCTTCTGCAAGGCTTGGCGTGAAGTGTGCTGGCACGACCAACCGATGCCGCGGATGCGGTTCGTGTCGAGGCGAACGATCGGCACATCACCCTTCCAGCCGCGATCGCCGCCGGTGTAGTCGAAGCGCACCGCGCCTGGCTCGAGCCCGACGCACTCCACGGCGAGCTCGGCGATCTCCTTGACGGTGATCGCGTCACCGGTGGCCACGTTGTAAACTTGGTACGCGGTCTGTGTATGTGTGTGCGCCCGCAGCACGGCGGCGATGATGTCCGAGATGTGCACGTACGACTTGCACTGCGTGCCATCACCCAAGATGCGCAGCTGTGAAGGATCATCCAGCAAACGCCGCGCGAAGTCGAAACCCACGCCGTGCGTCTGGCGCGGGCCCACCACGTTGCCGAAGCGGAACGCGCAGCCCGAAAGCCCGAACATGAACGAGTAGCTCGCGATCAGCGCTTCACCGGCGAGCTTGCTTGCGCCATAGGTGGAGATGGGCAAGAGCGACCCTTGGTCTTCGGGGATCTCTTTCTGGCCAAAATCCCCATAAACGCCGCTGCCCGACGCGTACAGGATGCGCTTGGCGCTGCTCGTGCGCATGGCTTCGACCACCGAGTTGGTCAGCGCGGTGCCTTGGTAGAAATCGATGTCCGGCTCGGTCGCGGCGCGCGCGATGTCCGGATTGGACGCCAAGTGGATGACCACTTGATGTCCATCCATGGCCTTGCGCAAGCTCGGCAAATCTTCGACGTTGCCGCGCGCGATGGTGAAGCGCGGATCGTTCGCGTGCTTGGCGACGTGCCATTCACGGCCCGACGAGAAGTTGTCGTAAATCGTGACTTTGCTGGCCTCACCCGCACCCAGCAAGTAGTCGACGAAGTGCGCGCCGATGAAGCCGGCGCCGCCGACGATGAAGAAACGCGTGTCTTTGATCGTGTTGATCCAGGCTGAAGTCACTTGGTCGATTCCCACTTCGTTGCGACACGCTTCAAGGACGGGTGGCTGACGATCAGATGCCAGACCACGGCGCACAACCCTTCAGTATGAGGGGTGATGCGGTCGGGCGATGCGGTCGGAATGATCACGCAAGCGTCCGCGACTTGACCGGTGTAGCCGCCGTCTTTACCCACGACGCCGAAAATCTTCGCCTTGACGGCTTGGGCGTGCTCCAGCGCGCGCACCAAGTTCACCGAGACATTCTTCTCTTTGTTGCCGCCGCCCACGGAGAACACCAACACCGCGTCAGCCGCTGAGATGCGCGAGCCTTTCAGCCACTCGGAGAAGCTCGTGTCCCAACCCTCGTCGTTGATGCGGGCGGTCAGCTCGGACACGTTGTCCGTCGGCGCGTACGCCTCGAACGCGCAGATCTTACGAAAGTCGTTCACGGCGTGGCTGGCGTGACCCGCGGAGCCGCCCACGCCCAAGATGAACAGCCGGCCACCGCCATCGCGCACTGCGCCCAAGCCGTCCGCCACGCGATCGATGACCGCGCCGTCGAGCGCGGCGATCAGCTGCGCGCTCTCTTTCAAGAATTCTGTCGTGAATGCGCTGGTGCTCATAGTGTGTAACCCGCTGCGGCGGCATCCGTATGAAACATGCGCACCGTCTCCAAGCTGTATTCGGAAAGGCTCTTACCGAAGAGCGCCATCTTCTTCAACATGTCCGGCGGGACGGTGATGATGTGCGCGCCGGCTTGTTCGGCCTGCACGATGTTCAAGAGCTCGCGCGGGCTCGCCCACAGCAGCTCGGCGCTCGCTCCAGAAGCGTCACAGATCGCGCGCGCAGCCTTCATCAAAGCCACCGGGTCTCGACCGGTGTCGGCGATGCGCCCGGCAAACACCGAGACCACCGCGGGCGCGCCACCGCGCAGCGCCTGCGTCGTGTGATGCACCTGCTCCAAGGTACAGAGCGCCGTCACGTTCAGCTGCACGCGGCCGTTGACCGAAAGCTCATGCACGAGCGGCACTGAAGATTCGCCGCGCGTGTTGGTAATCGGGATCTTGACGTACACGTTCGAGCCCCAAGCGGCGATCTTCTTCGCTTGCCGGGCCATCTCCTCGAATTCGTCCGCGAAGACCTCGAACGAGATCGGTCGATCCTTGATCTCGGCCAAGACCTGATGCGCGAACGCTTCATAATCCTTGATTCCCGCCTTGCGCATCAAGGTCGGGTTGGTCGTAAACCCGCTAATCCGCGGATTTTTCGCCATCTCGAGCAAGGACGCGAGATCTGCACCGTCTGAAAATAGCTTTATCGATTCCATCGCGCCGTTTTCACCCATTCCTCACCACGAAACTGCCGAGGCTGGGCGATATAGCAGCTCTGGCTTGCTGAGCCACGGCCTTCCCGAGCTTGCCCGCGGGCGCTGCTCGAAAACGCTAGAATCGAGCCGATTGGGGGCCCGATTCGTTTGCCTACATGCGCGCCCAGAGCGGCCGAAATTCGTGCTCCTTCGTCTTCGTGAAGCGGTCTAACCTTTGGCCGTGAAACGCGCAAAGCGCGAAAAACCAGCAGCGAGCCCACAATTGTTCGTACCCAGCGCAAAGTCCCCGATCCAAAATCCGCGCCACCAGCCCTTGGTACCGTCGTCGGAGACCACCTGATGCAGGCAATCATTCTCGCGGGCGGACTCGGCACGCGCCTCGGCGCGCGCACGCGAGACTTGCCGAAGGCTCTGATTCAAATCGCCGGCCGCCCATTCTTGGCCTGGCTCGTCGAAGCTCTCGCACGGAGTGGCTATCGCCAGTTGGTCATGTGCATCGGTCACTACGGTGAACAAATCATCGACTACCTCGGGACGGGTGCAGCGTTCGGAGTCGAAGTCAGCTACTCCAAAGACGGCGACCGTCTGCTCGGCACCGGCGGGGCGATTCGCCAAGCGCTCACTCGCAACTTGCTCGCCGAGAGCTTCCTCGTCACCTACGGTGATAGCTACTTGCCCTTCGACTACGCCGCGCCCCTGCGCGATCTCGATGCGCATCCGGAAGCCCTCGGCACGATGAGCGTGTTCGAAAATCACGGCGCCTGGGACTCGAGCAACACCGCCATTGGTCGCGGCCTCGTCCTCCGCTACGAAAAAGGCGTTCAAGACAAAGCCCTCACCCACATCGATTACGGCGCTATCGCCCTCCGCCGCTCCGTCATCGCCGAAAAGCCAGCTGACTTCGTGTTCGGCCTCGACACCATCCAACACGATCTAGCCAAAGCCGGCCAGCTGCGCGCCTATGAAGCCCACGAACGCTTCTACGAAGTCGGCTCCGAACTCGGCATCAGCGATCTGGAGCAAAAGCTGACAAGCGTCTGACGCCACGGCGCAGCGCCGCTCACGAAAGTGAGAAAGTGGGCGATCCCAATCCAGCAGCGCACCTCGCATTCGCATCGAGTGCCCGATGATGGGCGCGATCGCGTGGCGACAGAGGCGTCGCTGAAACGGCCATCATCGGTGATTGGCGAGCGGGACTAGCCGCCCTGCGTGGTTTCAGCCGCCGCAAAGCACCGTCGCTGATTGAGCGGCGGGAACAGCGGCGCGCTATGAGTGCGATGCCGGAGCGCGCCGCTTCCGGAGTCGCGAAGCGCGTCGATCGTCCCTTCTTTCGAGCGCTGAGCTGAGCTGCGGCGTGTCCCGAGGAGCGTTCCCGCGCGCGAACGTGTCCGACCTTTCGGTGCTGCTCCACCGCGCAAGGACTTTGCCCTGGTGAAGCGTGGTGAGCGGGCCCTCGGTCGCATCAGGCGAGTTTAAGTAGGACATATGTCTCTTAAAGGGTCTCATTTGATAGTTCCCTATCGCCGAGATAGGGATTGTTCTGAAATTCGCAAATAATTTCGGTATGCGTCGCTGGCTTCTTTGTCTTGCATAGTGGACGCTCAGTCCGATACGGTCCGCGCGCCTCCAACCAAGGAATGAAGCGCGTGAGCAAGTACTCGATGGTTTCTCGATCTGCCGTTGCCTGCACCGTTTTGGTCGGCGCGGTCTTGTCTGCCTGCAGTGACACAAGTTCCAGCACCGGCGACGCAACCGGCGCGACCGCGGGTTCGGGTGGCTTCGCGGGGGCAAGCGCGACCAACGGCAAAGACGGCGTTGACGGCGAAGACGGTCAAGATGGTGTCAACGGCACAGACGGCGTTGACGGTTCGGATGGCATCGACGGCAAGGACGGAGCCGACGGCGCAAACGGTAAAGACGGCGTCAGCGGCAAAGACGGGTCCAACGGCAAGGACGGCACCAACGGCGTCAATGGCACCAACGGCGTCAATGGCACTAACGGCGTCGATGGCACCAACGGCGTCGATGGCACCAACGGCAAAGACGCGCCGATCGCCGGCCCAGTCGCCTTGTTCGTCAGCACGCCGCGCTCGGTCACCAGTGCGACCAGTGCCAGTTTCGCCTTCGGTTGTTCGGCGGGTACTTGCAGCTATCAGTGCAGCCTCGACAACGCGGCGTACGCGGCGTGCAAGAGCCCGGTGACGCTTTCGGATCTCACTCGCGCTGACCACAAGTTCTCCGTCAAGGCGAATCTGACGGGCGAGGATCCGGGCGCGGTGAGCTCCGTCGAGTGGCGTGTTCGGCAGCCGAACATTCTATACATCATGGCTGACGACCTCGGCTATTCGGACATTCACGCGCTCGGCGGCGAAATCGACACGCCGAACCTCGACGAGCTGATTTCTAATGGTCGCATTTTGACCAACCACCACGCGGGCACGGTGAGCGCCATCACCCGGTCGATGTTGATCTCGGGCACCGACCACCACCTCGTGGGCGAGGGCACGATGGGCGCGCCGAACGACGAACGCAAAGGGCTGCCTGGCTATGAGGGCTACCTCAATGATCGTTCGCTCTCGTTGGCGGAGCTCCTCAAAGACGCCGGGTACCACACGTACATCGCCGGCAAGTGGCACATCGGTTCGGGCGTCGTGGGTGCGGTCACTGCGACGTCGGGCAAGACCGCCGATCAGTGGGGTTTCGAGCGCAGCTACACCTTGCTCGGTGGCGCCGCGAGCAACCATTTCGCGCACGAAGTGGCCGGCTCGAAGAACTACACCGAAGACGGCGTGTATGTGCAACCCGGACAGCCCGGTCAACCCGGTGGCACCGGCGGAACGCCCGCGGTGTTTTACTCGACCGACTTTTACACGCAGCAGCTGATCAAATACATCGACTCGAACAAGGACGACGGTAAGCCGTTCTTCGCTTACGCGGCGTACACCTCGCCGCATTGGCCGCTGCAAGTGCCGGATGTCTGGCTCGACAAATACCGCGGTCGCTATGACCAAGGCTACGACGCGATCCGCGCAGCGCGCATCACGCGCCTGCAGAATTTGGGCATCATTCCCTATTCATGGACGCCGCATCCTGCTTCTCCAGAAACACTCACTCGTCCTGCAGCAAGCGCCAACAATGGCAAGACCGGCGCGCAGTACGTCAGCGCGGTCCATCCGCAGTCCGACACTTACGTCGACTACGGCCAGGGCTACGTGAACAAGAGTTGGGCCAGCTTGAGCGACTTGGAGAAGAAGTCGCAAGCTCGTTACATGGAGATCTACGCGGCCATGGTTTCCAACTTGGATTGGAACATCGGGCTCCTGATCCAACACTTGAAGGACATCGGCGCATACGACGACACCTTCATCATGTTCCAGTCCGACAACGGCGCGGAAGGCTGGCCGATCGATTCCGGCGCCGATCCGAAAGCCACCGATGAAGCCAACGCGGCGCCTGCCGTGTTCGCCACGCTGGGCAAGGACAACGGCGCACAATCGGCGAAACGCCTACAATACGGCTTGCGCTGGGGTGAAGTCAGCGCGACGCCTTTTGCGCAAACCAAGGGCTCGTTCGGTGAAGGCGGCTACGGTGTGCCGGCGTTCGTGCACTTGCCGGGGCAGGTCGGCTCGGCGGCGCCATATCGTAGCTTCACGCACGTGGTTGATAACACCGCGACCTTCTTGGCCGTCGCCGGAGTCACACTGCCGACGACGCCTGCGCCCGCCGACATCGATCCGGTGACCAGCGTGGACAAGAACAAGGGCAAGGTCGTCTACAAAGGGCGCTACGTGTATCCGGTCACTGGCATCTCTTTGCTGCCCGCACTCGACGGCTCGACCGCGCCGGCGCACACGGCGCCGTTCGGCGATGAATCGTACGGTCGCGCGTACATCTTCAGCTCGGACGGCAAGTGGAAGGCGCGTTGGACCGAGCCGGCGCAGGGCGGGCCCGCGGACGGCCACTGGGAGCTGTTCGACATTCTGCAAGACCGCGGCGAAACGAACGACGTTTCCGCACAAAACAGCAGCGTCGTGAACGCGCTCTTCGGCAACTGGCAAACTTACATGACCCGCGTGGGTGGGGTCGAACCGCTCCGGCCGCAGGGTTACTACTGAATCAGGTGCCCCCAGTCCGCACGGTCGTGTCCGTCGTTGGCACGAACACGCAAGCCGAGTGGTCTCACCACTGCTCGGCTTGCGGCAAGTGCTGCAACTCGCCGCCCGAGCTGTCGGTGCCGGAGCTGCTCCATCATCAGCATACGTTCTTCGGTTGCTTGACGATTCGGCGCATCGCGCGCCCGCCGCAAAGCGACGCCGCGTTGCGCGCCGAATTCGAGCAGCTCGCCGCGAAGCTCTGGCATCGATTGCCCGCGGGCGACGCGCACACGAACGACGTGCTGCTCGCCACTCGCGCGTTCGACTTGGGGAGTTCCGAGCGCTGTCCGGCGCTCGATCACGAACAGCGCTGCTCGCTCCACAGCGACCGTAAGCCATCGATTTGTAAAGTCGTCCCGCTCGACGCGCTCGCCCCGGACCGCGCGCAGCATCATGTGCTTTCCGGTCGCGCTACGGAAGCCTTCTCCTTTGGCAGTGACTGCATCGTTGCCGGGGAAAAATCGGGCTTTGACGTCGTGACGCGACGGCTCACGGTAGTCGACAGCCGAGCGCGCCAAGCGCTCGACGAACGACGTAGCGATCTCGCGGCAGAACGGAACGCGTGGGGAGACCGAGTCTTTCAGCTGCTGCGCGCCGATCGATTCGCTTCGACGAGCACGCTCGAGCGCGTGCCCAGTGTGGGCTTCATGGCCTTATCACTTGCCCCAGTGCTGATCGCGCTGCTCGAGCAATCGAAGCTGAGCCGCGAGCGGTGCATCGCGTATCTCGACGCACAAGCGCTCGTCGCTGAGCGCCTACTTCGAGGCGCAGCCGAGACGGGACACGCCGAAACCGATCGCGCTCGCCAACTCTCCGCCTTCGCGCGTACGAACGCGCGCCTCCGTCTGCAACTCAAGGACGCTTGAAAATGTCGTATCCCCAGCCCATCGTCGACGCTGCCAAACGGCTCAAGATCAGCCCCGAAGCCGTTCAAACCTACCTCGATGCGGGCAACGGCGAGCGCGCCTCCGGCGTGGAACGCTCGCTCCACGCAACCATCAAGCCCGTGGGCTCTGCGTGTAACCTCGATTGTACGTATTGCTACTACTTGAGCAAAGAAGAGCTGCTCGCTCAAAAGAGCCGTCGTATCAAAGACGACGCACTCGAGCGCTTCATCGTCGATTACATCGAGAGCCAGGACGCAGATGAGATCGCCTTCACTTGGCACGGCGGCGAACCGACGCTCATGGGGCTGCCGTTCTTTCGACGCGTGGTCGAGCTGCAAAAGAAGCATTTACCGGAAGGGCGGCGCATCTCGAACGACTTGCAGACCAACGGCACGTTGCTCGACCAGGATTGGTACGCATTTCTGGCTGAGAACTCGTTCTTGGTCGGTCTGAGTATCGACGGGCCGCGCGCGCTGCACGACTTCTATCGCCCGACCAAGAAGGGCAAACCGACCTTCGATCAGGTGTTCGAAGCCACGCAGCAGCTGAAGCGCCATGGCATTCAGTTCAGCACCCTCACCACGGTGAATCGGCACAATGCGAGTCACGCGCTCGAGGTCTATCGCTTCTTGCGTGACGAAGTCGGCGCGCGCTACATGCAATTCATCCCGTGCGTCGAACCCCGTCAGTTCGAACGCCACGCGCCCGCGCATCTACCCGCTCATCAGTTGGTTAGCGCGGACAGCGCGCGTGTACACCCAGGGCACCCCATGTCAGTCGTCACTGATTGGAGCGTCGTGCCCGAAGAATGGGGCACGTTCCTCGCCGCAGTGTTCGACGAGTGGCAAGCGCACGACCGAGGTCGCGTGAAGATCAACCTGTTCGAAAGCTTGTTCGCGCAGCTCGACGGAAAGCCATCGCTGATGTGCACGAGCGGCCCATTCTGCGGCAAAAACGTGGCCCTCGAACACGACGGCCGCGTCTATTCCTGCGATCACTTCGTCTATCCGGAGTACGAGCTGGGCAGGGTCGGCGAGCAAACGTTGGCTGAAATGGTGTTCTCTCTGAAGCAGCTCGAATTCGGCCTCGACAAGCACAACTCGCTCCCGGGCGAGTGCCGCTCTTGCCCATACTTGAAATTGTGTTGGGGTGAATGCCCGCGCACGCGCATCCTGAAAACACGTGAGGGTGAAGGCAACCTCAGCTACCTCTGCCACGGCTGGAAGCTATTTTTCGCCCACGCGCTCCCAAAAATTCCCAGAAACCACGCGCAAAGCGCGCGGCTTCACCCCGCGACCTCCATCGTTCGCCGCAACAACACGCAGCCCGTCCCGCGCGAAAAATCGTAAGAGGGCGCTCGCGCTTCCGCATCGCACCTCTCGTCTGCCGCGAAGCCTGCAAGCGTTGGGAATCGCGCCGTCCCCGAGGTGCGATGCCGGATCGCGATCGCCCCTCCTATCCTGACATAAGGCTGTCATTGGACTCGGATACTTGTTTGTGCCTCAGCACGGAGGAGTACGCGCATATCCATGTTTTCTATGAGAAAACCTATAGGGTTTCGGCTTTCGGCGGCGGCGGAGTTCTATCGCGAGTTCACGCCGGGTTCGGGGATGGCCGCGGCCGCGGTCGATACTTTGACGCTCGCGTTTCGGCTCGACGGTACGTACGCGCCGGTTGCGGTGGCTTTGTGCGAGCGTGACGATGAGTTGTTCATCGAAGTGGCGGGGGACGCACCGCACGCTGCCGTCGCGAGGCAATTGGGACGGATCTTGGGGCTCGAGGCCGATGCGGAAGCGTGGCTCGAACTTGGCGAGCGTGATTTGGTGGTGGGTGAGCTGCAACGACAGTTCTACGGCTTCTTCAGCGCGGCGAAGGCTTCGCCTTACGACGCGGCGACGTGGGCTGTGATCTCGCCGCGCATGAATCAACAGCAGGCGGCTCGCATCAAGCAAGCGCTTTCGCGTGAGTGGGGTGACGCGCTCACGCTCAATGGCCGGACACACCTCGTGTTTCCTAGTCCGGAGCGGCTTCGCGCACTCGAGCGATTTCCTGGGCTGTCGGAGGAGAAGATCGCGCGGCTACGCGGCGTCGCTGAAGCCGCGTGCGCGGGGCACTTGGACGCTGACCGTTTGCGCGAGATGGGCGAAGCGCGCGCGCTCTCGGAGTTGCAGAAGCTGCGCGGAATTGGTCCGTGGGCGGCGAGTCACATCTATTTTCGAGGTGCGGCGCCATGCGATGGCTTGCCCACGGCCGAGCCGCGCGTGCTGCATGGGCTCGCGTCTGCGTATCGTTTGCGTTCGCCGTCGCTTGCTACGTTTCAGCGCGTCGCAGTGGGCTGGCGGCCGTTTCGAATGTGGGTGTGTGTGCTGTTGATGCGCCACTTGGCTGCGACGGCGGGCTGGCACGCGCCCGGCTTGGACGAAGAGCGAGTGCGCGCTGGGCAGGCATTGCTGCGGCGCACGCCGCCCGCCGCGTGAGCGCGCCGAGTTGCGCTCCAAGGGCGATAGCCGCGCGTCACGGTTTGCTGGCGGGTACGCTGACTACGAGCGCCGAGCCCGCGGGGACTTGCACCGTGAATGCCCGATTGTCGCTACCTGATTTCACGAGCAACGTGTGCCAACCGGGGCTGAGTTCGAACTCACGAGGCGCGCGTCCGAGGTAGCGTCCGCGCTCGTACACATCACCGCCCCCCGGCGTGGTGACGAAGACCGCGCCGGGCTGCGCCGCGAGCTGACTCGTGGTGGTCGGGGGCGGCGCGGGCTTTGGGGCTGCGAGCGCGGTCCCGTGCACCGTTGCGTTGGGTTTCGACTCGGAGCTACGCGCAGTCTGCGTCGAGGGCGCGGCTGCGAGCGGAGCCGGTGTGCGCTCGAGCGAAGGCGGAGCCTTCGGGTGTTCGTCGGTGCTCGCAGGCTCGTTTTCCGCGGGCTTCAACGCATAGGCGGCGGCGATTGGGGCGGACGGTTGTCGTTCGAGCTCGACCGCGGGGGCGCCCGTGGGACTCGCGCCGACGCGCGCTCGGGAAAACGTTGCGTGCCCCGCGAAGAATCCCACGAACACGATCACGAAGGCCGCGGTGAAAGGCGCGAATGTCGTGCGCCATCTGGTCTCGGGGTTGCGTCTTGGACGGCGCAGCGTCGCTGGGTCTTGGCGGCTGCCGAGCGGCCATTCGAGTGAACGCAGCGTGCTCTCGTCGATTTTTGGCACGTAGATTTGGGTCGTGTTCTCGAGTTCGTCTTCGGTTGTCGGGGTATACGCATAGCTGACGGGTGGGGCAGAGCCGAACGAATCCGCGAACCGTGGGAGAGCCGTGGGCACGGTGCCGGCCAGCTCCAGCAGGCCGCGGCAGCGATCGGCCCCGTTCGGGAGCAGTCGCCTCAACCACGCTCCCACTTCACTTGGCGCGACCGAACCGCCGCTTCGCTCGAGGTAATGGCAGAGAGCGACCGAGAGCTCGCGAGCAGAGCCGTAGCGCTCGTCGGGATTGCGCGCGAGTGCCTTCAGCACGATGCGGTCGAGTTCCAGCGTGACGAGCGAGTTGTAAACGGACGGCGCATCGATATGGCGCGCCAAGATCTCCACCACTGCCTCGAGGTTCGTCGTGCACTGGAACAGCTTCTTGCCAGCGAGTAGCTCCCACAACACGACGCCCAGAGCCCAAATGTCGACTCGCGCGTCGACCGTGCTGCCCTCGATTTGCTCCGGTGCGAGGTAGGACTTGTCGAGTGGTGCTCGCTTCTGCGAGCGTTCGTGAATCCAAGCGGTCCCGAAGTTCGTGACACGAACCTGTCCGTCGTAGAGCACGAACAAGTTGTCGGACGTGATGTCCCCGTGGACTGGCTTCGCGGTTCCTCGCGCGGTGCGCAGCGAGTGTATTGCGTGCAGGCCCTCCGCGAGGTTCGCGACTATGGCTGCGAGCAGCCTCGGCGAGCGGTTGCCGAGGCTTTGCGCTGCCGGCGCAGCGAACGCGCCGGACAGCGGCTCGCCTTGCAGGAACTCGGTCACCGTGTAGTAGCTGGTGCCGGTTTTGCCATAATCGAACAGCTTGCAAACACAGGGGTGGTCGACGGCACGCGGGACACTCAACGTGCGCGTGAACTGCGCCGGAAAATCGCGACCCTCGGTGAACGCGCTCCGATAGTGTTTGACGGCGACCACTCGCTCCGCTGCGCCCGGGCGATGATCCACCGCGAGGTACACGATTGCGGTATTGCCCGACGCGAGCTTGCACACCGTCGTGAACGGGCCGTCAGCTTCTGGATCTTGGGTGAGGGGAGTGGAAAGCCCCGCGAAGGTCCCCGGGTGCAAAGCCTTCACCTCTTCCAGGCATTCGGCGAGCAGCTTCGAGATTTTGCTCTCCGAGAGGTTCGCGGTATTTTCGGGTTGAAAGTGCGGGGAACGGTGGTCTGCGAGGCTCTGGCGCGCGCGGCTATTCATGCGCCTCGTGTGTGCAAGCGCGGTGCCACGCATCGCTCTGTCGTGCGCTAGCCGATACCGTGAGCGCGCAACTTGTAGAACAGCGTGCGACGACTGACGCCGAGCAAGTGCGCCGCCAGGACGCGGTTGCCTTCCGCTTTTCGCAAGGCTTTTTCGAGCGCGCGACGCTCTGCGGCGCGCACCGCAGCATCGAGCTCGATCACGCTCATGTCATTGGAGTTTTCGTCGTTGAGCGTGCCCTCTTCGCGCGCCAACTCGCTCGCGACTTCACTCTGGGTGATGCGCGGATGCTCACCGAGCACCACCAAGCGTTCCACGAAATTCTGCAGCTGACGAACGTTGCCGCGCCAAGGCGACGACTCGAAGACGGCCAAGGCTTCGTCGTCGAAGCTGCGTTGCTTGTTGTTGGCAGCGCTCACCACTGCGCAAAAGTGCCGTGCCATCGGCTTGATGTCCTCTCGCCGATCGCGAAGGGGCGGCAAAACCATGCGCACGACGTTCAGCCGGTAGTACAAGTCTTCGCGGAATTCGCGAGTTTTGACCATCTTTTCCAAGTTGCGGTGAGTTGCGCTCAAGAACCGCACGTCGGCTCTGAGCGTCTGTGTACCGCCCAGACGCTCGTACTCACGATCTTGCAATAGACGTAACAATTTGACCTGCACTGCCGGTGATATGTCGCCGATCTCGTCCAGAAAGAGCGTGCCGCCCTCGGCCAACTCCACGCGCCCCGGTTTGCGCGCGGACGCACCGGTGAACGCGCCGCGCTCGTAGCCGAAGAGCTCGCTCTCCAAGATCTGTTCGGGTAGCGCCGCGCAGTGCACTTTGACGAACGGGCCGCTCTTGCGCCGGCTCTGTTCGTGGATACGACGCGCCACGACTTCTTTCCCCGTGCCGCTTTCGCCGCGGATCATCACCGTCGAAGTTCCGGGCGCTACACGCGCGATCAGCGCGAACACGTCACGCATCGCTGCGGATTGGGCGACGACTCCAGGGACGAGAGAGCTCTGCTCCTGGCTGGCCTCGTTGCTCAGGAAATGCAGCTTTTTGACCGTGAAAATAGCCTCTTCCGCGTCGATGGGTAAGCGCACGAAGTCGGCCGCGCCGGCGCTCACCCAACGTCCGAACTCCTCACGCGAGGTCGCCGGCAACATCACTACCAGCGGGATGGTGGGGAAGCGTTGTGTCACCGTGCCGACCAGAGTCGGATCTTGCTGTGCCAAGTTGTGCGAAAGAAAAATCGCATCGATCTCTTCTGTTTGCAACGAGTGGAGAAGCGTTCGCGAGTCCTTGCGGTGCGCGACGCGAATGCCCTCGGGAGCGAGCAGCTGCTTGAGTTGCGGTGCGATGGCGGAGTCCGGGTCGGCGACGAGCAGCGTGTGGGTGACGGCCTCCTGCATATACAATCGAGTCTAGCTGCTTCAGTGCTCGAGTCAGGTGGTGAGTGCAAGAAATTGCACTCCTCGAGTGCAGCTTTTTTCTCGCGACATTCGGCAACACGGCGTCAGTTTGCAACATTCGAAATATCGAATTTCTGTGCCATCTTGGACGATCAGCTCTCGTCGCTAAAACTGATTGTTAGGGATTTACGGAACTCGCCGTTCTTGGTTCCGAGAGACCCCGCCAAGGGGGCGGGACTCGAGGATGGGAACACCGGCGCAGATGAACCGCATGGCAAATCGTGAATTGCGAGACGACAACGTGGAGGAAGATACGACCGCGATTCGCGAGGGCGTCTCCGCGGCGCGGCTCAAGGCCGCCGCGTCGGTTCCGCCGGAAACACCGAAGGTTCGCGTCGTAGAGGCCGTGCCACCCCTCCGACGCGAAAGCCCCAAGAGCGAAGAATTCGCGTTGGCCAGTTCCACAGCCACGCCGGCGGCGGTACCAATCGCGAGCAGCGGGATGGCGGGGCCGTATCACCTCGCGCTCGAGATAGCGTCGGGCGGAATGGCGACGGTGTATTTGGCCGTTCACGGCTTGGAAGGATTCCAAAATACCGTCGCGGTGAAGCGAATTCACCCGCATTTGGCCAAAGATAGGCAATTCGTCGATATGTTCGTGGATGAGGCGCACATCGCCGCGCGCATCAATCATCCCTTCGTGTGCCGAGTCTTCGACTTCGGAAAAGCCGCGGATGGTAGCTACTACATCGCCATGGAGTATCTGCGAGGGGAGCCGCTGTCGCGCGTGTTCAAGACACTGACTCCGGAGCGCATCGCCGACTCTCGACACCCCACGATCATCGCTCGTATCATCGCCAATCTCGCAGAAGGGTTGCACGCGGCGCACACGCTGAAGGACACCCGCGGTGAATGCTTGGACGTGGTTCACCGCGATATCACGCCGCAAAACCTGTTCGTGCTGTGTGATGGCACCGTGCGCGTGACGGATTTCGGCATCGCGCGCGCTCGCGTCCGCAGCCACCATACCGAGGGCGGCCGCATCAAGGGCAAACTCTCCTACATGTCGCCCGAGCAACTCAATCAGCAGCTGGTCGACTGCCGTTCTGATCTGTGGAGTCTCGGCGTCGTCACCTGGGAGCTCTTGACCGGACGGCGCTTGTTTCGTGCGGGCAGCGAGGGCGAGACCGTGCTTTCGGTCTTGTCGCGGCCGATCCCGCCGCCTTCTCGCTTTGCCGGCGGAGTTCCACGGCAGCTCGACGCGATCGTGCTGCGTGCCTTGTCGCGCGATCCGGAGCTGCGCTATCCGTCGGCGCGCGAGTTCGCGCGCGCGCTCGAAACGTTCCTGGCGTCAGCCGGTGACACGGTGCCCACCATGGACGTCGCTGACTGGGTGGAAGGGATTTTCCCCGGAGTCGCCAAGCGCGCCGACGGTTTGGTCGAGCTCGCACACGCGGTCATGCCGCCCGAGCGACGTCAGTCGTTGCGTGCGTCGGCGCCGCCGGTGAGCACTCGCGTACAACAGGAAGATGCTCCGCGGAGTGCGCTCGATCGCTCCAAGACGACACCGCTGCACGCGCCGCGCGCCGCTGCACAGACCGACACGGGGCCTCGGCGGAGTCTTTCGATACTTCCGGCGATCACCTTGCTCGCGCTTGGATTCGCGACGTTCCTCGCCGCTCGTGGGTTTCGACGCGATGCAGCCGCGCCTGCTCCGTCGCCAATCGCACGAGTCACCGCCACGCCGATTCAGGCGTTGCCGCCGGTCGCCGCTCCCGCGCTGGTCGCGCCGCCGGCTGTCGCGACCCTAGCAGAACCAGCACGAAAGCAGCCAGAAACGCCCGCGCCGGTCGAGCACTCCACGCTCAACACGAAAACGACGCCACGTCATTCAGTCGCCAGTCCCTCGACGACGCCAGCGGTTGGCCCTGAAGCTACCGGTTCCGTGCAGTTGATGACCAAGAATGGGCGCGCCGAGGTGTATCTCGACTCGCGCATGCTGGGAACGACGCCACTGACTATCGATTTGCCGGTAGGACGCAGCGCGCTGACGCTCAAGCCCGTGGACGGTGGTGAATCGCGCAGCGTGACTGTTGCGATTCAGCCGGGGGCAATGTCGTTCATCACCGTGCCACTCGCGACTCCGGCTCCGACTCCGACTCCGAACGCGGTTGCGACCCCAGTCGAGAACTAATTCACGTTCTCGAACGGCGGCGCGGGACTTGCAACTCCCGGCGCAGGCTGCGTGAGGGGCTCTCGCAGTCGTTTCAACCTTGGGAGTTACTACATGTCGTTGAGAATGGGAAAGAGTTGGTCGTTGTGTGCGCTTTTACTGCTCGCTTGTTCCGCAGAGTCGAATGGCGTCGAAGAGTCAGAAAATGTGGCTCGAACTAGCGACCGAGTCGTTCTGTCATCAACTGCGAATTGCACCATCGAACTGACGAAGATCGACTACGACCAGGTCGGCGCGGACACTGGTGACTACATCGAACTCAAGGTCACGAAGAAGAACGACGCGCTCGTCACGACGCTCACCGATTGCGGCGTTGGCGCAATCGCTCTCTACGATGATTCGAGCGTGGTCGTGCCCGGCGTGTGCTTGCCCTATTCGCTCACCGCGCTCGTCAACATCGCAATTCCCGCTGATGGCTACATCGAGGTTGGACAGGGAGCGGGCTCCACTGTTGCCGCAACCATCGGCAGCGGCTCAGCCTCGGATGGCTGGATCCACAATGGTCGCGGAGAGATCGCCATCCTCAGCGCGGCCCTGCCCAATGGGGTTCCGACGTCTTGGTTTCAGTTCGAAGGCGACGCCAAATGCAATTTGCTCGCGCTGCCGGTCACGCAAATTCCCGCCGAAAATGATAGCTCTCCCAACTTCACCAACGTGTCCTGCGACGCGACTTTTCACTTGGTCGACGCCGCCAACGCGATCCCGAAGACGAACGCTGACTGCCCGTCTGGTGGTGCCGGCGGTGCTGGTGGCGCGAGTGGCGGTACGAGCAACGGTGGCTCGGCGGGGCTACTCGGCAGCGCAGGGCTGTCGAATTCAAGTGGCGCGGGCGGCCTGTTGAATTTGGGCGGCCTCTCGAACCTAGGGGGGAGCGGCGGCGCGTTGAGCAACGGCGGTAGCGCCGGCGTGTTGAACGCGAGCGGCACGGCGAACAGCGGCGGCGCGAGCGGAGCATTCAACGGCACTGGCGGTGAGGCGGGCGCCCTTGGCGGCGACGCCGGTACGAGCGCTGGCGGCGCTTCGGGTGGGTCCACGGTCGGCGATGCTGGCGAAGCGGGCGGCACGGGCGTGGCGCAAGGTGGCAACGAAAATCAGGCGGGTGGGAACTCGACCGGCGCGAACGCGGGCAAGGCGGGTAGCGGCGAATCTGGTGCTGACAGCGGCCACGCAGGACACGGCATGGTCACCGAAGGTGGCGGTTGCTCTTGCTCGGTTCCGAGCGCCCCGAACAAGGGTCGCGCTCGAGCGCTGATCGCGATCGCAGCCTTGCTCGGCTTGTGTTTGCGCCGTCGTCACCAGGCCTTGAATTGAACGCGAGGGAGACAAAACGTGCCTAACCTTCGTATTCCACACGCTCTATTGGGTCTATTCGCGCTTTCGATTCTACTCGCGGAAGGTGATGCGAAAGCACAAACGAATCCTTCGGGTTTCGCCGTCAGTCACTTCAATCCCTCCGAGCGCGGGAGCGATTGGTTCGTGGCGGAATCCTTGGACCTTCGCGGGAGCAACCGCTGGGCAGTCGGTGTCGTGGCTGACTACGCGCACGATCCGCTGGTCGTCTACGACGCAGAAACCGGCGACAAAGTCGCGTCGCTGATCTCGAATCAGCTCTACACGCACTTTGGCGCCAGCTACGTATTGTTCGAACGACTGCGTCTGTCACTGAATATGCCGATCCTGCTCGCGCAGACGGGCGACACGATCACCGTGGGCGGCGAGACCGCGAGCGTCGCGCACGGTGCGCACTTCGGCGATCTCCGGGCTGGCGCCGACGTGCGCCTGATCGGTGCTTATCGCGACCCGATCACGGTCGCGATTGGCGCCCAAGTCTACTTCCCGACCGGCGATCAAGCGGCGTTCGCGGGCGACGGGAAGTTTCGCTTCGCGCCGCGCGCGCTCGCTGCCGGTGAAGTGGGGCCCTTCGTGTACTCCGGGCGCTTGGAGTACATGGTCCGCGGGGAGCACAGCAACTTCAACGGTGACTCAGGCGACGACGAACTGTTCTTCGCAGCGGCTGCGGGTTTACGCGTGCAGAAGTTCGTCTTCGGACCGGAATTGTTCGGCACCACCGGCTTTCAACCGAGCGCGTTCGAAAAGACCAATACTCCGGTCGAGCTTTTGTTCGGCGGTCACTTCCTGACGAACGACGTTCGCATGGGCCTCGGCGTCGGACCCGGGCTTTCAAGGGGTTTGGGCGCGCCGGACGTGCGCGTGGTCGCGAACTTGGAGTGGGCGCCACAGCCCGACGAAGCCCCGCCTCCAGCGGCAGCGATCGACCCAGATCGCGATCGCGACGGCGTTGAGAACGCCGCTGATGCATGTCCCGACGAAGCGGGCGTGCGCAACGAGGATGCAAAGCTCAACGGTTGCCCGGTTCGCGATCGCGACAACGATCGAATTGCCGACGCCGACGACGCGTGTCCGGACGAAGCGGGCCTAATGACGAAGAATCCGAAGACCAACGGCTGCCCACCGCCCAAAGACACGGATCAAGACAGCATTCCCGACGAGGTGGACGCATGCCCGAGCGAGCCGGGCGTGGCAACGACGGATCCGAAGACGAACGGTTGTCCGCTACCGAAGGACTCGGACGCAGACAGCATCGTCGACCCCGAAGACGCCTGTCCGAACGCCGCAGGTCCGAAGACGGACGATCCAAAGACCAATGGTTGCCCGACGGCGCGACTCGAACAAAACGAGATCCGCATCTTGGAACCCGTCAAGTTCGCCAACAACAGCGCGCGCTTGGCGCCGGAGAGTGAGCCCGTGCTCACCTCCGTGATGGAAGTGCTGCAAGCCCACAAGGAGGTCACCAAGCTCGAAGTGCGCGGGCACACCGACAGCCGTGGTGGCGCCGCTGCGAACCTCGACCTCAGCAAGCGTCGCGCAGCGTCGGTGATGAAGTGGCTCGTCGCGCACGGTGTTGCCGCCGAACGCCTCGGCTCGAAAGGCTTCGGACAAACGAAACCGATCGATACGAACGACACCGAGGAAGGGCGCAAGAACAATCGCCGCGTGGAATTCCGAATCATCGCGACCGCCAGTGAGTGAGCCGAGCGACCGACACATGCGCTAATCCTTCGGGAATGATCCAGCGCTGCGCCAAAGGGCGTGGCGCTGGTGCGCGCTGCGCGTCGATCATCGACCGCGCATCGTGGCGCACGAGCCAAAATGTGTTAGCGGTTCCGTAGAATTATGCTTGGAACCCGCTTTGGCCAATTCAGTTGTGTGTTGTCAGTGTGCTGCGCGCTCGGTTGCTCGGCGGACAACAAATCTGAAAGTGTCACCAACCGCGGCGTTGGCGGTACGGGCGGCCTAAACGTCGGAACGGGCACCGCGGGCGGGCCAATGATCAGCACCGACCCCGGTGGTCCGGCCATGGAGGAAACGCCTGACTGCGGCAGCATCCTCGACGTCGTGTATCGCGACTTCAACGAGACACATCCTGACTTCGAAATGGCGTTCATGGGCAACGTCGTTCGTCGCGGCCTCGTCGAGTCGACGCTCGGCCCCGATCACAAGCCCGTATTCAAAGACCGGCTCGGACATCCGCCGCTCGCCGGCAGCCCCACCGACATCGATACTAGTTGGCAACCGATGGAGCCCGTCGTCGCCAGCGCGGACTCATTCAAGCAGTGGTACAACACCTCCGAGGTCAACCGAGAGTTCGCAAAGAAATTGCCCCTCGCGGAAACCGAACCGGGTTCGGGCCTGTTCGGCTACGACAGCTCGATGTTCTTCCCGCTGTCCCCGACAGAAGGCTTCGGTATCACCCCCAAGGGTAACGGACCGGGCATGAACTTCTTGTTCACGACCGAAGTTCACGTGCAGTTCAAATACTCGGGCAATCAGAAGTTCACCTTCCGCGGCGACGACGACCTATGGATCTTCGTCAACGGCCAGCTCGCGCTCGATTTGGGCAGCCTGCACAACGCCGAAGAAGGCACGATCGACTTCGACGCCCAAGCCAGCACGCTCAACATCGCTCTCGGCGGCACCTACCCGATGGACATCTTCCACGCCGAACGCCATACCTTCGCGAGCAACTTCAAAATCACCACCAACATCGCTTGTTTCACGCCCGGCGTCGTGAAGTAGATTTTTGTTGTTTGGGTAAGCGGGCGAGGCGCGACAAAGCGCGGCGCGTAGCCCACAGAACGCTCGAGAGGCGATCGCCCGACCCTCGCGAAGGCTAGCCCAACCGTCCAATGCGCTTCAGCAACGGCGAAGCCCGGGACCGCCCACGCGGCGCGAGCCGAGTACTTCGTGCACGAAGTACCAATCCGGCGCGCGAAGGCCAGGGTATTCGCGTCCGCCCCCGAGCACTTTCGCCAGCCAACCTCGTCGTATCAATCAGCGTCGACGAACGCAGCGCGGCCGACGCAACGAAAGGCGAGTCGCGTGACGACTTCGCGGATCAGTCTACTGCTTGACCACTCAGCAGTGCTTGTAGCCGCGGGACCAAGTTTTCTTTGACGGCTTTGGGGCCTTTGATGGACCCGGAGATCATCTTGCCGTGATTGCGGCCGTCGGGATCGGGGAGCGCGAGGACCGGGATGTATTGGTAGACGTAGCCCGCGCTCTTGAGCGCGGCGGCGTCTTGGTCTTGATCGAACTCGAGGAAGCGCAGGCCGTTCAGGGTGCCGTTGAGTTCGCCGTGTTCGACGGCTTGGTGGAAGCGTTGGCACGGTTCACACCAGCTCGCCCCAACGTACACGAGCACGCGCAGCTTCGCGGCTTCCGCGATTTCGACCTGCTCTTGGATCCAGGGCTCGACCGCGCTGCCGTTGCGTGGGTAGCGCAGAAACGTGGGCGGTGGCGCGGTCAGCTCGCCGGCAGAAGCCGTCGTGCCCGTCTGCTTCTCGGGGGTCGGCGCGCGATTGCAGCCGATGAGTGACGCGAGCAGCGGGATGAGCAGCAGAAGAGCCGAGGGCGCAAGGGCTCGCGAAGGTCGAAACAACACCCGCAAAGCGTAGGCCATTTCCAGCCTGGGAGCACGGCCTCTGCGCTGGCCCAAGATGGCGGCCGCGGGCAAGCCACCCCGCCACTTTTTTCGAATTTGGCACTTGTGTCCGTACGTGTGGTCCCTAGGTGAACAACGTGTCGTCTTCGCGCTTCGTTGCGGGCGGATTTGCGGCGTTGCTCGCGTTCGCCGGGGTCGGTCTTTCGCTCAGCCGCGCGAGCGCCGAGGGCGCTGCGACAGCGCATCGGTTGCCGGTTTCTGCGTTTCGCGTCGTAGAGCGCGAGTCCGGGCCGACCAACTATTATCGTTTGTTCAAGGACGCGGATCCGCCCTTCATTCGCGCGGAGTATCACCCGCCGTTCGAAACCACGGTGCTCGCGGTTCAGGTGGCGGACGCCGATCGTGCGTCGGCGCGGGTGCTCAGTTGGCACTGGCGTGCAGTGACGCTGCCCAAGGGCGGTGACGAGTGCCAGGCAGGCAAAGGTGATTCAGCCGCAGTGATTTATGCGTCCTGGCGGCGTGGGTTGCGCTGGTACACGCTCAAATACGTGTGGAGTGCGGTGGGACCCAAGGGCGCGGTTTGCGACACCAAGAGCAACCCGTTCCTCGCGCAAAAGACGGTCGTGCTCGAAACGGGCGGACCGCTCAACGTGTGGCGGAGCGAGCGCATCGACCTGAAAGCCGAATTTCGCAAGCACTTCGAAAAGGGTGATTCCTCCGCCTCCGTGCCGGATTTTCTGGGCATCGGGATCATGACCGATGGTGATCAGACGCACAGTGACAGCTCCGCGGATTACGCGGATTTCGTCGTCGAGCGCTGAAGCTACGCGGGCCGCGTTGCCGAGCGCTGCACGAACTCCGCGCGGAGCTGCCCCAAGTATGCGCCTGCTTCCGGCGTGCCTTCACGCGGTGCCCAATCAGGAAACGCTTTGTCCGTCGTAGGCGAATACGGCCCATCCTTCACTTCGTAGACGACGGTGTCGGGCTCGAGCGCGAAGAAGGTGTGATAAACGCCTGGCTCCAAATCGACGCCAAAGATCTCTCCGCCTGCGCGGACTTCCAGACACTCCGTGATCGCGCCTCGAGCATCGAAGGTGAAGAACGCGACCGCGCCGCGGAGCACGATCCACGATTCCGCTTTGGGCGGGTCCAAATGGCGGTGCGGGGGAATGTAGCTATCCGGCTGCACGGCGTTGAACATCCGGTGCAACGTCGCACTTTCGTGGCGATGAAACGGTTGAATGATGCGCCGTCGCGGGTTGCTGTGCGAAGCTGCGATCGCCCCCTCCAGAAGATCGTTGCTCAGCCAGCAGATGGTTCCAGTCGGCGGCTGCAGAGCGCGTGAGTTGCTCATGAGCGCCAAGCTACGGGGCGCCTCGACGCTCTCCAAGGTTTTTTTGAGGGTTGTTCAACGCGGTTGAAAACGCTCGCGCCAGCGCATGAACGGCGCTTCGAAACAGCGATGGCTGAGTCCGGCGAGCGAGAGCGCGACCGGCAGTGCCGTGAGAAACACGAACCCCGCTGCCGGCGCGTACGCCGGAAATACGCGGCGCACCAAGCCGATCGCCGTCGAGTTCAAGAGATACAAGCCGTAGCTGATGACTCCCACGTAGCGAATCGCGCGCAAGCGCAGCAGCCAGGCAAGGCCATGGTCTTCCGCGATTACACAGCTACAAACGAGGGCCGCGAGAGAAAGCTGAAACGCGACTATCGGCGCTTGCCGAAGAAGGAGCCAAAAAACGATCGCGAGCGCGAGCGGCGCGCTCCACACTCTGCCGCAGAGTCGAAACAAGAGGTCGAACGTGCGTCGGTCAATCAGCAACAATGCGAGCAATGCGCCAAAGCCGATCGGCGCCGCGACGCTCGTGATGATGCGCGCTGCATAGCCAGTGAGCGTGCTCTGCTCCACCGCATAATCGACGAGCAACAGCACGCACATCGCGAGCAGCGCCCAGCGTGCGTTGAGACATCGCACTATCCACGGCCAGAACGCATAAAATTGCTCTTCGATGCACAACGACCAGGCGAACGAAAATAGGATCGCGTGCGGCACGTTGAAGTCGGCGAACCAATTGGCGGTGAAGGTCGCGTAGAGCGGCAGGGTGCGGAAAAAATGCGCGCGCTGCGGCGCGTCGCTCGGCAAGCTCAACGCGAACACCACGTGTCCGAGCAGCACCGCGTAGTACAGCGGCAAAATGCGAAACGCACGCCGTGCGTAAAAAGCACCCAGTGCAAGGCCACCGCTGCGCGCTTTTTCGCGCAGCAGCAAAGTCGTGATCAGAAAGCCGCTGATGCAGAAAAACAGATCGACGCCTGCCGGACCTTTGCCCCAGATCCCGGGCAAAGGTCGGGGCGTCGAGTGGTGCCAAATGACGGGCAAAATGGCGAGACAGCGCAGGCCGTCGAGCGAACCGAAGTGACGTTGCGCGAGGTAGCGATCGTGCGCGCTCGGGGTCACGCCGTCATTCACGCTCACCACTCGAGCTGAAGCCGCCGCAAGCGAGCCACGCCCCGCTGACCGTCGGCGATGTACACTTCCGACCCATGCACGACGGGCGCGACGTTCGACGGCGCGCCGTTGCTCGAGCGAATGCGCACTGGGCGGTCGACCTTGCCGTCGCGAAATGCGATCGCGTAGAGATCGCCACGCGCGCCATCTGCCACCGAGACGACCGCGTGGCACGTTTGCTGAGCGCAATCGAGCCCGAGCGTGATCGGCGTGCCTTCGCCGAGGTTCGCGCTCTGCACGTCGCCCGTGAGTCGCCCATTTTCGTCGACCAGCGCGAAGTTGACGTGAGCCGGCTCTCCGTCGGCGTGCTCCGACGCGGCTTCCAGCCAAGCGACCAGCGCGCCCGAGCCATACGCGCGCGAAGTGGGCGAAAACGAATGCGTGCGCGTTTTCAGCAGCGCAGCGTCCGCCGTTTTTCGATTGGCGTCGCTGCCGCTGATCATGGCCGTGTAGATATCTGCAGAGCCGGCTTGTTCGCTATCACGCGCGTCGGCCCAAACCGCAATCGCGCCCGCTTTCACGGAAACGAGCGAAAGATCCGTGGCCGCGCCGGGTGCTTGCGTGATGCGCTGCTCGGGCGAAGCATGATTCAAAGCATGGTTGACGCGGGCCGCGTACAGCTCGGGATCGCCGCTGCGTTCGTCGACCCAAGCGACGAGATAGTCCGTTCCGGCAGCTGCCACGGCGATGTCGCTCAAGTCTCCCTTTTTACGGGTGAGCATGCGCTGCGACAGCTTCTTCCCCAGGTTGTCGACCAGCGTGAGAAAGACTTGCGGTTGGCCGCCGTCGAGGCCAGCCCATGCGGCCAAAACATCTTTCTGTCCGGCACTTCCGCTCAGCGCAATGCCGCCCAGCGAATGCGCGCGCTGCGATAGATTTTCGGCTGTGCCGAGCGCCGCAAATGGCGCGCTCGCGGAAAAACCTCGTAGATCGAGTCGCGCGCGCAATGGTTCGAGGCGACCATCCGCAGTGGGCGTCTTCAACTTGACCCAGGGCGTGGTGGGATCGAAATCGGTGATCCATGCGAGCAGGGTGCCCGCGCTGGTTTCGCTCAACGCGATTTGCGACAGCGGCTCGGTTTGTGCGAGCGCTTCGTCGCCGATGATACGTGGCGGGGGTGGCAGCTCGACGCGCTGCGCGGGCGCACGGTAAGTGTCGGAGAGATGCTCGAGCCGCGTCAACGCGACGGGTGAGGGAACGCGGCTCTCGGCCGTGAGCGCAAAGCAGCAGGTAGCGTTCGGACAGGTCAAGTTCCAGGCCAAGCTACTGGGCGCAGAGTTTTGCGCGGACCACAAAGGTTCGGTGCTGCGAATCGCGAAATTGGCGTCGAATTCGACGTATTCGGGGGCGATCGGCGAGGCTTTGCTGCACTCGCCATCGCGTTCGCACAGCGGAGCGAGCGTGAGCACGGAGACGCCCTGCGCGCTTGCGGCGATCTCGGGCATCGAGCCGTCCATCTTCCAATATTCGAACAGCCCGCGTGGGCTCGTCACGCGACCGTTGGCTTGGAACTCCGCGACCTGAAAGCTGCGATACGTGGCGCTCTGCGCGTCGAGCGCTTCCCAAGCCAGGTAGCCGCGGCGGCCGCCTTCAGCGGGCGCAATCACGCGCAACAAGGCTTGCTCGCCGAGCGGCGGAGTCGCGGGCGCCGCGGGCGCGATGAGCTTGCCGTGATTGTCCACGGCCGCGCTGTACACGCGCGTTTCGCCTCCGCGATGATCCGACCATGCCAGCACCACGCGATCGCCGAGCGAGGCCATATCCAAGTCGAGATCGGCGCTGATTTCGCCGTTGATCACGATCGGCGCTACCGGGTCGGCACCGTTCAGTAAGCTCAATTCGATTGGGCCATGCGTGTTGCCCTTGCCCACGTGCGTGATGGCGAGGGCCAAGCCCTTGCCGAAGGAAACGGCTTGCCAGGCGCCCGCGTCCCGCGCGACGAGCCGCGGCGCCCCCAGCAGCTCCGCCTTGAGCGAAACCTCGGCGCTCCAAACCTCGGCACGCCCAGCGCCGCTCGAGGCCCACAGTACGCTCGCGCCTTTCTCATTCGGGATCGCTTCGACCCACAGCACCGATTTTCCGACGCGGCCGAGCGAGGTCGGCCCGGCGCGCAACGCACCGCTGTTCGAGAGCATCGACAGCGTGACGACTTCACCATCGCTGGTCTTGTGACTACTGAGCAGCACGAAACCGTCGTGCAGTGGGCGCACAGTGACCAGACCGAGCTCGCTCGCTGCTTCGCCGACGAGCACCGGATCACCGCTCACTTCACCAGTCGCGCCGAGCGACCGCGCGTACCAATAGCGCGTGTCGTCCGAGGTGCTGGCCCAGACCGCGAGCCCACCGTTGCCTCGCATGCCCAAATAGGGACCAAAGGTGCCCGCGGGCACGCGCGCGATCGCCGAAGTGGAAGGATGCGGCACGCTGGGTCCCAGGGCGGCGACGCGCAGCCCTTGAGGGCGAGGCATGATCGTCGGGTGAGCAGGAGGCGCGGGAGTGCCTTTTTCCGCGCACGCGGGCAGTGAAAGGACAAGCAGAGCGAGAATTCTAAGAGGGGTCCGCACGGCGCGCGAAAGCTACCAGAGGCTCCTCCATGTGTCGCGCGCGCGCTTTCGAGCCGTGCGCGCGAGCGCGGCATATCCCCCCGTTACTCCGACGCCGCCCCCCTCCGTCTGTGAGGTACTGGCGCTACTCTTCCAACGCTTGACCACCCGAGTTACGCGCAGCACCCCCCCATTCAACGCAATCAGCCCGCTCTACTGGCCAAGATTGCGCAGGCTCGGACCCATTTCTTTGGTTTCCACTGGTAGGCCCTGCACTTAATTAATCTCCACGGACGCGGCTCGCGATCACGGTTTTTGATCTTTGGCGACAGATTCTTCCGCGAGGGCCTGCACGCGCAGGGCGTCGGCCTGTGACTCCATCGAACCGTGCGGAAATTCCACTCGGTATTGGTCGAGGAGCTTCAGCGCGGTCGGGATGGCGCCGCGCTTCAACGCGCCGCGAGTATCCTCAATCAACGTGAGCTCGTGCGTGAGCGAAACTCTGGTGTTGGGCGGCGGAAAGACACCCACGCTGGGCGCGTTGGACGCGCGCGGGCTGCTCGCTGGCTCAGGAACGGGTGCAGACATGGCTTCCGCCGGAGCGCTCGCGCTGCCAGGGTTCGGCGCGAACTCAGCCTTGGCCAGCGGCACAATCGCGACCGGTTCGAGCGCGATCGGGCGGTTCGTAGCTGCGCTCGGCGCTGGCAAACTGGGCTCGAACGAGATCGCGCGCGGCGTGCTCGCAACGGCTTCAGGCTTCGTCGTCAGCTCTTGAATGCCCTGCGCCACGCCCAGCGCGAGAAAGCCCGAACTCGCGCCGATCGTGAGCCATTTCAGCACGAGCCAACTCGTGCTCTTGAGCACCACGCTCTGCGATCCGAGTGCAGCCGACGACACAGCGCCAACCCCGAGCGCGGCAGCTGCCATGGTTCGAACGGCGCGTTCGCGCGCCTCAGCCGGCGCCGCATCCGCGCGTGCAATTTTCAACAGGAACTCTTGGAGCTCATCGGCGGGCTTGTTGAGGAAACTTTCGGAGCCTCGCATGACGGTCATGTTCCTTGCGCTTTCAGGCGCTCGAGTTCATCGGTGAATGTGCGGCGCGCACGCCGTAAGCGCGAAGCCACGGTGCCCACTGGAATGCCGACGATAGCTGCGACTTCGGGCGAGCTCAGCTCTTCGATTGCACATAACACGAAGACCTCGCGTTGGTCGCTGTCCATCGCGCTCAACACTCGATCGAGAAACGCGAGCGCTTCGCGCCGCTCGACCTCTTCGAGGGGAGTGCGTACGGCGTCATTTTCTTCAGCGGGCACGCTGCGGATGAAACGCTCGCGGCGCGCCGAGTTGCGGCGCATCGTGGACGCTACGCGCAGCGCAGACCCATACAAGAACGTGCGCTCGTTGCCGACGGGAATATCGGCCAACCGGCGCGTTCCGACGATGAACACCTGTTGCGCGGCGTCATCGGCGTCCGCCTCGGGGACGCCCAGCCGGCGCAGCAAGCGCCAGACGAAATCGAAATGGTCGTTAACCAAGGTCCGAGGGCGCACATCCGGCTTCTCCGCCGCGGCTTGGTCGTCAGCCGCCGGCGCGCCGTCCAGTGCCAGGCTAAACTCACCCATCTCGTTTGAGTAATCGCCCCGCGCCCGGGGATCGATCCCAGAATTGTACGTGACGCGAAGAAAACCCGTCACTATGTCCTCGCCACGCCGGCCGTTTCTGGTCGGGCACTCATGCAAGTCCCCCTCGAGCAGCCTCCCGGCAGCAATCCGCTAGCATCACTTTCGCCGCCTTCCGTTCCACCCGAGCTGCCGGGCTTATGGCGCTTGACTTGGCCGCTGTTCATCAGCCTGTCACTGTCGTTTTCGCTGATCTTTGCGGACGCGTTCTTCTTGAGTCGGATCTCGGATGCGGCCGCGGGTGCCGCGGGTGCGCTCAATCCGCTGCTCGGCGCGACCGTGGTGCTCTTTTCGTCCGTCGGCCAAGCAGGGGCGAGCGTCGCGGGTCGCCTGCTCGGCGCGCGCCGTCACCGAGAGCTGCCGGCCACGTACCTCGCGCTGTTCGCGTTCAACTTCGCGATCGGCCTGGCGGTGAGCGCCCTGTTATTTTTGCTGCACCCGTACCTGCCCGGTTGGCTCGGGTTGCGCGGAGCGAGCGAAAGCTACGGCAAGACTTACTTGGGCGTGCTCGGCGGCTTTCAGTTTTTGAAAGCGGTTCAGATCGCGTACGGCAACATCCTCAATTCGCGCGGCGAGACGCGCTGGGTGATGATCGAAGCCGTCGCGACCAACGTGACCAACATCTCGCTCAACACGGCCATGGCCAAAGGGCTCTGGGGATTGCCTCAGCCGAGCGTGGCAGCGGTGACCGGCGCGACCGTGATTTCGCTCGGCTTCGGCATGCTGTTCACGATTGCGGTCGTGCATTTGAAGCTCGGCATTCGCTTCCCGGTGCGCATCTCATTGCCCAGCTTGCGCGAGAGTTTGCGGCCGATTTTGCACATCGGACTGCCCGCAGCGAGCGAGCCGATTTCCTATCAAACCTCGCAGATCGTCATCAATACGTTCGTCATCTCGTACGGCGCGAGCGCGCTGGCCGCGCGCACGTATGTCTCGAGCTTCATCAGCGTCAGCACCATTCTGTGGTCGATCGCGCTCGGCATCGGCACACAAATCGCGATCGCACATCGCGTAGGCGCGGGGCAATTCGAGGAGGCGAACCGCGTGCTCAACCGCGCGCTCATGCTCGCCGTCGGCGGCAATCTGCTAATCGCGATTGGCCTGGTCGTCTTTCAGCGCCAGCTGCTCGGCTTCTTGACGGAAGATGAAGGAATCTTTCGCCTGGCCGCGCCGCTGTTCGGCATCGCCGTTTTCAGTGAAATGAGCCGCGCGGTGAACATCGTGGCGGGCGGTGCCTTACGCTCTTCGGGTGACGCGCGCTTCTCCGCCGTCGTGGGCGGAAGCCTGATGTGGCTCATCGGTGTGAGTGGCGCGTTCGTTTTCGGCTCACTGCTCGGCTTGGGTTTGACTGGAGTGTGGTTCGGCATGGCATTGGACGAAACCACGCGCGGAGTCGTCAATTACCTGCGCTGGCGTACCGGACGCTGGCGCACGTTCTCGGCGCTGACTCCCACAGCGTCACCCGTCGCGCATTGAGCTCACGGCTTGAGCGCGAAGCAGTAGAAGCCGCCGTAGCCACCGCCGTTGCCGATCCCGGCACCACTGCCGCCGCCCATCTGAACCAAGGCGACGCTCGGCTCACAGCCGGGCGCGTTGTGCGCTTGGATCCATGATTTTCCGCTGTTCGCGGGCCACGAGTGACCCACGCGCGGTCCGCCGCTGCCGGTTGCACTCGTCCAATCACTGCAGGTCGAGCCACCGTCCCACTTGCCCTGCGTATTCGTGGCGGTGACGGTGTCGTGATTGTCGTCCATACCAGTGCCCGTGCCGGCTCGGTTGGGCACGCCGAGTTCATTCGGCAAATCGGCGACCGTGGTCATGCCGTTCGGGCGCTCTTGCAAAAGACCCGCAGTGTCACTCGCGACCAACTTGTCGTTGCGGTCGTACCAAGGCCCCGCGCCGATGCGCTCGATCGCATTTTCCTTGGAAGTGCTGAGGAATGCTTTCCAACCTTTGGAGCCAGAGCCAGGCAGTGAGGCCTCGGCGATGCGCGTGCAAATCGCGTCCGCACCCGCGAGCCCGCCCAAGTTGCCGCCGAAGCCGTTTTGATTCTTCGATTCGCGGCGAATCGCCTCCAAGCTCGTGACGAAAAAGCTGAAGTGCGCCGTCGTCGAGCCGCCGCCGCCCGCGCCCGCGACACTGCCCGCTGCACCGGCTTGTGAAACGCTGCCCGCTTGCCCCGCGCTCCCCGCATTCGTCGCGCCACCGCTGCTTGCGCTTCCAGCGGCTGCCGCGCTTCCAGTCGCTCCACTCGCTCCTGGCGAACCGGCTGCAGACGCACCGGCGCTCGCAGTCGCGCCGGCGCTCGCGCTCGCGCCGCCTTGTCCGGCAAGCGAGGTTGCGCCCGCTGAACCCGGCGAACCACTCGCCGCAGTCGCGCCCGCGGTCGAGTTCGACAACCCGCCGTCGCTGTTGCCGCAGGCGCAAACTGCGCCCAAACAAACGCCCAGGGAAACGGCCGAGTACCAGGCCAAGCTCGGGTTCTTCATCTCGTCATTCAGTTGTCACCGATCGCGCTCCGCGTCAGGCTTCCAAACGACATTGCTCCCCTATTTCACGCAAATTTAATGGGCCTCGCCCCTAAAAGGCTGGAATTTTTTGATGGTCACGCGCGACGCCAAGGGCGTCTCAGCCTTCGGCGTCGCGTCGCGACTTTCCCTGCCAGCGTGGCACTCAGTGCGCGGCGATGGTTCGGGCCAGATCGAGCAGCTTGCTCGAATAGCCCCACTCATTGTCGTACCAAGCCACCAGCTTGACGAAGGTCGGGTCGAGCTGGATCCCCGCCTTGGCATCGAACACGGACGTGCACGCTTCACCGCGCAAGTCGGTCGAGACCAGCTCTTCTTCGCTATAACCCAGCACACCCTTGAGTGATCCCTCAGCTGCGTTGCGCATGGCCCTGCAGATCTCGTCGTAGCTCGCGCCCTTCACGAGCTCGCACGTCAGATCGACCACGGACACATCCGAGGTCGGCACGCGGAATGACATGCCGGTGAGTCGCCCTTTCAGATTCGGCAAAACCTTCGTCACGGCTTTGGCCGCGCCGGTGGACGACGGAATGATGTTCTCGAGGATGCCGCGCCCGAACCGCCAATCTTTACCCGAAACGCCGTCGACCACCTTTTGCGTCGCCGTCGTGGCGTGCACGGTCGTCATTAGCCCGCGTTTTAGGCCAAATTCATCGTCGACCACCTTTGCGAGCGGCGCAAGGCAATTGGTCGTGCAGGAAGCCGCGGAAACAATCGGCTCACCCGCGTAGCGATCGCTGTTCACGCCGTACACGAACATCGGCGTGTCGTCCTTGACCGGCGCAGAAATAATGACGCGCTTCGCACCCGCTTGCAGATGCGGCTCGTTCTTTTCGCGCGTGAGAAAGATGCCCGTCGCGTCGATGACGACATCGACCTCGACGCCACTCCAGTCACAGGCTGCTGGGTCCTTGAACGCGGTGGCTCGCACGCGCTGACCATCGACGATCAGCGCGCGATCTTCATAGCTCAGCGAGTGCTTGAGTTTGCCGTGAACCGAGTCGTGTTTCAGGAGATATGCGAGGTGCGGCAGCTCGAGCAAATCGTTCACTGCCACGACCTTCATGTCCGTGCGCTCGAGCGCCGCGCGGAACGCCATTCTGCCAATCCTGCCGAAACCGTTGATGCCGACTTTGATCATGCCCTTGTCTAGCGCGCGGTCGCGTTGGCCTAAAGGACAACAACATTGCATTTTAGGCCAACGGCGTCATGCTTCAGTTCATGAGTCGCACCGCTCTTTCAGGCTCGAAATCGGTTTGGTTTCTGGTTGCACCTGGCACGGGCGTGCTCAACATCGGCGGCCCCTGGGAGGTGTTCGGCCACGCCAATGAGCTGCTCGGTCGCGCTGCGTACCAACTCGAAATGTTCGGCCCCGGTGGCGTCACTCTGCAAATGCGACATGGCCTCGCCCTGAGCGGCGTTCGCGCATTGCCCAGCGCACCCAAGCGTCTGCCGGACATCGCGCTCGTCGCAGGTGGCTCACCGCGTCTGCCATTTCCAGAAGGCGGAGCAAGTATCGCCGCGTGGCTGCGCCGCCATCACGCGCGCATCCCTACGGTGGCCTCGACGTGCACGGGCGCATTCACGTTGGGCGAGGCGGGGCTGCTCGACGGGCAGCGCGCGACCACGCATTGGCGCTTCTTGGGCGATCTTCAAACCCGCTTCCCCTCGGTCGAAGTGGTTGACGAAGGCGTGTTCGTCAAGTCTGGAAAGGTGTGGACCTCAGCCGGCCTCACCGCAGGCGTCGATCTGACGCTCGCCTTGGTGGAAGAGGATCACGGGCACGCCCTCGCCATGGCGGTCGCCAAGTGGTTGGTGTTGTTTTTGCGCCGGTCTGGCAAACAAGCCCAATTTGGCGCTCCTGCGCAAACCCAAATGCGGGAACCGGAAAAGCTACGCGATCTCTCTGCGTTCGTGCTCCAACATTTGGAGCAAGCGTTGCCGGTTGCGCGCCTCGCTCGCGGCATCGGTATGAGCCCGCGCACGCTCAGCCGCTGGTGCCGCGAGCACCTCTCGGAGTCGCCCGCTGAAGTCGTTCGTCGCCTGCGCTTGGAAGAAGCCCAGCGCTTGCTCGCTCAGACTGACTTGCCGATCAAAGACATCACCAATCGCACCGGCCTCGGCGACGCAACCACGATGTGGCGCGCGTTCACGCAGCAACTCGGAGTGACCCCCGCCGCGTACCGCGAGCGGTTCTCGCCCGTGAACGTCCGCTAACGCAGCGAGGGTCGCGTCGTCGTTCAGTGCCCGCCGCTGGGTGCGGCTTTCGCGATTCCGTCCAACTCTGCCAACACTTGCGGCGAGAGCGTCAGCTCCGCGACCGCCAAGTTTTCGCGCAGGTGAGCCACCGACGAGGTGCCGGGAATGAGCAAAATGTTCGGTGAACGGTGCAACAGCCAGGCGAGCGCGACCTGCAGCGGGGTTGCACCGAGCTTCTCCGCGACGGACGACAGCGTCGACGACTGCAGCGGTGAAAAGCCGCCGAGCGGAAAGAACGGCACATAGGCGATGCCTTGCCGAGCGAGTTCGTCGAGCAAGACGTCGTCTTCACGGTGCGCCAAGTTGTAGTTGTTTTGGACGCACACAATGGGCGTAATGGTTTGCGCCTCGGCGACTTGTTTCAAAGTGACATTGCTCAGTCCGATGTGACGAATCAAGCCCTGCTTCTTCAAATCGGCCAGCACGCTCACCTGTTCTGCAATCGAGCCCTCCGCGGGGCCGTGCACCGCGCCGACCACGCGGTAGTTCACGATGTCCATCGCCTCGAGGCCCAGGTTGCGTAGATTGTCGTGCAGGCCGTCAAGCAATTCCTGGCGCGAGAACGCGGGTTGCCACGACTTGTCCGGAGGGCGCCGCGCGCCGAGCTTGGTCACGATCACCAAGTCCTTCGGATACGGATGTAGTGCCTGCTTGATGATTTGGTTCGTGACGTGCGGGCCATAAAAGTCGCTGGTGTCGATGTGATTGACCCCCGCTGCGAGCGCCTCTCGGAGCACGGAGAGCGCGACCTCGACGTCACGCGGGGGCCCCCAAACTCCAGGACCCGCGAGCTGCATCGCGCCGTAGCCCACGCGATTCACGGTCAGGGTCGTGCCAGGAAACGTGAACTTTCCGCCGAGTTTCTGGGTTCGTTCTTGGTTCATGAGCTGAACCTAGTGCCGTCGGCTCGCATGAACCAACGAATAGGATAGATACGAATCATGAATGCGGTTCATGCGAGAGACCTGGACCTCAATCTTTTGCCGGTAACAACGACTTGCGAGGAGTCATCGAAGAGACGTTCAGCAGGGAGCGGCGCGTCAAATGCTCGGTCGCGAGCTTCGGCGGCATCGGAGCCATCGTGGACGGCGGCTGCCTCGTGGCGACTTTACCGATCGTCGTCGCTGCGCAGATCCTGCGAGTTCGCCCACATCTTCGGATGTCTGAAATTCCGTTTTCACACGAACCCGGTACGATCGAGCTTTTGTGGCCGACCGCGCTGGACGACGACCCCGCTTGCCGATTCGTTCGTACCGCGATGGGACAGATCGCCGGCACTCTGAAGCTGCCGCTGCCGTCGCGCTCGACTGGAAAATCGTGAACTTCCTTGCGCGGGTCGGGTGCTAGCTGTATTGGGACCCATATATGGGAGCCAAGATAATTCGGAAGCGTTCCAGCGCGAGCGACGCCATCGCGACGCGCGGAAAACCTGCCACAGAAGTGCGCGAGGTGCTCAATTCGCTGCGCCAGATCGTGCGCTCGTTGCGCGTCTCGTCGCGAGCCGCCGAGCAGCGGGTCGGCCTGTCTGGGGCCCAGCTGTTCGTCCTATCGTGTCTAGCGCGTCAGAGCCCCTGCTCGGTGAACGAGCTGGCGACGCGCACTGCCACGGATCAGAGCTCGGTTTCGGTGGTCGTGAGTCGCTTGGTCAGGCTCGGCCACGTGCGTCGCGCCAAGTCGAAGACCGATCGCCGCAGTGTCGAGCTGAGCCTGACGCGTTCGGGCCAGGCGCTGCTCCAGAGCGCGCCGGAAGCCGCGCAGGATCGCTTGATCGCCTCACTCTCGCAGCTGAAAGGCACCGAGCTGCAGACGCTTTCGCGCCTGCTCACCAAAGTTGTCGAGGGTGCGGATGTCGCGCAGCAAGTGCCGAGTCTGTTCTTCGAAGAAGGCCCGGCTCTGGTGGCGAAAGGTCGTTCGCGCAATGTCTGATCTGGACCGCCGCACGCCGATTTCTGCTACCGGTTTGTTGCCTGTTTCGCCGTCGTTGGCGCCCACGTTGGCCGCGGCCCACGTGCCGCGCGCTGCGAGCGTGATCAGCCCGCGCATCATCGTGATCAGCGCGCTCGCAGTCGGTGTGGCTTTCGTTGCCGGCATCGTCGCGCGCGTGTTGGTATCGATGATCGCATTCGTTACGAACCTGGCATTTCTCGGCCGCATCTCTACCGAAGCGGTTGCGCCCGCCGACAATCACCTGGGCTTGCTCGTGATCTTCGTGCCGGTCGTAGGCGGCGTGATCGTCGGCTTCATGGCTCGCTATGGCTCGAAGGCGATCCGCGGCCACGGCATTCCCGAGGCGATGGAGCAAGTGCTCACCAACGAGAGCCGCATTCCGCCTCGGCTCACCTTCTTGAAGCCGCTTTCCGCTGCAGTCGCGATCGGTACCGGCGGGCCCTTCGGCGCCGAAGGACCGATCATCGCGACCGGTGGCGCGCTTGGTTCGCTCCTGGGCCAACTGGTGAAGACTTCTGCGGTCGAGCGCAAAACGCTGCTGGCCGCTGGCGCAGCGGCAGGTATGGCAGCCACTTTTGGCAGCCCGGTTTCGGCCGTGCTCTTGGCCGTCGAACTGCTGCTGTTCGAGTTTCGTCCGCGCTCGATCATCCCGGTCGCGCTCGCCAGCGCGACCGCCGCGGGCGTACGCATGGCGCTGGTTGGGCCTGCGCCGGTGTTTGCGATGCCGCAGCTCAATCACCCGAGCGGCGAAGCGCTCGCGTTTTACATCTCTCTCGGCGCGGTGATTGGCGTGGTCGCTACCGGTGTCACGCGCGCGGTTTATGCGGTCGAAGATGCGTTCGAAAAGCTCCCCATTCACTGGATGTGGTGGCCTGCGATCGGCGGCCTCGCCGTCGGTATCGTGGGCTATTTCTCGCCGCGCACGATGGGTGTGGGCTACGACAACATCGAGCACGTGCTCTCGGGGTCGCTGACTGGTCAGGCGCTGTTCCTGCTCTTCACGTTGAAGTTCGTGTCTTGGGTGATCGCGCTCGGTAGCGGCACCTCCGGCGGCACGCTCGCGCCGCTGTTCACCATCGGTGGCGGCTTGGGTGCGACGCTCGGCGCATTGGGCGCATACGCTTGGCCCAGCCTGGGCATCGACCCGCGGATTGCCGGCCTCGTGGGCATGGCGGCAATCTTCGCCGGGGCATCGCGCGCGCTTTTGGCGTCGGTGGTCTTTGCGTTCGAGACCACGTTGCAGCCGCTCGGCCTGCTGCCCTTGCTCGGCGGTTGCAGCGCCGCCTTCTTGGTCTCTTGCTTGCTGATGCGCAACACGATCATGACGGAAAAGATCGCGCGCCGCGGCATCAAGGTACCTAGTGAATACGCGGCTGACTTCCTGGATCAGGTCCGCGTGGGGGATTTTGCAACGCGCGACGTCACCGCATTCTCGGCCAGCGATACCGTGGCTCACTTGCGACAATGGCTGGAATCGGGCGCGCATGGCAGTCGGCATCACGGCTTTCCCGTCGTGAACGAGGCAGGGCGGCTGCTCGGCGTCGTCACTCGGCATGAAATCGTGGATGCGAGCAACGCGAACGGGACGGGTGAGATGCGCGTCGAACAACTGCTGAAGCGCGCGCCTGCCGTCGTATTCGAAGACAGCTCGCTACGTGAAGCGGCCGACCTGATGGTCAGCCTGAGCATCGGGCGGTTGCCGGTGGTCTCGAAGACCGCGCACAATCAGGTGATCGGAATTCTGACTCGCAGTGATCTGCTGGCGGCGCACGCGCGGCGGCTCAACGAAAATGACCGCGCGGAACCGCGCCTAAAAATTCCCTTCGTCCGCATCGTTCGTGTTTGAATTCGAACACCTTCGTTCCGCATTCCACCTCGTTAGGAGAGAACTCATGATCTTTACGCATGCTCGCGTTGGATTGGTTCTGTTATTCGCGTTGCCGTTGACCATCGGCTGTAGCAAGCACTCGTCGACTGAAGCACCGGCTGCTACCAGCGCACCCGTGGCTGCCCCGGAACCGCCCGAGCCGCCGCCGGACCCTGCTGCGGACGCGCGCAAGGTCTTTTCGACCAAATGCATCGTTTGTCACGGCGATCACGGCGCGGGTGACGGCCCAGGCGCAGCCGCGCTCAACCCGAAGCCGCGTGCCTTCGCAGACGCGACTTGGCAAGCGAGCGTGACCGACGATCACATCAAGAAGACGATCATCGAAGGCGGTGCTTCGGTCGGCAAGAGCCCGGCCATGGCTGCCAATCCCGATCTCGCAGACAAGCCTGACGTGGTGACCGAGCTCGTGAAGATCGTTCGCGCTTTCAAGCGCTGAGCCCGACCGATGACCTTCGTAGTGACCAGCAATTGCTTGCGCTGTCGCTACACTGATTGCGTCGCCGTGTGCCCGGTCGATTGTTTTCACGGCGACGCGACCATGCTCTACATCGACCCGAACGTCTGCATCGACTGCGGCGCCTGTGTGCCCGAATGCCCGGTCGAAGCCATCTACGACGAAGGCAGTGTGCCCGCCGACGAAGCGCATTGGCTCGCGATCAACGCCGAGCGCGCGCCCGCATTGCCGATCGTGAATCGCAAAGAAGCGCCGCTCGAGACCGCGCTCGCACGCGCCGTCGAGCGCGGCTTCAAGCCCAGTAAATAACCACGGGGAGCAACTCACGGTCATGGACAATGCCCGTGACGATCGATATATCCGCGCGCGATGAATGTGCTTGCGGTCTCTCGCAGCTATCTGGCGCGGTTCAAGCCCGCGCGCTCTCGCTTGCCACTTCGTGAGCGCGTGTACTCCGCGCTAGGCGGTTTCGTGGGCCTGTTCACGACGGGCCTGGTGATGCGCACGTGGCTCGGGTCGAGCGCCCAGGTGCCGCTTTTGATCGCGCCCATTGGTGCGTCGACCGTGCTCGTGTTCGGTGTACCGGCCAGCCCTCTGGCGCAGCCCTGGTCGGTGGTGGGGGGGAACTTCATCGCGGCGGCGGTTGGCGTGACCGCGGCCCGCGCGGTTCCGGATCTCACGGGCGCGGCCGCGCTAGCCGTCGCGGGCACAATCGCGCTGACGAGTCTGTTTCGCTGTTTGCATCCTCCAGCGGGTGCCGTCGCATTGACCGCGGTGATTGGCGGTTCGGCTGTCAGCCACGCTGGCTATCGCTTCGCGTTCATGCCCGTGTTGCTGAATTCAGTACTGCTCGTGACGATTGGCCTGATTTTCAACGCGCTTGCTCGCCGGAGCTATCCACACGTTGCGGCGCTACCCGTGTCGACTCACGGCACGGCCGACGCGCCACCGGAGTTTCGCGTCGGCTTCACCGAGGCCGACATTGCTTCGGCTCAGGAGCGGCTCGGCACGCCGCTCGACGTCGAACAAGCCGATCTGGTCGCGCTCTTTCGGCACGTCGAAGAAGCCGCGCATCGCCGTCTACGCGGTGAGATCTTCTGTTCGGAAATCATGTCGCGCGATCTGCGCACGATTCACCCCGATGATTCGAGCGTGCTTGCCGAAGCGCGCTTGCGAGAACACGCGCTGCGCGTGCTACCGATCGTCGACGAACGGGGCGTGCTGTGCGGCGTGCTCGACCTCGCGACCGCTGCGGCAACACCGCCCAGAAAGATTCGCGATTTGCCCTCGATTTCCTTCGAGGTGGCAAAGCCCGATACGCCCATCAGTCAGCTATTCCCGCTGCTTTCGCGAGGTCAGGTGAGAGCCGCACTAGTCGTGGACGACGAGTCGAAGTTGCTCGGCATCATCACCCAGACGGACCTACTCGCGATCGTCGGCCGAGTGCAGTTTGCGTTGCGCTCGGCGCCTAGCGATAAATCTGTGGCGGAGGCGTCGAGCGGCGCGCCAAAAACGTCGTCGCGCGACGCAACGCAGGCATCGAGTCGATCGCGTGCAGCGCTTGGCGGTACATGTGATGGGTGATCTTCGCGCGGCGTGAGCTCGACGTCAGCAACGCTTGGCGCGTGACGTGCTCGCTCGGCGCCCAGCGTGCCTTGGATACGTCCTTGCCCGTCGATAGATTGATGCGTGAAAACCGCTGCTTGATGCCATACTGAATCGCTTCGGCCACGGTCGTCGTCATCACGCTGTAGTGGGCGAATTCGGGGTCGTAGCCCGAGTAGTACAAGTACAGCGTGTCGCCGGCGATGAAGCCAATGCGAATCGCGACTACCTTTTGGCCGATTTCCAGCTGGAAGATGCGAAGCGCGTCTCGCTCCGCGAAGCGCCGGCAGACGTCCTTCAAGAAGTCACGCGCTTCCGGAGTCGCGAAGGCGTCGTTGTGAGCGATGGTATCCTTGAGCTTCGCTCTAGCGGCGTGGAGCTCGAAAAAGCGCTTCAGCGCCGGCTCTACTTGCTCTTTGCGCTCGGCAATTTGCACGCGAAAGTCCAAGCCGTCGCGTTTGAGCGAATTGTAACATTTGCGCAGAGACTCTTTGATGTTCCTCGGCAACGCGCTGCGGAACTCATCCCAAGAGGCAGGCAACGTCAACGTGTAGTCGGCGGTCTGACCGAGCCATTCGAAATCGGGCGAACGCTCGAGCTCGCCGAAAGTCGCATCGACTGGCACGCCGTTGAGCAACATCGAGTCCCAATCGCCCGCATGTTGAAGTGCATGGTCGAGGAGCGCGCGATACGCCTCGGTCTCCCAGCCGGGCAGGGCGAGTAGGCCGCGCTGCTCGGTGATGTTCGGGTCAGCGCCGAAAAACTGAAGCTGCCGCACGCAGATCGGGCCGAGCGACGGCCGCCTGCTAATCAACATCGGCGCAACCGCCAGTAATCTCCCTTCGGGGCTACTGATGGTGCGAATACTCAACGAATCAGTGACACCGAGCTTCTCTTCGCGAAGCTGCGCCCACCACGCGACTGCCCAATCCCAGGTCACGAAGGGAGTCGACGCGCAGGACTCCAGCACGCGCCACTCACTCTCGAGCTCCCTGAATGACTCGGCCGAGCGGTGCTCTCGCACGATCAGCCGCTCCGAGTGCAGTCCGAGGCTGAGATCTTTCGTCATTTTCGCTGCACGAACAGATGCATACCCTGTGCCCTCCCGAAACCTGCCCGTATTTTACACGAAGTCGCCCAAGTTGCTGCGAGGCAAGATGGCACACACTCGCAGTGTCGCCACGGTATCAGGCTCCCGATTCAGCATCGATGTGAGCGTCCATGACTCGATCGTTACCGATCGTTGCTGAGCGGTTTCAGAGAGCTACGCGTGCGGACGAGTTTTTTCGGGAACCCTTTGCGCGTGGCTTGCTCAATTGGGGCATGAAGTACATCGACATTGCCCTCATCGTTGGCTCGCTTGCATTGGCCACGGCTTGTGGCGGATCCGACGACAAGCCTGAAAATACGGAGTCTTCGCCGGCCACCTTCGCTGAGCAGGTCACTCGTGGGGCTAGCGAGTATGGCGAGCACTGCGCCTCGTGCCATGGCGATGGGGGACAAGGCACAGCGCAAGCGCCGGCGGTCGTGGGCGCCACCGCGCTGCCTTTGGACCCCCCGAGCGGCGCCAAGGTCCGCAAGTCGCAGTTCGTCACGGTCGCGGACGTCGCGACGTTCGTGACCAAGAACATGCCGGGTGACGCGCCGGGAACCTTGAGTGCGGACGACTATTGGTCGATTTTGGCCTTCGACCTGCATGCCAATGGCATCGATTTGGATCAAAAGCTCGACGCGAACTTGGCCGCTAGCTTAACGATTCCGCGGGATTGACGTGCTGTGCGCGTAAATCTCTAGGCATCGGGTCGATTTGTGGGAACCCTTTCCCCGTGGCCGACTCAAATGGGGGGAGCACGTTGGAAAACAGCATCGTTGCAGCCAATTCGGGCGAGTCACTGGGCCTCAGTGACCAAGCGGTGATCGCGCGCATTTGCAGCGGCGAGCACTGGTGTTTCGAAATCCTGATGCGCCGCCACAATCGGCGCGTATTTCGGGCCACGCGCGCCATCTTGAAGCGCGACGACGAAGCCGAAGACGTGATGCAGGAAGCCTACGTGCGTGCTTTCGAGCACCTCGGGGAATTTCGAGGGGACGCGAGCTTTGCCACGTGGATCACGCGCATTGCGATCCACGAGGCGCTCGCGCGCAAGCGTCGCGAGCAACGATTCGATCCGCTCGACTGCGCGCCCCAGCAATCCACTCTCATGCCGCTCGAGTCACCACGTAGCCCCGAACAAGAAGTGAACGACCAACAGTTGCGCGCTGTATTGGAACGCGCCATCGACACACTGCCGGACGACTTCCGAACCGTGTTCGTGCTGCGCGCGGTGGAACAGATGACGGGCGCCGAAACCGCCGCCTGCTTGGACATCCCCGAAGAAACCGTCAAGACTCGCTTGTACCGAGCGCGGCTGCGCCTGCAAGAAGTAGTCGTGCACGCTCTAGACGCGAGCGCGACACGCGCGTTCGACTTCCACCTCACGCGCTGTGATCGGGTCGTCAAAGGCGTGCTCGATCGCCTCGGCGTTTCGAACGATGGCATGCCGAGGGGATTTTCTTGATGGTCTCGCGGCCCGCGCGACCGTCGTGGCCTTCGGCGTCAGGGTTCGAATCGCGCACTGGGACGCCGAAGGCTGCGCCGTCCGCGCTGATCTTCGTGACCATCAAATCAAATCATTCATTTGACGGTTATGTTGCGGCAGGCTGAGCCGCAGTCGTCGCCATCGGCGCGGTTGCCGTCGTCGCAGTCCTCACCCGGTTGGATGATGCCGTCGCCGCAGCGCGGTCCGACTTTGCAGCCCGGTTCGCATTCGCCGTAGCCGCCGTCGTTTTTGCCGTCGTCGCATTGCTCGCCCAGGCTGACGATGCCGTCACCGCAGACCGGTGTGCATTCAGTGGGTGAATTTTCGAAGCCGGAAAGCGTGAGCTTGAACGACGAGCCTGTCGGGTTGCGCTCGGCGTGAAAGACTTTTACTGCATAGACGTTGCCCGCTTCGAGCCCGTACTTGGTTTGCGTGGCCGCGCCGATGGCCACCGTGCCCTGCTCTGGCACGTGAAGGCCGCCCAAGTCGAGCGCCAGATTGCCGTTCACGAATACCCAAACGTCATCGTCGCCCAGAAAGTCCAACTGCGCGTCGAAGCCAACGTCGTAACGAAACCAGTACTCGACCTCGGTGGTGAACAAGAAGTTGTGCGCGGCTGCGGCCGGGACGAAGTCCGATTCTGGGTGCCAATTCGGATCGCCCGTGTATTCCGGCGCGATCGTGGCTTTGATGCGCGTGTCGGTGAAGGCGTCGGGCGCCTCGTCGATCGGCAAGAACACTGGATTACCGTCGAGCGGCTTGCCGTTGATGTCGGACCAGCGCTCGCCGTTCTTGCCCCAGCGGTTCACGAAGCCGCCCGCGCCGTTGTCGAACATCAAGAGATTGCTCGGGATGACGCGGTTCTGATCGTTGGTCGTGTACCACTCTGCGAAGCTCGCCGCGGAGCTGATGCAACCGGTGCTGCCGTCGAGCAGCTGTGGTTTGCCGTTCAGCAACTTGGCGGCAACTACGGGACGGTTGGTCGCGCCGCCGCAGTGAAAGTCGACGTGCGCCGCGGTGAAGTCGCGGAACACGACCGGCACGCGCAGCGCGCATTCATCACCAACCTTGTCGCAGCTCGTCTTCTGCACACAATCGAAGCCAGGTTCGCGTTTGCACTCTGCCGAGCAGCCGTCGCCGTTCAAGGCGTTGCCGTCGTCGCACTCTTCGTTGATGACCAAGCCGTCGCCGCAGTCGGAGGTGCACGAAGAATTGCTGCAATCCGGCTCGGCTTGGCAGGTCGCCGAACAGCCGTCGAGCGGAATGACGTTGCCGTCGTCGCAGCCTTCAGCGCCTTCTTTCATGCCATCGCCGCACGTGGTGTGGCTGCAAACGCTCGGTTTGCCCTCACATTTGAAGCCGAATTCGAGCTGACAGCGCGGCGAGCAGCCGTCTCCTGCTTCGACGTTGCCGTCGTCGCACATTTCGTTGGACGAGATCACGCCGTCTCCACACAGCGCGATTACGTGGCACGGTACACCCGAAGGGCTGCAGGAGTAGCCGGGCTCGACGCCCAAACAATTGGCCGCGCAACCATCACCGCCGACGCGATTGCCGTCGTCGCAAGCTTCATCCTGGGTCAGTTTGCCGTCACCACAATCGCCGGGGGCGGGGCCCGTGGGCAAACAACCGTCCGTGCACACGCCGAGCGAGCCGCTGGCTCCCACGTTGAGGCCCGCGGAACCCATGCCTGCGCTGGCTGCGCTCGACTCGCCTGCACTGCCGCTGCCGCCGCTACCGAGTCGGCTACTCGTGGCAGGTGCGTTTGCGCTGCAGCCCCACGCGTAAACCACCAAAACCAACCATGGACTCTTGGCGCACTTCCGGAGGCTAAATCGTTGATTTAGCGAAAAATCGCGGGTTTTATTGGGCAAGCCGGACTCCACCTGACAAGCTTAGTCGGATCATGACCCCTCCAGCAGTCATGAATCTCGTCGCTCGTTGCCTGCGAAGTCTCCGCTCGCACGACCAAGTGACGAAAGGTCGTGTATGAGCCGAATCAGTAAAACTCGCTTCCGAAGATCTGCGTCTTTCGTTTTTGCGGCGAGCACCGCGCTCGTTCTCGGTTGCGGCGCTGCGAAATCGAGCGGGAATGGCGACGAGAACCCGTCGGTCGCGGGCACGAGCGCAGTGGGCGGCGCTGCGGGGCTCGCCGGCTCTGCTGGGAGCGGCAGTTCAGTCGCTGGTGCGGGCGCGAGTGCGGGCGGCGTCGCGACGGGCGGGAGCAGCGCGGGCGGCATGTCGGGAAATGCAGGAGCGGTGACGACTGCAGGAGCCAACTCGGGTGGTGCAGCGGGCGCGCCCTCAAATGGCGGTGCAGCGGGCTCGGCGAGCGCGAGCGACTGTGTCGCGAAAACAGCGGTTTCCAACATGAAACTCGGCTGGAATTTGGGCAACAGCCTCGACGTGTCCGACACGAGCAAGTCGGACACTGCGGTGGAAACGGCCTGGGGGAATCCCGCGGTCACGCCCGAGCTGTTCAAAGCTGTTGCGGCCGCGGGCTTTGGTGCCGTGCGCATTCCCGTGACGTGGATTGGTCGCTTCGGCGCCGCGCCGACCTACACGATTCGTGCGCCCTTCATCGACCGAGTCGAGCAGGTCGTCAAATACGCGCTCGACGCGAATCTGTACGTGATCATCAACATTCACCACGACGGCGGCAACAACGTCACGGGGCGTTGGCTGAGCTTGGTGGATAGCTCGGGTCAAGTCACGACCGCCAACAGCACGGCTGTTGCGACTCAGTTCAAGGCGTTGTGGTCCCAGATTGCGGATCATTTCAAGGGTTACGGCGATCACTTGATCTTCGAATCGATGAACGAGGTCATGGTCGATTACGGCACGCCAAAGCCCGAGTACTACACGCAGATCAATGATCTGAATCAGGCGTTCGTCGACACCGTGCGTTCGACTGGCGGCAACAATCCGGCGCGCTGTCTGGTCGTGCCCGGTTACAACACCAACATCGACTACACCGTCGCGGGCTTCGTGCTGCCGAAGGATGGCTCAGCCGGCAAGCTCATCTTGAGCGACCACTTCTACGATCCGTATTCGTTCGCGGGCTCCGCTGAGACGCACACGTGGGGCGCCGGGAACCCGGGCGTCGACAACTGGGGCCAAGAGGATTGGGTGAAGTCCCAAATGGCGAAACTCAAAGCCACCTTCGTGGACAAGGGCGTGCCGATGATTTTGGGCGAATACGGCGCCGTCAACCAAACGGGTTACGAGGACTATCGCCGCTACTACACGGAATACGTGACCAAAGCCGCGCACGACGCAGGCATTACGCCCTTCTACTGGGACAACGGTGGCAAGAACTCGGGCAGCGACGCGTTCGGGCTCATCGATCGCACGAACAATGCCATCTTGTACCCGACGCTGATGCAAGCCATCGGTAAAGCGATCACCTCGGACTACGCCTTGGCCGACGTAGCGAAACCCTGACGTCGAGCCTTCGCTTCGAGCGCCGCGCGCAGATCAGTTCCCGATGAATGAATCTGCGTGCGTGTGACCGGGTGGGCAGCGCGGAAGTCTACTTGGTGCACGAAGTACGAACCGCCGCGCGCGCATGCTGAGTCAGTTCGAGTCGCGCGCGACCCACTTGGCCGCCCAGAAATAGGCGTCGTGCACGACGTAGGAAGCCGCCGATGGCGCACGGAACGCGCGTGAGCGTTTCAAAGAGCTGGTGCTACGGTGGCGGCTCACCGCGTCGGGAACAGTGGGCGCCGAGAGGTGCGATGCTGGATTGCGAGCGCCCATTCTCCCGAACAGGCACCCACTCACTGGCAATTGATGCGGCTCGAGGAGAGCACCAAGTCGTCGATCCAGAGTTCGTTGGCGGCGCTGCTGAAGCTTTGCCAGCCGATCATGAACTCGTTCCACTTGCCGTCGAGCCATGCGGCAGGCTCGGTACCGTTTTGCCATTGGGTGCCGGAGGTCACCGACAGAACTTCGGTGCCGTCGGCCCAGGCGTGTAGTTCGTGCTGCGCTTGGTCGCCGATGAACGCGGCTTCGATACACGCCCACTTGTTGGCGGCGATCAGCGGGCCTTTGCCCCACAGGTCCATCTTGGGGGAGATGTTGTCGCTCGGCACTTCATTGACGCCGATCACGCCTTTGATTTCGCCGAAGCGGATCTCGTTGTCCTTGTCCTTGCGGATGCCGAACAAGGTTTCGTGATTCGCGCCAGGGTTCTGGCCGAGCTGGCGTGTCATGTAGAAGTAGCCGCGGACGTACAGCTTCTTGGTGTTGGCGGGCAGGGGCATGGTCACGAACGCGGGGCTTCCGTTGCTCTTGACGTGCAGCGAGTTTTTGCCGCTGTGCGGGCGCGTGGCATCGACGATGGCTTGGAGATCGCCTTGCGGGTTGGTCGTGTCGGTGTTGTACGCGATGAAGTTGTGCCAACCGGCGGGTTGTTTGCCGGTCGCGTCGGACTCGAAGTCAGCGCTGGTAATCGCATTCGCAGGAGCTCCGGCACCGCCGGTCATGCCTCCCGCTGCGCCACCTGCGCCGGCTTGAGGTGCGCCCGCTGCGCCACCTTGAGACGCGCCTGCGCTCGGTGCACCCGCGGTGCCGCTCGGTGCGCCTGCGGTGCCATTCGGACTACCGGCACTGCTGCTGCCCGCGCCCGGGCTTCCAGCGCTCGCGCTGCCAGCATTGCCGCTGCCGCCTTGCACCGTTGGAGCGCCGGCTGAACCGGGCGCTCCTGCGGAACTTCCCGCGGCGCCGCTCGGCGCGGGCGAGTCCGAGCTGCACCCGTTGAGGCCGAAGGCGAGCATAGAAAAGAGCGCGAACGAACTAGAGAAAGTAAGGCAGAGACGCTTCATGCAGGTTCCCACGGTGACACGTCGGTTTCACCTTTGCCAGCCCTCGATCCGACAAACGCGCGCGAAAATATTTGCGACGAGCCCGCAATCTTGTTTTTCGCTGGCTCGCCTTTACCTCGAGCGACCGAGCCGGGAACTACGCAATTGCCGTAAGGATATTGCGCAGCAAGTGATCCCCGAGCTCATACTGAGCTTCGATGTAACGCGCGGTTTCGCGCCGCACCGAAGCAAAGGCGTCTTTCCCGTTGGCCTGCATGACGAAGCCGTCGTCGGCCGCAAGCCAAGCCTCGACGTCATTGCTCGTCACTTCGCAGTGAAACTGCAGTCCGAACTGACGTCCCAGGCGAAACGCCTGATTTTCGCACGCCGCGCTCGAGGCCAAATGACGCGCGCCGGCGGGCAGCTCGAAGGTATCGCCGTGCCAGTGCAACACCTGACCTTCACGCGGCAGGCCGGCCAGCGAAGCATCATTCAATTCGTGATGAAAGCGAACTGGGCCCCAGCCGACTTCGTACACGCGCGCTTGTCCGTCACGCATTGGGCGAACTTTGGCGCCCGCTGCATGCGCGAGTAGTTGGGAACCGAGGCACACGCCGAGCACCGGTTGGTCTTGCTCGATGCAGCTCTCGAGCAGCGCGACTTCTCTCTTCAAGAACGGTAGCTCGGGGCGATCGAGATCGGCGACTCCCATCGGGCCGCCCATCACGATCAAGATTTCATCCTTCCCGAGGTGCGAAGGCACGAGATCGCCCAAATACAGCGCGCGCACATCGAGCTGATAATCGCGCTCGACGAGCAACGGTGCAATGCGTGATGGGCCTTCGAACTCGACGTGCTTCAGGACGATGGCAGTCTTCATCTCGCCCACGTCGTACGGCGAGCGAGCGCGAACTTCAAGCCACCAGCGCGACTTCACCGTCGCGGTGCGTCCCTCGTGCCTCGGGGCGCTTAGTTGTCGAGCGCGCCCGCGTTGATCCAGTCGTAAATCATGAACAGTTGGTCGACGCTGAGTGGCGGCTTGTCTTTGGGCATGATCGCCAGATTGAGCACCTGGAACATCGGTGAGTTCTCAGCGTCACCGGCCACGACGTCCGCGCGCCACGACGCGGCAGCCGCACTCTTGCTCGAGAAGTCATAACCGAATGGCGTCGGGCGCTTGAGGTGGCACAGCGCGCCGCCGCAATTCGGAGTGATGATGCTGCTGTAGATTGTCGTGAAAGTGGGCGCAGGGCCGCGGCCGTTCGAGCCTCCGCTCCCTCCACTCGCTGCGCCTCCGCTCGGTTTGCCTCCACTGCCCGCGCTGCCGCTCGGGCTGCCGGCGGTGTTCACGACGCCACCGCTGCCCGCGCTCGGCACGCCGCCGAAGCTCGGCCTGCCCGCGCCGAACGAATCTCCGGCGCTCGCCGTACTATTGGCGATGCCGCCCACGCTCGCTGAAGCGCCTCCACTCGCAGAGCCGCCGAGCGCTGTCATGCCACTACTCGAGCCGCTCGTTCCAGCCATGGACGCGTGGTTTCCGCCGATGCCCGCGTAGCCTTCGTTCCCGCTCCCGCTCCCGCCATTTGCGCTGCAGCCGAGGAGTATCACCGACAAAGAAAAACAACACGCGCGAGGTCGATTGAGCATGGTTTGCGACGCAGCTCGTCAGTTTCAACGAACAGCGCAAGCACACGTGTAGCATTGGAACCAACGCACAATCACCCGAATGAGTGCCCGCTCGGGTGATTGATCAGTACCGAGATTGAAAACTTGTGACTGCGAAAGCAGCGCACGAGTCAGTCAGCAACCCACGAATTCGGGTCAAATTTCTTGAGGGGGCGATCGCGATCCAGCTACGCACCTCGAGTCACGCCGCGTTGCCGCGCACAACGGCCACTGCGGCACCTCGGACGGCGGACAGGCGACCGCAAGCGGTCATGTGTCCGCGCGGGTTCTTGCTCAGCGGACACTGCAGAGCGTCGGTAATTCCCGATATTTGTGCAGTTTCGTCGCGGCATGCGGCTTGCTCTACGTCGCGGCATGACGCAATCCACATCAACGACGCTGGTCGATTCGAGTCTCTGCCGCCCGCGGCGCGCGCGGTCCGCCGCGTTCATGCCGGTGCTGCTCGCGTCACTCTCGCTGGCCTCGCTTGCTCACGCGCAGGAAGCTCCGGTGCCCGCTGCGGCAACCGCGCCTGCACTGCCAACGACGCCCGTTGTGCCGATTGCGCCTGCACCAACCACGGCCGAAGCGCAGGCTGCTCCCGCTCAGGCCGCGGCTCCAGAGCCCGTTCCCTCGCGCACGACAACTACGACGACCATCACCACGACCACGACGAGCGCGGCGCCAGCAGAGCCCGAAGCACCCGCCAAAGCCAAACCAACCCGAATCCACGAAGGGTTCTATCTGCGACTCACGAGCGGTCCGACGGTTCTGACCATGAACGGGCACGGGCCTTACGGCTCTTCCTCACTCACCGGCGGCGGGGCGGGAGGGATGATCGCAATTGGCGGCGCGATTGTGCCGGGCTTCGTCTTGGCCGGCACGATTCAAGGCTCTGCCATGAATGCCAAGTTCAACGGCGGGCCGTTCGAGAATGCCACCGTGAACTACCGGGGCAAAACGCGTGCTGCTTCTGACCGAACGACGGGCGGCTTTGGAATGGTCGGTATGCTGGTTGATTGGTACCCGGAGCCGGCGGGTGGCTGGCACTTCGGCGGGTCGACCGGAGTGGGCGCGATCGTTTTGACGAACTCCGCGGACGAGAGTGACTTTGGCGGCGTGAACTTCGCGGGCAGCCTATTCGGTGGCTACGATTGGTCGCTCGGACGCAATTGGGGGCTCGGCTTGCAGCTCGTGGTCAGCGGCGCGACAAAGACGAAACTCATGGTCGAGGACGACACCGACGCGCACGACACTCACGACACCGGCTATCGGCTCACACCGTTCTCAGTGGGCGTCCAAGCCTCCGTGCTCTACTTCTGAAGTGCGCTGCGAGTGACGGACACCGATTCGGCTCGAGCCGAGCTCAAGCTGTGACGATTGAGTGTCACGACGAGCACGCCGAGTACCGTCAAGGCGCAAGCAGCGAGCTTGCGCTGACCGAGCTGCTCGCCGCCCAAAGCCGCACCGATGGCGAGTGCCACCACCGGGTTCACGTAGGCGTAGCTAGTGGCAATCAGCGGTCGCGTGTGGCGAAGCAGAAAGCCGTACGCGCTGAATCCGAGCAGCGAACCGAAAACGATCAGATACGCGAGCGCCGTGAGACTGGTGGTGCTGACCGGTTGCGCGAAGCGCTCGCCGCGTGCGAGCGCGACGACGAACATCGAAATGCCCGCGAGCAACATTTGGCACGCGGTGCTCATGGCGCCGCTGGGCATCGGTAAGCGCCGGCTCAAGAGCGAACCCACGGCCCATGCCATCGGCGCGACGATGATCAGGAGCCCGTCGATGCTGCGCAGCGAGCGGCTATCTCCGCCGTTCAGCACCACGATCCCAGCAAAACCAAACATGAGCCCCAAGAGCTCGCGCGCCTTGGGACGCTCGCCCCAAAACCAGCCTAGGGCCGCCATCCACAGCGGTACCGTCGCGACGATCGTCGCGGCCGTGCCCGAGTCGACCGTGCGCTCGGCGAGCACGACGAACCCGTTGCCCACGACCAAGAGCAACGAACCGACGATGCCAGCCGCGAGCCATTCACGAGCCGCAGGTGCGCGCGCGCCTCGCAATCGGAGCACTGCGAACAGCAAGAGTCCGGCGATCGAAAAGCGGGTTGCTGCCATCAGATAGGGAGGCAGACTTCCGAGCGCGACGCGCATCGCGTAGTACGTGGACCCCCAGACCACGTACAGTGAGAACAGCGCGCCGATAACCAGCGCGCGCCCACCCGACGAAGATTCACTCGAAGCAGCCACGTGCGAAGGGCAGTGCATGGGGCGCTCGGCCGGCTTCGTCAAGGCTTACACTCCGCGGTGCGCAATACGCCGCCTCTCAGCCGAATTCGCCAGTGGCGTTTCGACGAGCGGTGCCGTGCTGGCTGGCGGCCGGTCAACGCTCGGCCTGCGGGTCGTCGCACAATCTCAATGTTCGCAAGTCAATGGTCAGTCGCTCTAGACAGAACTCGAGTTGTTGGCGCTAGGGATGATTCTGACGATTCGTGCAAAAGCGGTTCTGAACACACGATTCCAGACGCACTGTTTCCGGACGAGTCAGCTGGCGGGAGTCGCCGAATAGATATGAATTTTGCCACCCAAATTTCTCACGCGACTTACGCAATCACGAGTAACGTCCCGCCCGCCAACAGCGAGATGCATTTTCCTCGCGGGGTTAAAAAAGGAGTGCGTGATGTCTGGAGTATCCACTTCGTGGTCGGAGTTTTGGGGCAGGTCCGCTGTGCGAGTATGCGTTTGGCCACTCTCGGCGCTTCTGCTCGCCGCGTGCGGCGGAACGCCGAGCGTAGACGACACGGCGTCGGTGAGCGAAGCCGTGAGCGATTCGCGTGGCAAACCGCCTAAAGGCGAAGAGTTGTTTCAAACCGCGTTCAAACACACCAACGGGCGATCATGCGCCAGTTGTCACGTGCTCTCGGATCACACGGTGCTGACGCCCGCGCACGTGACCACGCTGCTCGCCGAGCACCCGAACGATCCGCTGTTCAATCCGATCGATGCCGACGACCCGACGGCCGCCGTTCCTACCTACGAGCACTTGAAGAAGGGCCTCGTGCGTGTGGTGCTGAACTTGCCGGACAACATGGACCTCATCGATTTCGACGGCAACGTCGTGACCCCGGCAGATCGCACGGTTTCGGTTTGGCGCGCAGTGCCGACGGTCGAGAACACCGCGATCACCGCGCCCTATCAATACGACGGGCGCAAGAAGACGCTGCAAGAACAGGCGCAAGGTGCGATCACCGCTCACAGCCAAGGCGGGTTGGTGTCGCGCCGCGACCTGGACGCATTGGCCGAGTTCCAACAAGAGCAATTCACCTCCAAACGCGCCGAAAAAGTGGCCAAGAAGCTCGCCCACGGAGTGCCGGTCGAGGACATCGAGCGGCCAGAGCTGAAGATGAAGCTGACTGACGCTCAGGAGCGCGGTCTGGATGTGTACAACAAAGCTTGTGAAGCTTGCCACGGCGGCGCCAAGAATCTGCAAGTCGTCAATCGGGACGTTCACGATTTGGCGTTCCTCGAGCTCAACGCCGACGGCAACGTGGTCTACGACACATCGGTACAGCCCCCGCGACCCGTCGAGACACCTCAGCCCGACAACGAATTCTTGAACGTCGGCTTTACAAACATCTCCTATCTCGGCCAAGTCTTCGGCGATCTCTTCGGGCCGCGCTTCAACGCCACCGTTGCGTTGCCGCAGTACCGCTACCGTTTTTACACGGATTGCACGAGAACCGTGAAAGACGTCGATCTCCCGCCGGTGCCGCAAACCGTGAGCGGCAGTCCGTTCGACTTGCGTGCCCTCACGGACGCGAACGGAGCGCCGATCGTCGGTCCGAACTTGTTGCCTCAGCTGTTCTCGACCGATCCGGGGCGCGCGGCGGTTACCGGTAACCCGCACGACTTCGAAGCCTTCGACGTGCCGGCTTTGCGCGGGATCGTCAACAGTGCCCCGTACTTTCATGACAACAGCGCGGAGACGCTGCGCGATGCGGTCGATCTCTACAGCCGCTTCATTCTGCCGTTCTTCACCATGTTGAACTTGCCCGCCGTCAATCCTCCGGAAAATGGCGGGTTCTTCCCTGAGGCGCTGACCCCGGAACAGAAGGCGGACCTGATGGAGTTCTTGCAAGTGCTGTAGTGCGTTCGACGCGCCACGAGTTTACTTGGGTAAATTTGCCTCAGCAGATTCGTGGCGCGCAATCTCCCTCTCGTGTTGCAGGAATAGTCATTTTGCATGCGCCCGGGGGGTGTTCGGATTGCGTGATTTGTAATCGATTGCGATCGTTGCAGATCTGACCCCGTGCTGCAGAACTCGGTCAGGAACTCCAACCTTGAGGGACCCCGTACAATCACGAGCTCTGAGCTTCTGTCGATTCCCGCCGATTCTGCGCGAGCTTTCGAATCAGCCACGAGCAAAAGCGCGCGATTGAATAACTAACTATTCCGCGCGGCTGACAAATCTGGGACTGATGGGGGTAAAGCGTTGAGCGCGGCTCCCGCGCTTTCAGCGCTCGAGGAGGAGTCGGTCTTGATTGATGTGATGTCTCGGCGTGGTTTGCTTCAGGCGGCACTAGGCACGTCGGCGGCGTTCGGCCTATCGCCGCTTGCTACGGCTTGCTGTCCCGCCACGCAACTCTCGGACAAGACTTGGACCAACGCGCTGCAGCTCGACGGCGTGAGTCCGGAGCAAGTGCGGACGCCGACCAGTTTGAACGAGCTGATCAAGATCGTCAAAGAGGCTGAAGCGAATCACAAGGGCGTACGCATGACCGGCTCCGGTCACTCCTTTTCGGATGTTGCGTTCAGTGAAGGGTACCTGCTCAGTCCGGTGCAATTGAACCGCAGGTTGGAGCTCGACCCCGCTCAGCTACGTGCCGAGTTCAAGGGCGACCGCAACCTAGTGCGCTTCGAAAGCGGCATTCGGTTGCGCGAGCTCAACCCCGAGCTTGCGAGTAGGGGGCTCGCGCTTTCCAACATGGGCGGGTACGACGCGCAGACCATCGTGGGCGCGGCGATGACCGGCACCCACGGTTCCGGCATTGGCCATGGGCCGATCGCCTCGCAAATCGTCAGCATCGAGCTGGTCGGCACTGGCGGCGAGGTACTCAAAATCGAGCCGAAAAATGGCATTACGGACCCAGCCAACTCGAGGCCCATGTTGCAGACTCCCGAAGGGCCAATAAAAGCTCGCTTGATTGCCGATGACGAGATCTTCAACGCCGTGGCGGTCAGTTTGGGCTGCATGGGCGTGGTGTATGCCGTCGTGTTGCGGGTCGAACCGCGGTTTTGGCTCAAAGAAGTGCGAACTCGCGCGACTTGGGGTGAGCTGAGCCAAGCCGGAGGCTTCATCAGTCGAATCCTGTCGCATGCCAAGTTGGATGACGGTGATAGTCCGGATCCGACCTACTACGAGATCTACTTCAACCCATATCCGTCGCGGCCGAACGAGCCGCCCGCTTCTCACCGCTGCCTGCTCACGCGTCGCTACAAGCTCGCAGAGCTGCCCACGCAGCTGACTCCGGATGATCGCAAACGCGGTCGCTTCGGCAGTGACGCCTTGCGCGCTGCGGCCGAGCTGACCGGTTACGGGGCGCGGCTCATGGAGTTCGTCAATGCTCATCCGGACCTCGTCCCGAAGGTGATCGACGATTCACTCGGTGCGCTCGAAGACCAGAGCTACATCGACGTGAGTTACAACATCTTCCACTTGGGGCCGGCCAATTTGGTGCGAGCGTACGGCATCGAATCCGGCTTCGACGCGACGCAAACGGTGGCCGCGGCGGAGCGGCTAATCGTCATTGCACAGGGGCTGGCGCAAAAAGGCTGGATGCACTCGAGCCCGCCTTCATTGCGCTTCGTCAAGCAATCCGCGTGTCAGCTTGCGATGCAATACGGCCGCGACACGATGATGCTCGAGATTGGCATGCTGGTCGGTGCGACTGGTAGCGACGACCTGCTCAAGACCTACGAGACTCAGTTCGCGACCGAGTTTCGGGCTCGCCCCCATTGGGGATTGGATCTCAAGGTGCTGAACAAGTTCGAGCAGGTGCGGGCGCTGTATCCGGACTCCGCCGACCGCTGGCTCGAGGTCTATCGAGCCATGAATAGCAAAGGCACGTTCAATGCCTCCTTTACCGACCGCTTGGGGATCTCGGTTGGTGCGTGAGCGAGCTGCCGTGACCGGGAAGGGCCTCCAGAAATGATGACGAAAGTAAGATCGATCAGTCTCGCTCTCACGTTGACGGCGGTCGCCTGCTGTCCTGCACCGATTGCGACTCTCAGTAACCGTTGGGTGTTCGCTTCACCAGGCGGGATCGGAAAAGCCGGCATGCCGAGCTACGGAGCTCCGCTCGGGGTCGGAAGTTCGGCGGCTCTCGTTCAGCCGCCCGCGTGCGTTCCGCGAGCGGCGATCGATCAGCAGTTTGGCAAAACCTGTGAGCGGCACGAGACCGAAGGCGGCGCTCAACCGAGCTTCGAGCCACCTCCGATGACGGACGAAGTGCCGATCGGTATTCACCCAACTCCGGGTGAACCCATTTGGTACTGCGACAAGCACACCATCGTGCGCGTCGTCCTTCAGCGCTGCGGGAACACAGACACATTCGGCGTGTCGCAAATTGCGGTCGCCTTCGATCCCGGAAAGTGAAATATGGCCAGTTTTACCGATACAGTGTCGGCTTTCGATGGGCTACTCAGGCCGAGCGGCTACGCCCTGCGCCCGACGAACACGCGAGTCGTTTTCAAATCGGTGCTGTTCGGCACACCGATCTTCGCCATCCCCGACGTACATCTCTGTGACGGCGGTAGCGGTGACATCTTTTTCAACGGTAATGCCGACAAGCCGCGCAAGCTGCAAGCGGTCATGCAAGGCATGTTCGACTACATGACGACCCACCCGATGTCGGCGCGTGCCGTTCAACTCGGTGATTGGTTCGACATTTGGCGGGTCACCGGCTCGAATCCGCAACACATGACCTACGGTGCCATTCAAAATGCTGCGGCTTATCACAGCATTTTGGACTTGGACGCGCGCATCGGTTTGGCGCATCTGATCGGCAATCACGATGCCGGCTTCCTGAACGCCTTGCCGGACCGCCGCGCCATGCAACCACAGCTCTTTCGCTCCGGTTTTTGGCTCGGCAGTAGCGTGTACGCGATGCACGGGCACCAAACCGACATCGTGCCGCCCATCAGCTCCAGCTTCGATGAAGCGGCCGTGGCGCTGGCGACGACGATCGCAGGATTCATTCCGGGTGTCACTACGTTCGAGAGCTACGTCGATCGCCTCGGCTTCGGGCCTGGCATCGGGCGCTGGTTGCTCGACTCACTCTTGAACGTTCGCGAAGACCCCGGTCCACAAGCGCGTCCGGAAGACCGCAGCCCGCCGCCTGCGAACGTGCGCAACGGGCAATTCGTGGTTCGCGAAAATGTCGATCACCTCGCCACCATCGCCCACCAAGTCGGGATGTTGCCGGGCTCGGGTGGCCGTTCAGCCGACGTCGTGATCGTCGGGCACAGTCACACCCCGAGCGCATCGTGGACTGACGTCACGGGCAAGCCGGTCGTAATCGTAGACGCGGGCGCGTGGGTTTACGACCAAGCAAACCTACTGATTGCTGCGGAAGATACGATCGCCGTGTTCGACGTAGCGCGCGCCTGAGCGCGCGCGTTTGAGACGGCGCGCGAGTCGAGCTACGCTCGCGCCAACTCCCATGCCCGTCCGCACCTGGTTCAGCGTTCTCGTGTCGCTCCTCTTGCTGCTCGCGTCCGGATGCGCGAGCGGTCCCGAGATTCGCGTCGACATGGACGCGCGTGCCAACCTGAAGGCGTACCGAACGTTCGGGTTTTTCCCAACGGTGTCGACGGACGGCCCAGGTTACTCGTCTTTGTTGTCGACGCGACTCAAGTCGGCCGCCGCCGCTCAGCTCGAAAAGAACGGCTACAAGTATTCCGCGACCGAGCCCGATCTCCTCGTCAACTTCTACCTCAGGATCGTCAACAAACAGGAGCTGCGCTCGACCGGCGGCTACTACGGCTATCGCCAGGGTTACTACGGAACCTGGACCGGCTATCCCTACGTCGAAACCGTCAACTACAAGCAAGGCACGTTGAACGTCGACTTGGTCGATGCGAAACAGAAACAGCTCGTTTGGCAAGGGGTCGCCGAGGGCGTCGTGAGTGAAGAGTCTCAACAGAATCCAGGGCCAGCGATCGACCGAGTCGTGGCCGAGATTTTCTCGAACTTCCCCAATCAGCCAAAATAAAGGCCCAAGCTAGGCCTATGCCAAGGGCGACTGAGATTGTCACTCTTGCGTTCTAGCGCGCGATTCTAGCGGCGGGCCGTCAGGCAACTGGTCTATCCTCGAGAAATGGACATCGCGATGCGGGCCAAGGTGTCGGCGCTGCTCGAGGCAGTCGTCACCGCGGACGGAGTGATTCGGCCGGAGGAGCGCGAGTTCGTGCGCCGCGCGGTCACACGCTGGCGGTTGCCTGAACCGGACGCACCGCTGAGTCTTCGCAATCTCGGCACCGCGACAGAGGCACTACGTACCCTCGAACCCACCGCACAAGCGCGCGTGCTCGCCTTGCTGGTGGACGCAGCCGTCGCCGATCGCGAGGTACATCCGCAAGAACATGCCTTGCTCTTGGCGGCTGCCGCGGCCCTCGGTATCGAAGCGGTCTCGCTCGAGGAGCGTTTGAACCAGCGTCTGCATCGCCCCGAGCTCTGAGTGCCCCCGGAGCGCAAAAATGAGGACGAATCGCGGGCAGCCAGGCGCGGAGGTCGATGGCTCACGCGCGCCGCGTGAGGGGGGCCGCGCGAGTGCGAACTCGATTGCGTCGAGCGTGACCGCGGGTTGTCGCGTGCACGTCGTGCGCGCGCCCAACCGTGAGCTGCTGCTCAGAGAGGACCGTTTGGTCGCTCTCCGAGGGCCAGAGCGCGCAGCTGTTCTTCGCTGAAGGGAGGCTTGAAGAGGCTCTCGTCTTGCTGTCGCGAGCGGAATAGATCGGCGATGAAGGCCATGCGGTTGTTCAGCTCGGTCCAGTTGCGCGCGCCGCTGCCCCTCAGGCTGTCGAGGTTCGGATCGTAGCTTGCGACCAGCTTCTTCAGAGTTTCGGACTCCAGCGGATCGAGCACGGCGGGGAATGGGACCTTGCCGATCGGGATGTCCTCACCGAGTCGGAGTAGGCTGCCGCCCGGGAGAGTCAAGGTCATCATGTAGCGCGTCGCGAGACGTTCCCAACGATCTTCGAGCTCGCGCTTCAGTGTCGCGAGCAGCGCGCGAAATGCCGGTCGTGTCACCGTCTCGAGCCAATCCGGTTGCGCTGCCAGCAAGCGCTCGTAGCTCTGTTCGTCGAAGGGAGCGTCTATGGCTCCCGCGATGAACGCTTGCAAACGCGTCTGTTCATGGAGCCCGATTAGCAGGTTGCCGTAGAGCAGGTATTCAGCCTTCTCCTTCGCGTTGCTGGTGCGTGCGCCGGCAAAGTAGCTGGTGAAGGCGACTTTCAGGGAATCCTGGCCATCGTGTTCGGCAGGGCCACTCTTCAAACTGTTCACGAAGGCGTCGAGCTCTTGCTCCGTGAGTCGCTCGGGAACGCTGAAGCGATCCCAAAATTGAGCGAATAAGGGCGCGAGCTCCGCGAAGACCTTCAGATTGCCGACTGCGATCTGATCGCTCACCCGCTCGAGCACGGCTTTCGGAATCGCGAGCGGGTCGATTTGCTCGGCCCAAGCTCCGGGCACGACTCTGAGCAACTGATTGAGCCGGTCATGAACGTTCACTTCTTCGCTCAAGAGTTGCTGAATCTCTGGCGGGATCTCTTCACCGCGAATCGACTGGCCCGCGGTCTTCGACGCCCACGTCGCGAAGGTCGACCAATTCGCGTTGGCTGCGCCGAGCACGTCTGCCAAGAGCCCCATCAATGAGTGATAGTGTTGGGTGATCCAGAGATTGCGAATCACCGGTTGCTCGAGCCTCGCCACTCGCTCGATATCCGCCAATACGGCCTCGCCCGGGCGTGCCGCAGTCACGGCGTTCCCAGACCCCGTAAAAAAGACACTCATACCCTCGAGGGTAATCGAAGCGAAGGCTCGGGAAAATCTCCGTGTTTTGCCGACAAATGACCACCTGAGGGGTGATTGTCACGTGAACGGGTGGAAGGGCCGCAACGGGCCGCCGAAGGCTGTGCCGGCGTGTGGGTGCCGTGTGACCATCAAAAACAAGCAGCTGGAGATGGTCTGTTGATGGTCACGAAGGGCGTCACGTCGCGTCAGAGCCTTCGGCGTCGCGGTTCGACTTCGCGCCTCGTGTCGTGCCGCGTCGCTCGTTCCGCGCCCGACGTGGGCGCACGCAATGAGGCAAGGCTCCCCGCAAGGTCAGCGAGGCCGACGTGACGTAGCGAGAGTGCGGTTCGAAGCCGAGCGAAGTCGGCCCGCGTCTTGCTCTTATGGTCGGCATGACTCCCGATGATGCACACACGTCTCATAGTCACGGTTTCGAATTGCCGAATGCGCCACGTGTCGTCGTGCGCCCCGATCCACGGCCGTGGCGGGCCGTGGCAGGCGTGGCCCTTTGCCTCGGCCTTGCTGGCATCGTCACCGGCCTGATCGTCGCTCGGCAACAGCGCATGAGCGACACGCACATCACGTCCGACGCACTGCAGCGTGAAGACTTACGCGATGGTTGGCGCGCATTGGGAGTCGCGGCTGCGCGCGACGCACAATTGCGCGAAGAAGATGCGAATCAGGCGGCAAAACCCGCCAATCCGGCGCCTGCCGCGCCCAGTCCGCCGAGCGTGGTGATCGTCAATGTGCCGACTCCCAACGCCAGCGCGGCGCCGCCCAACGTCACCAATATCACGCTGCCCAACGGCTCGACGAACTCGAACTCGGTTCCGACCGACAACTGGAACTTCGGTTCGGGCTACGCACCGAATCCGGTGAGTGCTCCAAACCAGAGTGTCCCGCCAATCAGCTATTCGCCGGTATTGCCGGTGCAAACGCCTTATCCATTGCCGCCTGACAATTCCGCTGCGCGTTCGAGCTACACGCCGCAGAATAGCTACGGTCCGACTTCAGGCACGATGGCGCCGAGCGTCGGCAACGGTAGCATTCCAGGATCTTCGACGAACCCTGCGCTACCGAACAATGGGTTACCGAACAATGGGTTGGTCGGCTCCTCGCCAACGACGGGGGCGCTCAATGGTTCGGCCAACGGAAGCGTGACCAACGGAAGCGTGACGCCAAACCCGCCCATGGGCAGTACGCCGTCACCCGCTCAGCCGTCGCTGCCGAGTGGTTTCAGCGTGCCTTGAGCGTGTGCGTTGGCTCAGCCTTCACCGAGCTCAGGGTGCGCGCGCCAGTGGTCGCTACCCGGCAAAAGCAGGCGTAATTCGGCGCTCATCGGCGCGACTCCCCGAAAGCCCGCGTCGCCCTCGAGCTCGTATTCACGGACCTTGTTCCAAGTACAACCCGCGTTGAGTAGCAGCTCGGCGAGTCGCACCGTGCCGGCCGTCGTCGATTCGATGAACACCGTGTCGCGCTGACGCCACTCTTCGTCACTCACCACGTATTCGGTTTCGTTCGACAGCGCTAGGAGTGGCAAGCTCGACAGATCGCGCTCGTTCAACCACGGATGCTTCTTGGTGATGCTCGGGAAGTAGCGAAATGTTGCGGGGCGTTGTACGAGCCCGACGGGCGGGTCATCTTCGGGCCACTGCGCGCGATACACCACGCGCCGCACCTCACTCCAAGCGCTACCGAGCTCGAGCACGCAATGCTCCGGCTCGTGAAACGCGCACGCGAGCAAGAATAGGCCGAGGTCGCGACAGCTCTGCTCGTTCACGTACAACGCCAGATTATCGACTCGATGCCAGCCGTTGTAATCGCGGGCGATCTTCCGAAAGTGAATGCAATCGCTCTTCAGCTGCGGCGGCAGCATCGGCAAGTTCTCGTGCTTGAACAAGAAGTCCGCTTCATCCGGTGGACCATCAGGCACACTCGCGCGAAGCTCTGCGAACAGCTGGTGCAGGTCACCCATGTACCTGGACTTTACTCGTGCTCTGCGTGGGACGCGAAGGAAACGGACTGGCCGAACTCGCCAGGGCAGCGTAGTTTTGGCGGGTTCCGAGACGGAAGCGTTGCTGCGCTGGACTGCGACCGCTTAAATCCGGCTCGCCGACTCGAGTCGCAAGGACCGGCTTCGCATGGGACCCATTTCGGTCATCGCTCTGAACGATCGCGCGCTCTTGGACGCGTATTCCGTCGATGAACGCCT